>CENX01106475.1_pt1 | contig 13253 bp, 10 predicted proteins | sample 361321 | NCBI WGS metagenome assembly CENX01 (sample SAMEA2619678, study PRJEB7988) | marine metagenome | isolation source: saline water (ENVO:00002010), including | reverse complement strand
TTTTGAGATATTAATTCATATCCTTTATCATTTAAGTGTAAACCATCTCTTAAGAAAAAGGTTTCGTCAATATCTCCATTTATCATTATATCATCAAAACATTCTAACTGGATTAAATTTTTTCTTCTTTTAAAATGATCTGATATACGTTTATTTAATAAATTAATTTTATCCATTTTAGAAATTCTTTCAAGTGATGGTTTAAGCTGAATATTGATAATTTTAATTTTTTTAAATTTTTCTTTAATCATTTTAATTAAAACAATCAATTTTTTAAAAATCTTTTCAGGATCAAGTCCAACTGCTAAATCATTTCCTCCACAATAGAGAATTATTGTTTTTGGTGAAATTTCTTTAAATAAAACCTCAAAATTATCAATCATATTACTTATCAGTGATCCACCAAAACCTAGATTCAGTGTATTGAAATTTTCGAAATCTTCATCAAAGTTTTTCCATAATCTTAATGTTGAGCTTCCATATAAAACAATAAGATCATTTTTATTTTTTTTTAACTTAATTTTCTTTTTTAGTAATGATATCTCGTCTTTGAAATCAAGTTTGAAATCAATTAAACTTTTAATTTGTTTTATATACTTTTTGTTTATAGTGGCTACTACATCCTTCAAATTAGGATCATGTGGACTTGTAATTCCATAATCACTCATCTTAAATGGTTTTAGAATTTCACACTTTAAGGTAGTATTAGAAATTATTTTGTCAAAATTTACCATCACTATAGGGACAATGTAGGGCTCAATTCTTGACATAGTAGCTAATTTAAAAGCACCAGATTTAAATTTTCCTGGTGAATTTTCTGTTTCACATGACACACCCTCAGGACTTATAATTATACTATTATTATTTCTTAACTCATTTAAAGATCTTTTAAAAAAATCAATGTTAGAATCTTTTAATTTTTTTTTTGTAATGTTTTGAGGAAGAAAATCTCTAGAATATACTCTTATGTAATTAAATTTATCATAATAATTTGAGTGATTTTTTTCAGATGATAATGAATTTCTTATAATTCTGATTCCCGGATTTTTGTAATATTTATTGAGAATAAAACTACTAATGAAATGACTATCAAGTGTAATTTGAAAATCCAAATCAATTTCATATTGAGGGTTTGTATTTAAATGATTATATATGAAAATTGATGAAGATTGGTATGGTAAGTATTCAGAACCCTTTATAATTAGACTTGCGTTCAAAAAAACTTTATAAAATTCAGTAGCTGCTAAATTTCTTGCATAATGAGGTGATTTACTGTTCGAGAGATTTTTAATTTTTGAATATAATTGAAAAAGTTCTTTTTTAAAATAATTTTCTATATATGAATTATTTATCACTTTTTATAAAATTTGAAAGGATTGATTTTAGCTCCAAAGTTGATTTTACGTAATAACGAGCAGAAGTATTTTTTTCTCCTATTTTTATAGAAATTGAATTTTCAGGAAGAGCATTAAACATATACTCATCAGTAGTATCATCACCACAACAAAAAATAAAATCATACTCATTTTTAGCTAAAACCTCATTAATAATATTACCCTTATTTACAGAAACATTAGTTACTTCCAATGCTTTATTACCATCAATAACACTGATCTTCTCGGAAATCAAACTTGATAATACTGTCTTTAATTCAATTATTCTTCTTTTAGCTAATTCAGGATCAGTTTTTCTATAATGCCATACTAAAGTATTTTTTTTATTTTCAATAAATGTTCCTGGTGTATTATCAGTGAATGATTGAAAAATTGGTGATACATCGTTTTTCCATTTAATGTCTTCATTTGTTTTTGATATCCATTTTTTGGAATTGGAATATTTTATAAAATTTCCATGCTCAGCTGCTAAATTAATATTCAATTTTCCAAAATTTTTATCTAAGAAAATCTGATCTCTTCCACTTACTATAAAAATATCTAGATTACTATTTTTATTAATTAATTTAAGTGATTTTAATAATTTTTTATCAGGAACAGCTAATGCAGGATCACTTTTAAATTCAACTAAAGTTCCATCGTAATCCAAAAACAAAATTTGTTTATCAGAATTTTTGAATTTTTTACAAATTTCTATTTCTAAATTTTTGGTTATTCTAGAGGTTTTATGATCATAGCTCAAATCAGATTTTTTAGAAAGTGTTTTCATAAAGTCTTCAGCCCACCTTTGAACAGTATACCGCGAAAGTCTTTTTTGCATAGTACGCATTCTTCTTATTTGCTCTTTTTTAGGCATTTCTAATGCTTCACAAATTCCATCTGCCATTTGATCTAAATCAAAGGGATTTACTCTCACGGAATCAAATAATTCAATGGAAGCACCTGCCATTTCACTTAAAATAAGTACACCATCGTTGTTAACTCTAGTTGAAACAAATTCCTTTGCAACTAAATTCATACCATCTCTTAATGGTGTTATCATGGCGATATCAGAATTCATGTATAAATCAATTAGGTCGTCAAAATCCATTGCTCTGTAATAATACCAAATAGGAGTCCAATTAACAGTTGCAAACTTTCCATTGATTCTACCGACTAATTCATCTGTTTCTTTTTTTAGGTTTTTGTAATCTAATACATCTGATCTTGACGGAACTGTAAGCATTACAAGTCTAACTTTTTCTAAATATTTTGGATATTTTTCTAAAAAAATTTCAAATGCTTTTACTCTGTTTATTATTCCTTTGGTATAATCAAGTCTATCAATAGATAATATTAGTTTACTTTTTTGTGAGGACTTTTTATGAAGATCTAATTGTTTCTTTAAATGAGATTCTTGTGATTTCTTTAATTTTTCATGGATTTTTGCAGCATTAAAAAATTTATCATAATCAATTCCCATCGGAAAAGTATTCACAATAATTTCACGAGATTCATGAGATACACGATTAAAATTCACATCTTTTCTTAATATTCTTTTTATTGAGCTTATAAAATGTCTTTCGTAATTATATGTATGAAAGCCTACAAGGTCTGCTCCCAAAATACCTTTCAAAAGTTCCTCTCTTCTAGGAAAAATTCTAAAAATTTCAAAAGAGGGAAAGGGGATATGAAGAAAAAAACCAATAGAAAGATCAGGTCTTTTGTCTCTTATCATTTTAGGAAGAAGCATAAGCTGATAATCATGGACCCAAACCGTTCCATTAGTTGAAACATTGGAAATAACTACATCACAAAATTTTTTGTTTACTTCATAATAACTATTCCACTGATCTTCATTAAATTTTGAAAAATCAATAAAGTAATGGAAAAGAGGCCATAAGCTTTTGTTGGAAAGCCCATAATAGTACTTGTCAATTTCATCAGAATTAAGATCAATTTGAATTAAATTTTGATCTATTAAAGCTTTATCAATTTTTAACTTAGATTCTTTAGTAAAATCTTCAGACTTGATACCTGACCAACCAATCCAAACTGAATTTTCATCTCTAATTGAATTAACCCCAGTAGCTAATCCGCCAGAAGAAGGTGTTATTTGAAAAGATTTTTCTAATTTAGTTACCTGAATCGGAAGACGGTTCGATACAATTACATTTTTTACCATTTTCAATTCGCTAAAGTATGTATAGCAACAAACTCCGTGCAAAAAAAACACTACTTAATTATGGTATAGTAGGAAATTGTAAATCTTCAGCATTGATTTTTGAAGATTCCTCAATTAATTGGTGTTGTTTACCACAATTTGATTCTTCATCAGTTTTTGGAAAAATTCTTGACAATGAGATTGGCGGATCCTTCAAAATCAATTGTGATGAATCATTTTCAATTCAACAAACTTATTTTAAAAACACAGCTATTCTAGTGACAAATTTTAAAAATGATAATGAAGAATTTGAATTAATTGACTATATGCCAAGATTTAAAAATGATGATGGTACATTTTATTCATCACCTGAAATTCATAGAATTCTTTTACCAATTAAGGGTAGTCCGAAAATACAAGTTGATTATGACCCCAAATTGGAATATTCATATGGAAAAACAAAAAAACACATTAAAAAAAACTTCATAGTAAGTATAGTTGAAGATAAAAACTATGAAACACTTTTTTTATATACAAATGTTAATAAAAAAGACATTTTAGAACACAACGAAATTACTCTTGATAAAAAAATATTTTTTTGTGTTTCTTATAACGAAAAAATAAATATTCCAAGTTTTGAAAGTATCTATTTTGAATTTGAAAAAACGAAAATTTATTGGCTTAATTGGACAAATAAGAATCCATATTTTAAAAATTACGGTGATCAAATTAACAGAAGTGCAATCACTCTAAAACTTCTTACTTTTGAAAAAACAGGAGCTGTTTTAGCTGCTGCAACTACATCAATACCTGAAACAATTGGTGAAGTTAGGAATTGGGATTATAGATTTTGTTGGATTAGGGATGCTTCAATGGTAATAAAAATAATTACGAAACTAGGGCATGTAAATATTGTAAATAATTTTATAAACTTTATTTTAAATCTGATTCCCAATAAAAATGAAAAGCTTCAAATAATGTATGGAATCAACGGAGAGAAAATTTTGACAGAAAGAAAATTAGATCATTTGTCAGGCTTTATGGACTCAAAGCCAGTAAGAGTTGGAAATGCAGCTTACTTTCAAAAACAAAATGATATATATGGTATTTTAATGGATGCTATTCATTTTCAAATTTTAAAGTTTCAAGATGATAAGTATAAACATGAACAACTTTGGTCAATTGTAAAGTCAATTGTATGGTCGGTTAATAAAAATTGGAAAAATGCTGATAAGGGTATTTGGGAATTTAGAAATAAAGAAATGCATTTTACCTTTTCAAAACTTTTGTGTTGGGTGGCTGTTGATAGAGCAATTAAAATATCGGAATTAATTCAAAGAGGTGAAAAAGCAAAAAAATGGGAATCATTAAGAGATGAAATTCATGATGATATTATTAAAAATGCCTGGTCTGAAAACAAGCAAGCTTTCACTCAATCATATGGCTCTGAAGATTTGGACTCATCTGTTCTGCTAATGGAGAATTATGGATTTATTGAAGCTTCAGATTCTAAGTTTATCAAAACAGTAAAATCAATTGAAAAAGAACTCATGTTTGAGGGGCTACTATTTAGATACAAAAACAAAGATGATTTTGGTGAACCTAAATCATCTTTCACAGTTTGTACTTTTTGGTTTATTGATAGTCTTTATAAAATAGGTGAAAAGAAAAAAGCTAAAAAAATGTTTGATGAACTATTATCCTATAGTAATCACCTAGGATTATTTAGTGAGGATCTCGATTTTAAATCTAAAGAATTACTTGGGAACTTTCCTCAAGCTTATTCTCATTTAGCTCTAATTGAAACTGCTTTTAATTTTAATTCTTAATAATTACAATCATTTTATTCATGTGTAAAATATTTTATTTATGCTTAAAGTAGCTTACAGTAAAATATATAAACACCCTCTACCAATAAATCATAGATTTCCTATGGAAAAATATGATTTAATTCCAAAAAAATTGATTTCTGAAAATACACTCTCTAAAGAAAATTTTTTTGAGCCAGGATTAATAAAAGAAGAAGATATCATTTTAACTCATAGTAAAAAATATTATGAGAAATTAATCTCTCTATCTCTTTCTGCTAAAGAAATTCGGCCAATTGGATTTCCAATGAGTGAGCTTTTAATTGAAAGGGAAAGAAAAATAGCTCAAGGAACTATAGAATGTACAAAGTTTTCTTTTAAAAATGGGATTTCTATGAATATAGCTGGAGGGACACATCATGCTTTTTATGATAAGGCAGAAGGTTTTTGTATGCTTAATGACCAAGCGATTGCTGCAAACTACCTTTTGAATAATGGTTTAGCAAAAAAAATTTTGATTATTGATTTAGATGTTCATCAAGGAAATGGAACTGCTTCAATTTTTAATGATAATGAAAATGTTTTTACTTTATCTTTTCATGGAAAAAAAAATTACCCTTTTAAAAAAGAAAAAAGTGATTTAGATGTTGAGTTTGATGATGAAACTGATGACAGCGAATATTTAAAAAAGCTAGAAAATATTATTCCTAATTTAATTCTTAATCTAAAACCTGATTTCATATTTTATTTATCTGGTGTTGATATTCTTAAAACTGATAAATTAGGAAGATTAGGTCTTAGTATTGAAGGTTGTAAAGAAAGAGATCTTTTTATATTAAGTATATGTAAATTATATAATATTCCTTTACAAATTAGCATGGGTGGAGGATACTCGAAAAACATTGAAGATATCATAGAGGCCCACTGCAATACATTTAGATTAGGAAAAGAGATTTATTTTTAAAATTTATTTTTTACCAGCACAACATTCCTCATCGTCACACTGGCAATATTTTAAATTATAAATGTGTAAAAATGCAAGGTTTGATGCTGCAATGTAAGTAACTAACTCAGGGAAATGAAATATTTCAAACTCCTCATTCAAAATTAAAAATGAAAGAACTAAAAAACCAAACCAAAACAATGGTTTCATGATTTTTTTTGATGTTTTTCTGGCGGAGGAGTAGACTGCAAAAAGGGAAACTAATATAAAAGCAAAATTTAACCCAGACCACCAAAATGGAACAAAAAATAGAAATGGGGTAACTACACAATGTAACAGGCACAATGTTGAAGAAGTAGCACCAAATATGTCAGAATTTTTTAAAATTTTCCTCATTAACTTTATTTAGTTTGCAAAAAAACAAATATTATTTTGTTTGTCAAAGTTATAATTTAAGTTTCATTTAAGTTTTAAGCTAAATTTATTGATATTTGAGACTATTTTTGATGAGAAAACTTTATTTATTTTTATACTAAATTGTCTTATATATTGTAATATGAATTTGGAAATTCCATCTGCAAAAAAAATTAAAAAAGAATTATTAGCTCATAATGATGTTCGAGTTGACAACTATTACTGGTTAAATAATAAAAATGATAAAAATGTTATTAATTACTTAAATAATGAAAATAACTATACAAAGCATGTACTAAAAAAAACAGAGGATCTGCAAAAAAAATTATTTTATGAAATGAAATCAAGAATTAAAAAAGATGATATGTCAGTTCCTTATTTTTTTAATGAATATTGGTATATAAAGCGATTTGAGAAGGGTAAGGACTATCCAATTTATACTAGAAAACATAAAAGCTTAGAAAATGAAGAGGAGATATTAATTGATGTTAATAAACTTGCAAAAAAATACAAATATTATAGCATTGGTGGATTAAGTGTAAGTCCAGATAATAAGATTTTAGCTTTTAGTTTTGACACCCTTTCTAGACGACTGTACTCCATTAAATTTTTGGATATTGGATCAAGAAAATATTATAAAGAAACTATTCATAATACAACTGGGTCAATTACATGGGCTAACGACAATAAAACTGTGTTTTACTCTAAAAAAGAAGAAACAACTCTTAGAGTTAATAAAATTTTTAGACATGAGATAAATTCAAACATTAAAAAAGATGTTTTGGTTTATGAAGAAAAAGATGATGAATTTAGTACAGGGATTGCCAAAACTAAGTCACAAGATTATTTAATAATTTATTCAAAAAGCACTTTATCCTCTGAGTTTAGATATTTAAATTCTAATAAACCAAAAGAGAAGTTTAAGTTATTTTTAAAAAGAGAAAAGAATCATGAATATAGCATTAGTCATTTTAATGACAACTTTTATATAATGACAAATTCAAAGAATTCTAAAAACTTTAGAATAATGAAATGCTCAATTGATAATACCTCCGTTTCTAATTGGAAAGAAATTGTACCACACAGAGATGATGTATTAGTTGAGGACATAGAATTATTTAATGAATATTTTGTTATTGTCGAAAGACAGAAAGGCTTACTCAAAATCAGAATAAAAAACTGGAAGAAAAATAATGAATACTATCTCCCGATAGAAGGAGAAACCTACAGTGCATCATTGGGGACTAATTTAGATTTTAATACACAAAAACTTAGATATAACATCACATCATTGACCAATCCAAGCTCTATAATTGAATTTGATATGAAAACTGAACTAAAAAAAGTTTTAAAAATTCAAGAAGTTGTTGATAAGAATTTTAATTCAAACAACTATATCTCGGAAAGAATATGGGCTAAATCTCACGATGGAATTAAAATACCAATATCTATTGTAAGAAGGAAAGAAACTGTTGTGCAAAAGGATACTCCATTATTGTTGTATGGTTATGGATCCTATGGGATAACGATTGATCCTTATTTTTCAATAACTAGATTAAGTCTATTGGATAGAGGTTTTGTATATGCTATCGCACACATTCGGGGAAGTGAATATTTGGGTAGAGACTGGTATGAAAATGGAAAATTATTGAATAAAAAAAATACATTTTTGGATTTTATTTACTGCGCTAAACATTTGATTAAAAAACAATATTCCTCAAGTAAAAATCTTTATGCAATGGGTGGATCAGCCGGTGGATTACTAATGGGAGCTGTAATGAATATGGAACCTGAATTATTTAATGGTGTAATTGCCTCAGTTCCTTTTGTTGATGTTATGACTACAATGCTGGATGATTCAATTCCTTTGACTACATTGGAATATGATGAATGGGGAAACCCAAATGAAATTGAATACTATAAGTATATGTTATCATACTCCCCGTACGACAATGTAGATAAATTAAATTATCCTAATTTAATGATAACAACCGGTTTACACGACTCACAAGTACAGTATTGGGAACCAGCAAAATGGATAGCTAAACTTCGTGATTATAATAAATCTAAAAATCATCTACTTCTACATACAAACATGGATACTGGTCATGGCGGAGCATCTGGAAGATTTAATGCACTTAAAGAAATTGCTATGGAATATGCATTTCTTATTGGATTACAAAATAATATTTTATGAAAAAACTGAAATTACTTCTTTTAATTATTTTAACAACTCTTTCATGTGATAGTATTGAAAAACCTAGAATAGGAATTGCAGGTATTTGGATAGAATCTAGTAGTTTTTCCCCCTCTAGAACTACAATCAATGATTTTAAAATCAAAAAAAATAATGAAATTTTCTCAAGTTATACTTTTTTTGATAAGAGTTACATGAATAAAGCAAACTGGTTTCCAACCATGAGAGCTAGAGCCTTACCTGGTGGTGTGGTTACTAAAGAATCATATGAATTAATGGTAAATGAAATAATTGAAAGAACAAAAAAAACTTTGCCACTAGACGGATTATTTTTTGATATTCATGGAGCAATGAATGTTGAAGGAATAGATGATCCTGAGGGTGATTTTATAGAACGAATTAGAGAAGTAATTGGTTCTAGAACTCTAATATCTACATCCATGGATTCTCATGGAAATGTTTCTAAAAAATTAGCTACTAATTCAGATTTGATTACTTGTTATAGGATGGCCCCACATGAGGATGCAATGGAATCTAAACAAAGAGCTATGGATAATTTAATTGAAAGACTTGTTTCGGGAAAAGGTAAACCTAAATATAAAGCGTGGATTCCTGTTCCAATTTTACTTCCTGGTGAAAAAACTAGCACAAGAGTTAATCCAGGAAAAAAACTATACAGCAAAGTTGACCCAATGACAAAAAAAGATGGAGTTATTGATGCGGCAATATGGGTTGGATATGCTTGGGGAGATGCTCCAAGAAATCATGCAGTGGTAATGACTTATGGTGATAACAAAAGAGAAGTTGTAGAAAGTGCTGAGGAGTTAGCAAATGATTTCTGGAATTTTAGACATGAATTTGAATTTGTTGCTCCAACAACAACTTTAGATTTAGCGTTTGATAATGCTTTTGATTATCTGGAAAGAAGGTCAGACAGTAGACCATTTATAATAAGTGATATGGGTGACAATCCTACTGCAGGTGGTGCTGGTGATGTAACCTGGACTTTAGACAAGATATTAAAAATGGATCAATTGAAAAAAAATGATAGTCCAGAATTGATCTATGCCTCGATCCCTGGACCCGATTTGATTTCAAAGGCATTTGAAGCAGGTGTTGGGAGTAATATTAGTGGTTTTGTGGGAGCAATGATTGATGATAGGTATTCTCCACCAATCGAAATTAGCGGTATTGTTCATTCTTTAAAACGAGGTGACTTAAATGCTGAATTAGAAGCTGTAATTAAGGTTAAAAATATTTATATAATTGTTACTAATAAAAGAAAACCATATCATTACATTTCCGATTTTACTGAACTAAATTTAGAGCCTAATTTAACTGGAATACTAGTAGTCAAAATTGGATATCTAGTCCCTGAATTATATAATATCAGGGGAGATTGGATTATGGCACTAACACCTGGAGGTGTAGATCAGGATTTGGATAGGCTGGGGTATAAAAATATTAGAAGGCCTATGTATCCTTTGGACAAGGATATGGAAGATCCTGATTTATCAGCAAGATTAATTAATTAAAATACAAACATGAAAGTAAAATTGAAAAATATTTCTAATTCACATTCAACTATTGAAAATGAAAATGGAAACCTAATTTCAATTGACAATAAGTCTGTCGAAAACCCAAAGGGAGTTTCTCCAATGGAATTACTACTAATGGGAGTTGCTGGATGCAGTAGTATTGATATTATTTCAATATTAAAAAAACAAAAACAAAATTTCAAAGAATTAACAATAGAAGTTACAGGAGAAAGAGAAAAGGGAGAGCTACCTGCACTATTTAAAAAAATTCATGCTGATGTGAAATTTATTGGTAAAATTGATTATAACAAGGCTTTTAGAGCATGTAAGCTTTCATTCACAAAATATTGTTCAGTTTCTAAAACGTTGGAAGCAACAGCAAAAATAACTTATTCTGTATACATTAATGAGGAAAAGGTTTTGGTAAAATAAATTTAAGTTTTGTAAATTAACTTTCAATCTGGAAAAATGAATTTAAGTAAGATTAAAATAAGAGAAATATTTCCTGGTTTTGAAGGAAAGTTTATTCACGGGGAAAAAATTAGTTGTGTATTTTGGGATGTAAAAAAAAATGCTAAAGTAAATTCCCATAAACATCACCACGAGCAAATAATGCATGTAATTAATGGTAAATTTGAATTTACTTTGGGCGGTATTAAAAAAATTTACAGTGATGGAGATCTTGTTATAATTCCTTCAAACATTGAACATTCTGGATTAGCATTAACTGATTGTAAACTTATGGATATTTTTAGTCCTGTAAGAGAAGAATATAAATGAATATATCCCTTGAAGGAAAAAGAGCTTTAATTGGTGGAAGTTCACGTGGACTTGGACTTGCTGTAGCAAAACAATTAGCATATTCTGGAGCTTCTGTGACGTTAATGTCAAGAAACGAAAACAAATTGAAAGATATTGTTTATTCATTAGAAAAGGAAACTAATAATAATCACAGTTATCTTGTTGTTGATTTTAATAATTTCAATTCATATAGAAAAACTATTTTATCTTTTTTTAAAAAAAATCAGATTGATATATTAATTAATAACACCCAGGGTCCTAAATCAGGTGATGTAGAAAGCTTATCAATTCAAGATTATCAAAATGCATTTGATTTATTATTCAAATCTTTTGTATTCACAACCATATCAGCTTTACCATACATGAAAAAGAATAATTGGGGAAGGATATTAAACATGGTTTCAATATCTGTTAAAGAACCATTAAGCTACCTGGCATTATCAAATTCGATTAGAGGATCAGTAGTAACATGGGCAAAAACACTTGCAAATGATGTAGCGTTCAGAAATATAACCGTTAATAATATTTTAACTGGATTTTTCCAAACAGAAAGAATTGAGGAGCTTAACTTAGAAAAAGCAAAAAAATTAGATATTCCAGTTAATCATATTTATGAATCTATGAAAAATCAAGTTCCCATGAAGAGAATTGGAAGACCAGAAGAATTTGCATATTTGGCTTCTTTTTTGTGTTCTGATAAAGCTAATTATATAACTGGAATAAATATTCCTATAGATGGAGGATTAATTAAGTCTCTTTAATCATGATAGAAACAGAATCTTTAGAATTTAGCTACGATAATAATTTTATTTTTAAGTTTCCTAATATCAATCTTAAATCAAGTGAGAATTTATTAATCCTAGGTAACTCAGGTATTGGTAAATCTACTTTATTACACAATCTTGCTGGAATTCTACGTCCAAAATCAGGAGCAATCAGAATCTTTAATAATGATATTTCTAAATTTTCTGAATATAAATTAGATAGGTTTAGGGGTGAAAATATCGGTATTATTTTTCAAAAACCACACTTTGTTAATTCCCTCACTGTTGGTGAGAATTTAGAGTTGGCTCAATTTCTTGGTCGAAATAAAAAAGGAGATATAAAATTAATTCTAGAAAGTTTAAAAATTTTAGAAAAAATAAATAAAAAACCAAAAGAATTGAGCCATGGTGAAAAACAAAGAGTATCTATTGCTATAGCGATAGTTAACTCTCCAAAATTAATTCTTGCAGACGAGCCAACCTCTAGTCTTGATGATACTAATTGTGCTAATGTTATTAATATTTTAAAAGAACAAGCCTTAAAATATTCAGCTCAATTAGTAGTTATAACTCATGATAGCAGATTAAAAAAACATTTTAAAAAGTCCATTGAACTATGAGCATTTTTAAACTTAGTTTAAAAAATATTTTTAATAGACCTATGAGTTCTATTCTAAGCATTATGCTCTTATCATTAGGTGTAAGCATGATTTCTCTATTGATATTAATAAATACCGTTCTTAAAGAACAAATGGATAATAATTTGAAAGGGATTGATATGGTAGTTGGAGCAAAAGGAAGTCCTCTTCAGTTAATTTTGTCTAGTGTATATCATGTGGACTCTCCTACTGGAAATATTCCCCTGAAAGAAGCAAAAGCTATTGAAAAGAATAAAATGGTTGGCTACAGCGTTCCATTGCTTTATGGAGACAACTACAGTGAATATAGAATAGTTGGTACTAACTCTAAATTTTTTGAACTATATGACTTAAATATTAAATCAGGTAATTTTTTTAGTAAAAATTTTGAAGTGGTTGTTGGTAGTAAGGTTGCTGAAAAATTAAATTTAAATTTGGGTGATGAATTTATTAGTTCCCACGGCCTAAGAGAAACTGGTGAGGCTCATGCTAATAACCCATTTATAATCAAGGGTATTTTAGAGTTTTCGAATTCTGTTGCTGATCAATTAATTTTAACTTCTCCAGAAAGTATATGGGAAATTCATTCTGATCACGAACACGATGAAGATCA
>CENX01144869.1_pt1 | contig 13255 bp, 16 predicted proteins | sample 361321 | NCBI WGS metagenome assembly CENX01 (sample SAMEA2619678, study PRJEB7988) | marine metagenome | isolation source: saline water (ENVO:00002010), including | reverse complement strand
ATAATAATAGTACTAAGATTTTTTCAGATAAAGTAAAAAATAAAGTAGAAGAAAACTTAAACTGCAAAGTTATGGGTCCAGTTATTGCACCTGTATTTAAGATAAAAAATAAATTCAGGTATAGAATTCTCATTAGATCAAAAAAAAACCAGCAAATCCAAAAAAAATTGTCAAAAATTTTGCTTAATTTTACAAATCAAAAAGAAATAAAACTAGTGGTTGATGTTGATCCAATAACCTTTAATTAACGCTGAAAAAATTGATCTTTTCAGTAATGTGTCTCTTGAAGAGATTAGATTGTTATGCTAATTAATTTCAAATTTTTAAATTTCATTAATAACAAGGATTATAAAGTGAGCAATAAAAATGTGTTTTCTGATGCATCAGCAAAAAGTTATTCTAGAGCGCTTTATGAACTAGCTAGTGAAGAAAAAAATCTTGATGAAGTTGAAAAAGAAACAAAAAGTTTATTAAATTTGTTTTCTAGTGCTCAGGAATTTAATACACTAATTAAAGATCCAACTCTTAAACAACAGGATCAAGTAAAGGTTATAAACTTAATTACCGAGAAATATAATATACAAATAGTATTAAGAAAATTTTTAAATTTTTTAATTATAAAACGGAGATTTTTTTTTGTAGAAAAAATTTTAATTACTTTTTTAAAAATGTGTTCAAAAAATAGAGGAGAAATTTCAGCGAGCTTGATTGTAGCTAAAAAACTAAATGATGATGAACTAGAAAGTATCAAAAAAGATCTATCAATTAAATTTGGATCAAATATAAATCTTAATTATAGACATGACCCAGAACTAATTGGTGGTTTAATTATGCAGGTAGAGAGTACAATGATTGATACGTCAATTAAAAATAAATTACAGCAGATAGAAAATAAAATGGTAGAGGCATAGATGGAAATAAATCCTTCAGAAGTAACAAAAATATTAAAAGAACAGATTAAAAAAATTGGAGATAAAGCAGAAGTTTCAGAGGTTGGTCAGGTACTTTCCGTTGGCGATGGTATAGCAAGAATTTATGGACTAGACAATGTTCAGGCAGGAGAAATGGTTGAATTTGCAGATGGATCAAAAGGTATGGCACTTAACCTGGAAAGCGACAATGTAGGAGTAGTAATTTTTGGAGATGATAGATCAGTCAAAGAAGGAGATACAGTAAAAAGAACAGGTGCAATCGTAGATAGTCCAGTTGGAAAAGAGCTATTAGGTAGAGTTGTTGATGGATTAGGAAATCCAATAGATGGAAAAGGTGCACTAGATAAGAGTATAAAAAGAAATAGGGTAGAGGTAAAAGCCCCTGGAATTATTCCAAGAAAATCCGTAAACGAACCGATGCAAACAGGTTTAAAATCTGTTGATAGTTTAGTTCCAATAGGTAGAGGTCAAAGAGAACTTATAATTGGTGATAGACAAACTGGCAAAACAGCAGTTGCAATAGACACTATTATCAATCAAAAAAAAATAAACGAATCTGACGACGAAAAACAAAAATTATACTGTATATATGTTGCAATTGGTCAAAAAAGATCAACAGTTAGACAAATCGAAAAGACTTTAGAAGAAGCTGGTGCAATGGAATACACAACCATAGTTGCGGCAACAGCATCGGATGCAGCACCACTTCAATTCTTAGCGCCATACACAGGCTGTACTATGGGGGAATATTTTAGAGACAATGGAATGCATGCATTAATAATATACGATGATTTATCTAAACAAGCTGTAGCTTATAGACAAATGTCTTTATTGCTAAGAAGGCCTCCTGGTAGGGAAGCTTATCCAGGTGATGTATTTTACTTGCATAGTAGACTTTTAGAAAGAGCAGCAAAATTAGGGGATGACCATGGAGGCGGTTCATTAACAGCTTTACCGATTATTGAAACACAAGGTGGAGATGTTTCGGCATTTATACCCACAAATGTAATCTCTATTACAGATGGTCAGATATTTCTAGAAACCAATCTTTTTAATCAGGGTATAAGACCAGCGATAAATGTGGGTTTATCAGTTTCAAGAGTGGGATCATCAGCTCAAACAAAAGCAATGAAGAAAGTTTCAGGATCGATGAAACTAGAACTGGCTCAATATAGAGAAATGGCGGCATTTGCACAATTTGGTTCTGATTTGGACGCATCTACTCAAAAGTTACTAAATAGAGGTTCAAAACTAACTGAGCTACTTAAGCAACAACAATATGCACCTATGACTGTAGCTGAGCAAGTTATTTCAGTTTTTTGCGGAGTAAAGGGTTATTTAGATGATATTGAACAAAAAGACATATCTTTGTTTGAGAAAAAAATATTAGAAAAATGCAAAAATGAAAAACCTCAAATTATTGAAGCAATATCAAAATCAGGTAAGCTAGAAGAAGAAACAGAAAATTCTTTGGTTGATGTTATAAAAGAATTTAAGCAAAACTTTAAATCATAAAAAAATGGCAAGCTTAGACGATTTAAAAAAAAGAATATCAAGCGTAAAATCAACGCAAAAAATTACCAAAGCAATGAAAATGGTAGCTGCTGCAAAACTTAGAAAAGCGCAAGAAAGTGCTGAGAAAGGCAGACCTTATTCAGATAAAATGAATAACATTATTCTTAACCTTTCAGGCAGTATAACAGATAAAGAAAATGCATCAAAACTGCTTGTTGGAACTGGTGAAGAAAAAATTTATTTATGCGTAGTTTTGACATCAGATAGAGGTTTGTGTGGAGGTTTTAATTCAAATATAATTAAAAAAGCAAAAACATATTTTAACAAAATTCAAGCTGAAAATAAAAAATTAAAAATCATAACAGTAGGTTCCAAGGGCTATGACCAGTTAAAAAGGTTGTATAGAGAAAATATAATTGAGAAAATTTCATTTAAAGAATCTAAAAATGCAAATTATTTTGATGCAGAGAAAGTTGGAAAAATAATAATTGATAGATTTGAAAAAAAAGAATTTGATGTATGTACTATTTTTTATAATAAATTTAAAAATGTAATTACGCAAATACCTCAAGAACAACAAATTATTCCATTAAAATCTCAGAATGAAAATAAAGATGGGACTATCGACTCGTATGAGTTTGAACCAGAGGAAGATGAAATATTAAGTAATTTACTTCCTAAAAATATATCTACACAGATTTTTAAGGCTATGTTAGAGAATTCTGCTAGTGAGCAAGGTTCAAGAATGAGCGCAATGGATAATGCAACCAGAAATGCTGGTGAAATGGTTGACAAATTAACTATTGAATACAATAGAAGTCGTCAAGCAGCTATCACTAAGGAGTTAATTGAAATAATATCAGGAGCGGAGAGTTTATAATTATGAGAAAAGGAAAAATAACACAAGTTATTGGAGCAGTAGTTGATGTAAAGTTTGAAGGTGAACTACCAGAGATACTAACGGCACTAGAGTGTAATAATGCAGGAAATAGGCTTGTTTTAGAAGTTGCCCAACATCTTGGAGAGTCAAGTGTAAGAACAATAGCGATGGATGCAACAGAGGGATTAAAAAGAGGTGATGATGTTTCAGATACAGGAGCACCAATAAAAGTACCTGTAGGGCCTGAAACACTTGGAAGAATTATTAATGTTATTGGTGAACCGATAGATGAAAAAGGAAAAGTTCAAAACAAAGAAAATTGGCCAATTCATAGATCTGCTCCAGAGTTTAATGATCAATCGACTGAAACTGAAATATTGGTCACAGGAATTAAGGTTATAGATCTTTTAGCCCCTTATGCAAAGGGTGGAAAAATTGGATTATTTGGCGGCGCAGGTGTTGGAAAGACAGTTTTAATTATGGAATTAATCAATAACGTAGCTAAAGCCCATGGCGGCTTCTCAGTTTTTGCGGGTGTTGGAGAAAGAACAAGAGAAGGAAACGATCTCTATCATGAGATGATAGACTCTGGAGTTATAAAAACTGACGGACCAGGTTCAAAAGCTGCATTAGTTTATGGACAAATGAACGAACCTCCTGGTGCTCGTGCAAGAGTAGCATTAACAGGTCTTACAGTAGCAGAGTATTTTAGAGATCAAGAGGGACAAGATGTTTTGTTTTTTGTAGATAATATTTTTAGATTTACTCAGGCAGGTTCAGAAGTATCTGCACTTTTAGGAAGAATACCATCAGCTGTTGGATATCAACCAACATTAGCTACAGACATGGGAAATTTACAGGAAAGAATTACCACGACTAACAAAGGATCAATAACTTCAGTACAGGCAATTTATGTTCCTGCAGATGATTTAACAGATCCTGCACCAGCAACTTCTTTTGCTCACTTAGATGCAACAACGGTATTATCAAGACAAATTGCGGAATTAGGTATTTACCCCGCTGTAGATCCGTTGGATTCTACATCAAGAATATTAGACCCCAGGATTGTAGGTGACGAGCATTATCGTGTCGCTAGAGAAGTTCAAAAAGTTCTACAAACTTATAAATCTTTACAAGATATTATTGCAATATTGGGTATGGACGAACTTTCAGAGGAAGATAAACTTATTGTAGCAAGAGCTAGAAAAATACAAAGATTTTTATCCCAACCATTTTTTGTAGCTGAAGTCTTTACAGGCTCACCAGGAAAACTTGTAGATTTAGAATCTACCATCAAAGGTTTTGATGCTATATGCAAAGGTGAATATGACAACTTGCCAGAGGCGGCATTTTATATGGTTGGAACAATAGAAGAGGCAATAGAGAAGGCTGAAAAATTAGCTAAGGATGCAGCTTAATGAGTGGACAATTTAAAATCGATATAGTAAATCCGGAAAAATCTTTTTTAACTAGCGAAGAAGCCATCGAAGTAATAATACCCGCATATGAAGGAGAAATGGGTATTCTGAGCGATCATATATCTACAATATCTTTTTTAAAACCTGGAATTCTAAAAGTAATAAACAAATCAAGTGACGATACATTTTTTATAGAGGATGGAATAGCTGAATTTAAAGATAACTGCTTATCAATATTGACAAGTTCAATCTATAACTTAAATGAATTAACCAGAGTAAAAGCTGAAGAAATAATTAAAGCAGCAGAAAAAGAATTAAATGAAGATACTATAAGCGATCAAAATAAATATTTGTTAGATCAAAAAATCGAAACACTAAATTCTTTAAATCTTAACTAATAAAATTTTTTACAACTAATTGAATCTTTTTATAAACTTCTAATTTAAAATTAACAGAAACATTTGCAATATCATCTATATCAATCCATTTCCAATCAAGGAATTCTGGGTGCTTGGTTTTTAAATTAATCTCAGTATCATTGCCTTTAAATCTCATTATAAACCATTTTTGTTTTTGACCTTTAAATTTACCTTTCCATATAATTCCTAGCAGATGATCTGGTAGCTCATAGGTGGTCATTTCATTTACCTCTTTAATCAATTCTACATTTTTAATACTAGTTTCTTCCTCAAGTTCTCTAAAAGCAGCGCTTCTATAATCTTCATCCCTATCCACTCCACCTTGAGGCATTTGCCAAAAATTTTTAGGATTATCTATTCTTTTTGCTACAAATACTTTATTATCTTTATTTAGTAAAACAATGCCAACTCCAATTCTAAGTGGCAATTTTTTAAATTGGTCAAGCAAGTTTATTATCCCTTTAAAAGCTTAAGGGCATAGTCAAGCTGATTATCTGTATCTGTATTGATCCTAAAATCATCACTATCTTCAAATATCTCAATATCAGGAACTACACCAACTTCTGAAATAGATTTTCCAGAGGGGAGATAATATTTTGAAACAGTTAATCTTATAGCACCTTTGTTTTTTAATGGTAAAATTGATTGTACAGAACCTTTACCGTAAGTATTTTCACCAATCAAAATTGCCCTTTTGTGATCCTTTAAGGCCCCAGCAACAATTTCTGATGCAGAGGCAGATCCGTAATTTATTAATACTACCAATGTTGTTCCATCGGTTATGTCACCTTCTTTTGCGAACCATTTTCTATTTTCATAAACCTTTCTACTTTTTGTTGAAACAATTTCTCCATTATCTAAAAAAAAATCAGAAATTTCAATTGCTTGAGACAATAGTCCTCCAGGATTATTTCTCAAATCTAAAATATAACTATTTATTTTTCCTTCTTGTTTAAACTTTTGAATACTTTTTTTAATTTGGTCACTACTATTTTCGTTAAATGCAGTTAATCTTATATATCCAATATTTCCTTCCATTGTCTCAGATTTAACTGATGCAATTTTAATTATTTCCCTTGTAATATTAAAAGTTAAAGATTTTTTTTCTCCTATTCTTCTAACAGTTATTTCAATATCCGAACCGACTGGACCTCGCATTAGATCGACAGCTTCATTCAACGATTTACCTTGAACCTGCTCTCCATCAATTTTAATAATATAATCTCCAGCCTTAACACCCTCACGTGTTGCAGGTGAATTATCCAAAGGTGAGATTACTTTAACAACTCCTGCTTCCATTCCCACCTCGATACCGAGACCTCCAAATTCACCACTAGTCTCCGTTTGCATATTATCGAATAATTCAGGAGACATATAAGCAGAATATGGATCAAGAGATTGAAGAACGCCATTAATCGCCGAGTCCATTGCATCAGACTGATTAATATCTTCTACATACTCCTTGTTTATTTTATCTAAAACTTCACTAAATAAATCAATTTTTTCATAAATAGTTTCTTCACCGGCTGCTTTAAGATCATAATGATCGATCAGTAAAAAAAAAATAATTGCAAAAAAATAATTTTTTTTCATATTAATACCTTTTCTTTTGGAATTAATTCAGACCATATTTTTTCCAGCTCATAAAACTTTCTTTTTTCAGGATTAAAAATATGCACTATAAGGTCAATGCCATCAATTAGTTTCCAATCACTACTATCTTTTCCCTCAATTTTACAATTTATAATTCCGTTTTTTTTAAATTGATTTAGAACTTGCTCTGATAAAGCTTGTATATGTCTAGAAGAAGTCCCACTTGCAATAATCATATAGTCAGCTATTGAGGTTTTGCCATCAAGATCTATTGAAATAATATCTAATGCCTTATTATTATTCAAAGTTGTGATGATTAAATTTTTTAAGTTTTGTTTTTTTTCCATTAAATTTAAACTTTATCAAATTTTTCTCAATTTTGAAGATGAAATATTGACCCTCTTGTAATTTACGAATTTAATACCTTTATTTTTAAATCCTTTGAAAGCTGGAGATCTTAAAGATTTAGATTTATATTTGTAACGATCAAAAACGATTACATTACATTTTTCTAATATTTTTTTCCACTTATACCATTTATGAAAATCTATCAAACAATCAGCACCCATTAAAAAATATAACTCGATATCTCTATTTTTTTTCAAATAGTAACTTATTAATTCATAAGCTCTACTTGATTTAACTAAATCATCAAAATATTTTACTTTTATAAATTTAGTTTGTTTGGAAAATTTTTCTGAAAATTTAATTCTCTGATTTAGAGAATTACTTGACTTTTTTTTAAAAGGATTTTTTTTTGTTATAGCCCAAATAATTCTTTTTAATTTAAATTTTTTTTTTGCTTCTATGGATATTCTTAAATGACCTAAGTGAGCAGGATCAAATGTGCCTCCAAGTATACCAATTTTTTTTTTTTTTAATTTTACCAATTTATTTTCTTATTTGCCCTTTTCCTAATACCTCGTATTTATAGCTTACAAGCTGATTTAATCCAATTGGACCTCTAGGTGGTAATTTGTTTGTAGAAATTCCAACTTCACCACCAAATCCAAATTCACCACCATCTGCAAATTGGGTTGATGTGTTATGCATTGCTATAGAGCTTTTTACGTTTTTAATAAAAATTTTTGCACTATTTTTATTTTCAGTAATTATGGCGTCTGTGTGCATTGTTCCATATTTATTTACATGGTTTATTGCTTCATAAATATTTTTTACTGATTTTATAGATATACACGCTGATAAATATTCGGTCCTCCAATTTTTTTCTTTGGCAGTTTTTGTTTTTCCTTTATAGATGGTTCTTATTTTTTTATCTGCAAATACTTTGCAATTATTATTTTCCAGAAGCTCAATTATTGGTCTTGCAAACTTTTTAATTCTTTTTTCATGTATTAAAATAGTTTCGGTAGCACCACAAATTGCTGTATTTCGTAACTTTGCATTGATAACTATTTTTAGTGTCATTCTGATGTCTGCATCTATATCAATATATGTATGACAAATACCTTCTAGGTGACCTATGGTGGGTACAACAGACAGTTTTTGAACTTTGTTTACCAAGTTTTTCCCACCTCTAGGTATAATAACATCTATATAATCTTTCATTTTTGAAAGTAAATAATCAACTGCTTTTCTATTTTTTGTTTTAATAATTTGTACATAATTTTCATCAATATTGAAATTTTTTAAACTTCTTCTAAATAAATTTGATAAAATTTTATTTGTATTAAATGCTTCAGATCCACCCCTAAGTATTACAGGGTTTCCAGATTTAAAACACAAGCTAGATACATCTGCTGTAACGTTAGGTCTACTTTCGTAAATGACTCCAATAATACCTAATGGTATAGATACTTTTTTAATAATCAAACCATTAGGTCTTTTCCATTTTTCTAATTCTATATTAACTGGGTCCTTAATTTTAATAATTGAAAGTATTGATTTTCTTATATGTAGGATTTTTTTTTTATCTAACGAAAGTCTTTTAAGAAGATTTTCTTTAAGGCCTTTTTTTATTGCAATTTTAAGATCTTTTTCATTTTCTTTTAATATATTATTTTCATTTAATGAAATAAGTTTTTGGTATTTAAATAAAACTTTATTTTTATTTTTAGAGTCTATTTTTTTTAAAAATGCTTTTTGAGATCTAGATCCTATAATTTTAAAATAATTTTTCATTAAACTTCAACCATATCATCTTTATGAACAACCTCTGATTTTGAGACATATCCTAATAAATTTTCAATTTTATTTGAGTGATGCCCCATAATAACTGATATCTCCATTGAGTTGAATGAACTAAGACCTCTTGCATGTTCATTCTTGTTTTTATCTAATATCTTAACATGATCTCCCTTGTTAAATTTGCCGTTAACCTTTTTAATTCCAGCAGCAAGGAGGCTTTTACCTTTTTTTAATGCAATTACCGCACCCTCGTCAATAATAATTTCCCCTTTTGGTGACACTGAGCTAATTATCCATTTTTTCCTAGCATCTAGTTTTGAAACTTTAGTTAAAAACCATGTACAATCATTTTTTTTAATTATTTTTTTAATTGGTCTGTTAGATAGGCCGTTTGCGATGGCCATTGAACAACCAGATAGTTGACAAATTTTTGCAGCATCAATCTTAGTTTTCATACCACCTGACCCATAAAACCCTGTACTTTTATTTGCTATATTTTCAATTTTTTTATTAATATTTTTTATTGTTTTTATAAGTATTCCATCATTAAATATTTTAGGATTTTTTGTATAAAGACCATTTACATCTGATAAAAGAATTAAACAATCAGCACCTGAAATTTGAGCAACTCTAGATGCCAATCTATCGTTATCACCATATTTAATTTCTGATGTAGCTATACTGTCGTTTTCATTTACAATTGGTACGAAATTAAGTTCAAATAAATTGTTAATGGTTCTTTTCGCATTAATTGCTCTTCTTCTTTGTTCAGTATCTTCTAAGGTTAGTAAAATTTGAGACAAATTTATTTTTTTTTCATTGAATGTTTTTTTAAATAAGTTCATTAGCTCTATTTGTCCAATTGATGCAATAGCTTGACTTTTATCTAATTTAAGTTTTTTCTTATTTAATTTAAGTTTTCTACATCCTAGTGCAATAGCCCCAGAACTTACGATAATTATTTTTTTATTTTTATTTATTAATTCTTTAATATCTTTAGCAAACTCTGAAAGCCATTTTTGTCTTATTTTCATATTGTTATCTATCAAAAGAGAAGATCCTATTTTAATAACAACTATTTTGGAATTTTTAATATACATAATTAATTAATTTTGATTTAAAATCTGATATAAGTGATTTATTAAAAGTCGACAAAAGTACTGTTTTTTTTTTAATATTTCTCTCAAAATAATTTTTTTTGTCTTTCAAAGTTTTTTTATCAATTAAATCGATTTTATTCAAAACAACAATCTCTTTTTTATATATCAAATCTTTACTATACTTTTTTAACTCATTCCTGACCTGTTTATACGCCTCACTTAAATCCTCTTCATTAATATCAATTAAGTGAACTAAAGATTTGCATCTTTCTATGTGTTTTAAAAATTTAATACCAAGGCCAACTCCTTGGTGTGCTCCTTCAATTAATCCAGGAATATCTGCTAAAGTAACTTCTTTATCATCATAACGAACAACCCCCAAGTTAGGGTTAATAGTTGTGAATTTATAATTGGCTATTTTTGGATTTGCTCTTGTAATTGATGCGAGTAAACTTGATTTGCCAGCATTGGGAAGTCCGATAATTCCAATATCTGCAATTGTTTTAAGTTGAAGCCATATCCAAAACTCTTCTCCTTTTCTACCTTTAGTAAATTTTTTTGGAGCTCTATTAGTTGATGACTTAAATCTTGTATTACCAAATCCACCTTTGCCACCACTTGCAACTAGAAACTCTTCTTTTTCTTCTTTAAAATCAAAAATTAAAGTCTTATTATCTTCCTCTAAAATTTGTGTACCCACTGGTACTTTTAAATATAAATCTTCTCCTCCTTTTCCTGTTTTGTTTTTTCCTAAACCGTCTCCTCCTCTTCCTGCTTTAAAATGTTGTTTGTATCTATAATCAATTAAAGTATTTAAATTTCTTTCTGATGTAAGAATAATAGATCCTCCTTTTCCACCATCCCCACCATCAGGCCCTCCAAATTCAATAAATTTTTCTCTCCTAAAACTTGGTGAACCAGATCCACCATCTCCAGCTTTAATAAATATTTTTACTTGATCTAAGAATTTCATTATACAACACTTTCTTTTTTATTAATGTTGTATGATTAATTGGGTTTTACAGAAACAAAAGTTCTATCTGATTTGCTTTTTTTAAATTCTACTGTTCCTTCGATTTTAGAAAATATCGAATGATCTTTACCCATACCTACGTGGTTACCAGGAAATATTTTAGTTCCTCTTTGTCTAATTATAATGTTGCCAGGATTAACTTTTTGACCACCATATTTTTTAACACCAAGTCTTCGACCTGCGCTATCCCTTCCATTTCTAGACGATCCACCTGCTTTTTTTGTTGCCATAATTGACCTTATTTTTTTGTCTCTGTTTCTTTTTTGTTATCTATTTTTTTTTCTATTTTAGGTATTTCCTTTGCCTCAGATAGTATTTTTCCGTCTTTCGAAAAAATTTTTTTTATTCTAATAAGAGAAAATTGCTGTCTATGACCATTTTTTCTTCTAGAGTTTTGTCTTCTTCTCTTTTTGAAAATTAAAACAGTTTTGTTTTTGCCATTTTTAACTAGATCTGCTTCAACCTTTGCACCTTCAATATTTGGGTTTCCTAATTCAGTTTTTTTTTCATCTCCATAAGCAAGTATATTATCAAATTCAACTCTATTAGAGTCTTTCTTTAATTCTAATTTTTCAATTTTAAGAATTTCCCCAGCCTTTACCCTGTATTGTTTTCCACCTGTTTGTATTACTGCAAATGACATAAAATTTAATTTAAATAATGCTGCAATATAAATCTAACGTATTTATAGTCAAGAAATATCAATTAAAAATTATCCTTTAAATCCCTTAGTTTTGAAAATTCTTTTAGGTTTTTCGCTCTCAAAAAAATATTACAATCTAATTCATCTTTTATTGAAGATGGAACAGTTGGAAGCTTATTATTTAATTTTTTTTTAATATCAATAATTTTTCTATCTAATTCAGGATTATTTTTATCAAATTTATCGCAAAAAATAGAATTATTTAAAGTATATTCGTGACCAAAATATATTTTTGTTACTGGGGGTAAACTTTTTAATTTTAATAATGAATTATACATATCCTTATAACTTCCCTCAAAAACTCTTCCGCATCCTAAAGAAAATAGTGTGTCACCAGTAAAGACTATCTTTTCATTAAAAAAGTAAAAACAGATATGCCCTAACGTGTGTCCTGGAACATGAATAACTTTAAACTCAAATATATCGTCTTTCCAAATTTGATCGTCATTTAAAAATACATCAATCATGGGAATTCTGCCTCTATCTTTTTCAAAAGCAAGAATTTTCGCATTAAACTTATCTTTTAAAATCTTATTACCGCCAATATGATCTCCGTGATGATGGGTGTTTAGAATATATCTTAAATTTATTTTATTTTCCTCAATATATTTCAAAACTGGTTTGGCCTCACCAGGATCAACTACGCACGCATCGGAATTCTTTTCGTTAATCAACAAATATGAAAAATTATCTTCAAGACATTTGATTATTTCAATTTTCATTCTATTTCTCCAATACAAAAATTCCTAATTCAGAAAAAAAATTATGAAACCTCAAATTTTTTAAATTAATTTTAATATCTCTTCCTTTACAATAATTCTCAAAATCTTTAATTGTGCACATGTGTAGGTTTGGGGTATTATACCACTCATTTGGTAAATTTTCAGTTACTGGCATTGTACCTTTTAATAGTAAATGCAATCTAACTTTCCAATGTCCAAAATTAGGAATTGATACAATTGCTTTTTTTCCAATCCTAAGTAATTCATTCAGTACGTTTTCGGGATTTAGGAAAGCCTGCAAAGTTTGACTAAGAATTACAAAATCGAAAGAATTATCTGGAAATTGCTTTAAATCTTTTTCTGCGTTACCTTCAATAACTGTTAAGCCTTTTTCAACACATTTTTGTACATTTGATTTTGATAACTCAATTCCTCTAATATCTTTACTTATATTTTCGGTAATATATTTCATAAGCTCACCATTTCCACATCCTACATCTAAAATCTTTGAATTTTGGGTTACTAATTTTGCAATATTATAAAATTCTTTTTTCATCTAATGTGCTTATAAGAGTTATTTAAAAAATTTTTGACTGTGTTTAAAAAGTCTGGAACGTCAAGTAAAAAAGAGTCATGACCTTTATCAGAGGAAATTTCGACGAATCCGACATTTTTACCAATAGCATTAAGTGCAATTACAATATCTCTATTTTCAGATGTTGGGTAAAGCCAATCTGAAGTAAACGATATAATAAAAAACTTAGTATCACTTTTCTCAAAAGCTTTTGATAA
>CENX01026152.1_pt1 | contig 13272 bp, 24 predicted proteins | sample 361321 | NCBI WGS metagenome assembly CENX01 (sample SAMEA2619678, study PRJEB7988) | marine metagenome | isolation source: saline water (ENVO:00002010), including | reverse complement strand
AAAGTGCCAAGAATATGTTTTGTAAACAAATTAGATAGAACAGGAGCTGATTTTTTTAGATGTGTAGAAATGATTAAAGAGAGACTTGGAGCAAAACCGTTAGTTATGCAAGTTCCAATTGGTATAGAATCATCTTTAAAAGGTGTTGTTGATTTAATTAAAATGAAAGCCATTGTATGGAAAAATGAGGACCTTGGTGCAGAATGGGAGGAAAAAGATATTCCAGCTGATTTAAAAGAAGTTTCTGAAAAATATAGACAAGAACTAGTTGAAACAGCCGTTGAACAAGACGAAGCCCTTATGGAAAAATATTTAAATGGAGAAGAAATAAGTAGTCAAGACTTAATAAAATGCGTTAGAAAAGGTTGTTTAAATTTTGACTTTGTTCCAGTTTTAACTGGGTCTGCTTTTAAAAACAAAGGTGTACAACCTCTTTTAGATGCAGTTGTTGATTACTTACCTAGTCCAAAAGATATTGGATCAATTAATGGTACTAAGCCGGGAGGTGAAGAAGAAATTGAAATGAAGTTTGAGGATAATGCGCCTTTTTCAGCTTTAGCATTCAAAGTCGCAAATGATCCATTTGTAGGTTCTTTAACATTTATAAGGATTTATTCAGGAACAGTAAAATCAGGTACAGGTATTTATAATACTTCAAAAGATAAAGAAGAAAGAGTTGGCAGGATGCTATTAATGCATGCTAATTCAAGAGAAGATATTAAAGAAGCTAATGCAGGAGATATAGTGGCATTAGCAGGATTGAAGAATACTATAACTGGTCATACGTTATCTGATGAAAGTAATCCAGTTTTGTTAGAGCCAATGGAATTTCCGGACCCTGTAATTGAAATAGCAGTGGAACCAAAAACAAAGGGTGATCAAGAAAAAATGGGAGAAGCTTTAGGTAGATTAGCAAAAGAGGATCCATCATTCAGAGTTTCATCAGATGAAGAGTCTGGTCAAACAATTATTAAAGGAATGGGTGAACTTCACCTTGATATTATTGTTGATAGAATGAAGAGAGAATTTAAAGTTGAGGCAAACGTAGGTGCACCCCAAGTTGCTTATAGAGAAACAATATTAGGAAATGCAGAGTTTGATTATACCCATAAAAAACAAAGTGGAGGAGCTGGTCAATTTGCAAGAGTTAAATTATCAGTTGAACCTTTAGAAGCGGGAAAAGGTAGGGAGGTAGAAAGTAAAATAAAAGGTGGAGCAATACCAAAAGAATTTATTCCAGGAGTAGAAAAAGGAATAGAAACTATAGCTGATAGCGGTATTTTAGCAGGGTTTCCGTTAATTGATTATAAAGTAACAATTCTTGACGGACTACACCATGATGTGGACTCAAGTGTTTTAGCTTTTGAACTTGCCTCAAGACAATGCTTTAAAGAAGCCTGTACACGTGGAACATTAAAACTGCTTGAACCTATTATGAGAGTTGAAGTGGTTACACCAGAGGATTACATGGGTGATGTAATAGGTGACTTAAACAGTAGAAGAGGTCAAATTAATACACAAGAACAAAGAGGTAACGCTACAATGATCACTGCAATGGTGCCGCTTGCTAACATGTTTGGTTATATTAATAGTTTAAGATCAATGTCACAGGGCAGAGCTCAATATTCTATGTTCTTTAATCACTACGATAAAGTTCCTCAAAATGTACAAGACGAAGTAATAAAGAAAACAGGTTAATATGGAAAAACAAAATATTAGAATTAAATTAAGAGCATATGATAATAAAGTGTTGGATCAATCAACCGAAGAAATTGTTAATACTGTTAAGAGAACTGGTGCGAATATAAAAGGACCCATTCCTTTACCAACTAAAATAGAGAGATATACCGTTCTTAGATCACCACATATTGATAAAAAAAGTAGAGAACAATTTGAAACGAGAACTCATAAAAGACTTATAGACATAATAGAGCCAACACCTCAAACAGTTGAGGCATTAATGAAATTGGACTTGGCATCTGGTGTTGATGTGGAGATAAAAATATAATGATTGAAGTTGGTTTGATAGGAAAAAAGCTTGGAATGTCTAGAGAGTTTTATAAGACTGGTCAATCTATACCTGTAACTATAATAAAAACAGAAAAAGGAAGAGTAATACAAGTAATAGATAAAGAGAAAAGAGGTTACGATGCTGTTCAAGTAGGTTTTGGAAAGGTAAAATCGTCAAAATTAACAAAACCTATGAAAGGGTATTTTTCAAAAAGAAATACTGAACCAAAAAAGGTTTTAAAAGAATTTAGAGTAAGTAAGTTGGATAATTTTAAAGAAGGAAATGAATACGGTGTTGAAATTTTCAAAGATGTAAAATTTGTTGATATTAGATCAACGACAATTGGGAAGGGATTTGCAGGTGCTATGAAAAGACATAATTTTGCAGGACTTAGAGCAACGCATGGTGTTTCAATATCTCACAGATCACATGGATCAACTGGACAAAGACAGGACCCCGGTAAAGTTTTCAAAAATAAAAAAATGGCTGGACAGATGGGTAATAAATTTCGAACGATTCAAAACATAGAGATACTCAAAACAGATGAAACCAATGGTTTGCTTTTCTTAAAAGGTTCAATACCAGGAGCAAGAAATACAAGTGTTATGATCAAGCAAGCTAAAAAGAATGTCTCTAAACTTACAATGGATCAGAAAATAGAACAGATAGAAAAACTAAAGAAAACACCAGAGAAAAAAAAGAAATAAATGAAAATAGACAAAATATCACCTGATGGAAAAAAAAGCTCAATAGAAGTTTTAGATAAAGTATTTGCATCTAAAATAAATAGACAGTTAGTAAGTAATGTTTTGTATAAATCAAACGCAAATTATAAAAAAAGAAAAGCTAAAACCAAACAAAAAAACGAAATAATAGGATCTACCTCTAAAATTTACGCTCAAAAAGGAACCGGTAATGCAAGACACGCAAGTAGAAAAGCACCTATTTTTGTTGGTGGAGGTGTTGCACATGGGCCAAAAGGCGAAAATTCTTACAAAATTAGGAAACTTAATAAATCTGAAAAAAAGCAAAGTATAACATCGCTAATAACTGAGAAGAACAATAATAAAGACTTAGTAGTTTATAATAATTTCGAAAAACCAATAAATAAAACTAAAGAAATTTACTCAATACTTTTAAAAAATAATTTAATAAATTCAATTTTAATATTTGATAAAAAATCAATATCAAATGTTCAGAAAGCAGTAAGAAATATACCAAATGTAAAAATAACAGACATAAATCACTTCAGTGCTTTTGATCTTGTAAAATACAAAAAAGTTGTTCTTACAGAGGCCTCAACAAAAGAACTTGAAGAAAGGTTGAAATAATGAATAAAATTCATTTATTTGATAAAATACTTAATCCAATAGTTACCGAAAAATCGACCAATTTATCTGAACAAAATAAAATAGTTTTTAAAGTACCTTTTAAAGCTAACAAAAAAAATTTAAAAAAAAATATTGAAAAGATATTCAAAGTTTCAGTCACAAAAATAAACATAATAAACAAAAAAAATAGAGTTAAAAATACCAGAGGAAGAAAAGTAAAAATTTCTGGATATAAAAAAGCTATAGTAACTTTAAAAAAAGGTCAAAATATAGATTTAACAACTGGAATTTAAAAATATGTCTCTAAAAACTTTTAAACCTTACACAAAATCTACACGTGGTACAGTTCTAGTTGATAGAAATAATCTGTGGAAAGGCAAGCCATACAAGCCATTAACTTCAGTTAATAATTCATCAAAAGGTAGAAACAATTATGGAAGAATTACTTCAAGAAACCATGGTGGTGGTCATAAGCACAAGTATAGAATAGTAGATTTTTATAGAAAAAAAACAAACATGTTTGCTGAAGTAGAGAGAATTGAATATGATCCAAATAGATCATGTCATATTATGTTAGTTAAATTCGAAGATGGACAAAAATTTTACTATTTAGCTCCAAAAAATATAAAAGTTGGAGATAAAGTTCAAAATGGCTCAGATGCAGAGATTAAAAATGGAAATTGTTTACCACTAAAAGATTTACCAGCAGGTATAGAGGTGCATAATGTAGAAATTAATCCAGGAGCTGGCGGAAAAATTGCTAGGTCAGCTGGTACCTCAGTCACTATTTCTGGAATTGATGGTAACTATACTATATTAAAACTTTCATCTGGTGAAATAAGAAAAGTAGACTCAAGATCAAATGCTACAATAGGAGTTTTATCAAATCCAGACCAAAAAAATATTAAAATTGGTAAAGCAGGACGTTCAAGATGGATGGGTAGAAGACCACATACACGGGGAGTTGTAAAAAATCCAGTAGATCATCCACATGGAGGTGGTGAGGGAAAAAGTGCGGGTGGACGTCACCCTGTATCTCCAACAGGTCAATCTGCTAAAGGCTTAAAAACTAGAGATAATAAAAGAACTGATAAATTTATAATCAGACGAAGAAGAAAGAAGAGAGCTTAATATGTCAAGATCTGTTTGGAAAGGACCATTTGTAGAGGAGAGTTTAATAAAAAAAGTTGATAAGCAAAAAAATGATCCAAATAAAAAACCAATTAAAACTTGGTCAAGAAAATCTACAATTATACCAGATTTTGTTGGCATAAGTTTTTTAATATATAATGGAAAAAAATTTATTCCAATTACAGTATCTGAAGATATGGTTGGTCATAAATTTGGTGAATTTGCGCCAACAAGACAATTTTTCGGACACACACCAGCAGACAAGAAAGCAAAAGCTGAAGAGACAGCAAAACCAGCTATAAAAAAATAAATTATGAATAAAACACAAAATAATAAATCTGATTTGAAAATTGTTAAATCTGTTAACAAAAATGTCAGATCTAGTGTTAGAAAACTAAAACCTATACTCAAGGCTTTAGTTGGGAAAAAAGTTGATATAGCTATGAGAAATTTAACTTTTTCAGAGAAAAGAATATCCAAAGACATTAAAAAAACAATTTCCTCTGCTGTGGCAAACGCAGAAAATAACTTTCAGTATGATATAGATAAATTAATCGTTAAAGAGGCATACTGTGGAAAACAAGTTATTATGAAAAGATTTAGAGCAAGAGCAAAAGGTAGGGCTGCATCAATAATGAAACCTTACTCTAATTTAACAATTGTATTAATTGAACAAGCAAATAAATCAAAACAAGCGAAGGAGAGCCATGGGTCAAAAAGTTAATCCAGTAGGACTACGTCTTGGAATAAATAGAGGATGGGACTCCGTATGGTATGCAAAAAAAAAAGAGTTTGGGAATTATTTAATCGAAGATTATAGAATTAGAGAATACATTAAAAAAAACGTAATTAATTCCGGCGTTTCCAAGGTTATGATAGAAAGAACTTCAAAAAAATGCTTTGTGACTATTTACACATCAAGACCTGGTTTTGTTATAGGAAAAAAAGGTACAGATATTGAGAAAATAAAGGGTAAGTTGTCAAAGTTAACAATTAATGAGGTAGTTTTAAATATTAAAGAGGTAAAAAAACCAGAAACAAATAGTTATTTAGTGGCAGAAAATATAGCCCAACAACTTGTAAAAAGAGTTTCTTATAGAAGAGCCATGAAAAGAGCTATGCAATCAGCAATTAGATTGGGAGCAAAAGGAATTAAGGTTTCAATAAGTGGAAGATTAGGTGGAAATGAAATTGCTAGAACAGAATGGTTAAGAGAAGGAAGCATTCCATCGCATACATTAAGAGCCGATATTGATTATGCTGAAGCAGAAGCATTAACCACTTATGGAATTATAGGAATTAAGGTTTGGATTTATAAAGGTGAAATATTCAGCAGAGAATTTAGTCAGGAAACAAATAAAAAATAAAAATTATGTTACAACCAACTAGAACAAAATATAGAAAAGCCCATAAAGGCAGAATTCATGGAAAAGCCTCAAGATGCAATGAGATGAATTATGGTGCTTATGGATTAAAAGCTGTACAGCCTGATAGAGTTATATCAAAACAAATTGAGGCAGCAAGAGTAGCATTAACACGACACATGAAAAGACAAGGTAGAGTATGGACAAGAGTATTTCCAAATATACCAGTATCAAAGAAACCTACTGAAGTTAGAATGGGTAAGGGCAAGGGTTCACCTGAATTTTGGGCATGCAGGGTAAAACCCGGCAGGATACTCTTCGAAGTAGATGGTGTAACAGAACTAGTTGCAAAAGAGGCTTTATACAAAGCTTCAGCAAAATTACCGATTAAATGTAAGATTATAAAGAGAGTATAATGAAAAAAAAAGAGATAAAAAAACTAACCAAGTCACAGGCTATAAAAGATTTAGAAAAATTAAAAAAAGATCTATTTAACTTTAGATTTCAAAAAGTCAATTCACAAGTTACAAATCCGGCAAAAATTAGTTTAACAAAAAAAAATATAGCTAGATTGAAAACATTGATTGGAGAAAAGAATGACTAAAAAAGTATTAAATGGAATAGTTGTTAGCGATAAGGCTGAAAAAACAATAAGTGTTGTGGTTGAGAGAAAATATCAGCACCCATTGTTGAAAAAAATTATAAAAAGTAAAAAAAAGTATAGTGCTCATGACGAAAAAAATGAATATAAAATAGGAGATAAGGTATCTATTGTAGAGTGCAAACCTTATTCAAAAAGAAAAAAATTCGAGGTATTTAAAATTAAATAATGATTCAAGTTCAAACAGAATTACTAGTAGCTGACAACACAGGTGCAAAAAGAATTGAATGTATAAAAGTTCTTGGTGGATCGAAAAGAAGATACGCAAGTATTGGCGATACGATAGTTGTGGCAGTAAAAGAAGCAATTCCTAAGGGAAAAGTTAAAAAAGGATCAGTTCACAAAGCTGTTGTAGTAAGAGTTAAAAAAGGAATACATAGAAATGATGGCTCAAAGGTTAAATTTGATAATAATGCAGCCGTTCTAACAGATGAAAAAGGTGAGCCAATAGGCACAAGAATTTTTGGACCAGTAACAAGAGAGTTAAGAAGCAGAGGGCAAATGAAAATCATCTCATTAGCTCCAGAGGTATTATAATGATTAAAAAAGGATCTAAAGTTAAAATATTAATTGGTAAAGATAAAAATAAAGATGGAGAAATTATTGAGATGGATAGGAAAAATTCTAGAGCAAAAATAAAAGGTTTAAATATTGTAAAAAAACACGTCAAAACAACAAAGGAAAAAAAAGGTGGAATAGTAGATAAAGAAAATTTTATACATTTATCTAATCTTTCATTAATTGAAAATAAAAAAAAAAAAGTAGAAAAGAGTAAATAATGGAACCGAGATTAAAAGAAAAAATTATTAAAGAAATACAGCCAGCTCTTAAGGAAAAATTTGGTTACAAAAATTATTTTATGGGTCCTAAAATTGAAAAAGTTGTTATTAATATGGGACTTGGTTTAGATGGTAACGACTCTAAAATTCTAAAATCACTAGATGAGGACTTATCTAAAATAACAGGACAAAAACCTGTTGTTACAAAGTTTAAAAAATCAATTGCAAATTTTAAGACTAGAAAAAACACTAATTCTGGGATTAAAGTAACACTAAGAAAAAACAAAATGTATGAATTTATAGATAGACTTGTAAATATAGCTTTACCAAGAATAAAAGACTTTAGAGGATTATCTCAAAAAGGCTTTGATAAATTTGGTAATTATACTTTTGGAGTTAAAGAGCATATAATTTTCCCAGAGGTTAATTTTGATAAAGTAGATAAAATAAGAGGAATGGATATTACAATAGTTATTAAATCCTTAAATAAGGAGCATAGCTATGAATTGTTAAAAATTTTGAATTTTCCATTTATGAACCAAAAAGGAAACTAGTATGGCTAAACTTAGTGCAATAAATAAAAACAATAAAAGAATTAAACTCTCAAATAAATATTACAAAAAAAGGAAAGAATTAAAAAATATAGTTATGAATAAAAAATTACCTTTAGAAGATCGTTTTAAGGCACAACAAAAGCTGTCTAAATTGCCAAGAAATTCTTCAAAAAGCCGTGTTATGAATAGATGTCAGATAAGTGGTCGTCCACATGGAGTTTATAGAAAATTAAAAATATCTAGAATTGCTTTAAGAAAACTTGGATTAGAGGGAAAAATTCCAGGTATGGTTAAATCTAGCTGGTAGAAAGGAAAAATATGAGTTTAAGCGATCCAATAGGTGATATGATAGCAAGAATTAAAAATGCACAATTAAGAAATCAAAAGATTGTGAAGCTACCATCATCTAAATTCAAAACTAAAATTTCAGATGTATTAAAAAGTGAGGGATTTATCATTGATTATAAAGTTACAACTATTGATAAAAAGGAATTATTGGAATTATTTTTAAAATATAATTCAGGTAATCCAGTTATAAGCTCTATAGAAAGAGTTTCAAAACCTGGACGAAGAATATTCTCTAGTGCAGAAAGCTTACCAAAAATTAACAATGGATTAGGTATAGCAATAGTCTCTACACCCAAGGGCGTTATGTCAGATGTAGATGCAAGAAAACAAAAAATAGGTGGTGAAATAATTTGTAAGGTATTTTAATGTCAAAAATTGGAAAAACAAACATAGAAATTCCAGATAAAGTAAAAGTAGTACTAAATGGAAATGATTTAAATATAGAGGGACCACAAGGTAAAAAAATAATAAATTTAGATACTGAAATATTTGATCTAAGTATTTTAGAGAATAAAAAAATATCTATAAAACCAAAAAAAGTTAATGATTTAACAAAAAGATTGTGGGGCCTTAATAGAAGTTTAATTAATAACGCTATTATTGGAGCTAATGTAGGCTTCACAAAAATTTTAGAATTAACGGGCGTTGGTTATAGAGCCGCATTAAAGGGAAATCAACTAACCTTACAACTCGGATTTAGCCACGATATAAATTTTGATATACCAGAAGGCATTAAAGTTATTGTTGAAAAACAAGTAGTAATAAAAATTAGTGGTTTTGATAAGCAAAAAGTTGGAGAAGTAACGTCGAAAATCAAGTCAATGAGGCCACCTGAGCCATATAAAGGAAAAGGTATAAAAGAAAAAGGACAGTATGTTTTAAGAAAAGAAGGAAAGAAAAAATAATGAAATTAAACACACTACAAAGAAAAAAATATAGAATCCGCAATAAATTAAAAAAATCTTCAAGTCAAGATAGGTATAGACTATCCATAGCGAGATCTTCAAAGAACATTAGTGCTCAAATAATTGATGATTTGAACAAAACAACTTTAGTTTCTTCTACTTCAAATGACAAAAAATTAGTTAGCTCAAAAAAAAATAAATCTGAGTTATCTGTTATTGTTGCAGAGAACTTAGCGAAAAAGGCTCAAGAAAAAAAAATCACAAAAATTTATTTTGATAGAGGAACCTACAAGTATCATGGCAGAGTAAAAATATTTGCTGAAGCATTAAGAAAAAATGGAATGGAATTTTAATATGGATCAAAAAAAAGAATATTTAGAAAAACTTGTTCACATTAACAGAATTACCAAAGTAGTTAAAGGTGGTAGAAGGTTTGGTTTTTCAGCATTGGTTGTTGTTGGAAATCAAAATGGTAAAATAGGAATTGCCCATGCTAAAGCAAAACAAGTTCCTGATGCGATAAAAAAAGCCAATGAACTAGCTAGAAGAAATTTAATACAAATTCCTTTAAGGGAAGGAAGAACAATTCATCATGATATATTTGGAAAAGATGGAGCGGGTAAAATTAAACTAAGAGCTGCACCTAAAGGAACTGGAATAATTGCTGGAGGACCAGTCAGAGCAGTTTGTGAAGTTCTAGGTATAAAAGATATAGTTGCCAAATCATTAGGTACAGCTAACCCTCATAACGTAATAAGAGCTTGTATGAAAGCTCTTCAAAAACAAAACTCTCCTAAGCACATATCAACTATAAGAAATAAAAAGATTTCTGAAATTGTTGAGAAAAGAGGATAATGACAACATTAAATTCAACAAATAGAGTTAAAATAAAAAAAATAAGAGTAGGTAGAGGGATTGGTTCAGGTAAAGGTAAGACCGCTGGGAGAGGTGTAAAGGGTCAAAAGTCAAGATCTGGGGTGGCAATTAAGAGCTTTGAAGGAGGACAAATGCCACTTTTCAGGAGGTTGCCTAAAAGAGGATTTAATCCTTTAAGAAAAAATAAAGTATTTCAGCTTAACCTGATTAAAATTCAAGAATTAATTGATAAAAAAAAAATAAGTATAGAAAATAAAATTGATCTAAATTTGTTGAAGAAAAATAAAATTATCAACAATTCATTTAATAAACTAAAAATTTTAGGTAATGGAAATTTAAAATCTAAAATTTCCATAGAAGGTGACATGATATCCAAATCAGCCAAAGAAAAACTCGAAAAGAGTGGCTGCACTTTGACAATTAAAAAGGCAAATTAACTAGCTATAAATCATGAGTGACAGTGGGCAAACAAAAGACTTAAAAAATAGAATAATTTTTACATTATTGTTATTAGCTGTATATAGGTTGGGAACTTTTGTTCCATTACCAGGTATTGATCCAAACCAATTGCAAATATTGATGGAGGGAAATCAAAAAGGCTTACTAGGAATGTTTAATGTTTTTGCAGGCGGCGCAGTAAGTCGTATGGCAATTTTTGCATTAGGAATAATGCCTTACATATCTTCATCTATTATAGTGCAATTGTTAACTGGAGTAACAGATTATTTTAAAAATCTTAAATCTCAAGGTGAAATAGGAAGACAAAAAATCACACAGATAACAAGATATGGAACCGTTTTATTAGCTACTATTCAGGGATATGGATTAGCGGTTGGACTTGAATCTTCAGCTGATTTAGTAATAAATCCAGGTGTATTTTTTAAAGTTTCAACTGTTACTACAATTGTAGCCGGAACGATTTTTTTAATGTGGTTAGGTGAGCAGATAACTCAAAGAGGTATTGGCAATGGTATTTCGTTAATTATTTTTTCGGGGATAGTTGCTGAGATACCAAGAGCTTTAGTTACAACATTTGAATTGGGAAGAACAGGAGCAATCTCTACCTTAATGATACTTATTATATTTTTATTATTAATACTTACCGTTATTTTTATAGTTTTTATGGAAAGAGCTATGAGAAAAATATTAATTAATTATCCAAAAAGACAAATGGGAAACAAAATGTATGGCGGAGAGTCTTCTTATTTACCTTTAAAAATTAATTCAGCGGGAGTTATTCCTGCTATTTTTGCATCTGCTTTGCTTTTATTACCAGTTACTTTCTCCAACTTTGGTATTTCAGAAAATGAAACATTTTTAAGTTTCGCATCTTTTTTTTCACAAGGTCAACCTCTTTATATGTTATTATATGCGTCTGGTATTATATTTTTTACTTTTTTTTATACTTCAATAACTTTTAACCCAAATGAAACTGCAGAAAATCTAAGAAAGTATGGCGGCTTCATTCCTGGTATTCGACCAGGTGAAAGTACAGCACTTTATATCGATAATATTTTGACAAAATTAACAACAATTGGTGCTTTATATCTTACATTGGTATGTCTTATGCCTGAATTTTTAATAGCCAATTATCCAATACCTTTTTACTTAGGTGGTGCATCAGTTTTAATTGTTGTTGTAGTTGCTATTGACACTGTTACACAAATACAAACAAGAATGATGAGTTCTCAGTATGAGCAACTAATTAAAAAAACTAAATTTGGTAAATAAAAGTGAACATAATTATTTTCGGCCCGCCTGGTGCTGGCAAAGGAACTCAAGCTAAATATCTTGTAGAAAAATTTAATAGTTTTCAAGTATCCACAGGTGACATGTTAAGAGATGAAATAAAAAAAGATACAGATATTGGTAAAAAAATCATAAATTGTATGAATGATGGAAAATTTGTTGAGGATGAGATAGTAAATAAACTTTTAGAAAAAGCTATATTTGATATTAATAAAAAAAATAAACTAATCTTTGATGGTTATCCAAGAACTATAAATCAAGCTAAAAATCTTGAAAGTTTATTAAGCAAATCTAATCAAAAATTAAATTTTGTTTTTTTTCTCAATGTTGATAAGGAGACAATAGTAAAAAGGATTGAAAAAAGAAAAATTTTAGAAAAAAGATCAGATGACGACGCAGCTACTATTTTAAAACGATACGATACTTATATGGAAATTACTAAACCAATATTAGATTATTATTCAACAAATCCAAATTTCTATGAGCTAGACGGATCTATGGAAATCGAGGATATTTCACAAAAAATTGAGGAAATTGTAAGTGAATGAGACATTGACTTTAAACCATGTTCTTATATAACCAGCAACAATTAATCTTAAATTTATGGCTCGTATAGCAGGTGTAAATATTCCTCAGAATAAATTGGTTCATATAGGGCTGACATATATATATGGTATAGGGGACAAGTTTTCAGGAGAAATTTGTAAAGCCTTAGAAATTCCTAAATCAAAAAGAGTAAACGAATTAACCGATGAACAAATATTAAAAATAAGAGAATTTATTGATCAAAAATTTACAGTCGAAGGTGATCTGAGGAGAGAGAACTCGCTAAGCATTAAAAGATTAATTGATTTAGCATCTTATAGAGGTTCAAGACACAGAAAAAAATTGCCAGTTAGAGGTCAAAGAACAAGATGTAATGCCAGAACTAGAAAAGGTAAAGCAATTGCCATAGCAGGAAAAAAATTAACTCCACTTAAAAAATAATATTATGTCAAAAGAAAAAATAGATAACAAAGATTCTCAAAAAACAAAAGTAAAGAAAACTGCCAAAAGTAGTTATTCAAAAAAGAAAAAAGAAAAAAGAAATATTCTAAATGGAATAGCTTATGTTCAGTCAACATTTAATAATACAATTGTGTCAATCGCAGACACAAATGGTAACGTTGTCTCTTGGGCGTCCGCGGGTCAAAAAGGTTTTAAAGGTTCTAGAAAATCCACACCTTATGCTGCACAAATAGCTGCGGACTCAGCCGCTTCTAAAGCACTAGAATATGGTATGAAGATTTTATCAGTTGAAGTCAAAGGTCCAGGATCTGGAAGAGAAACAGCATTAAGAGCTCTTCAAGCAAGAGGATTTAAAATTATATCTATCAAAGATACGACACCAATGCCGCATAATGGTACAAGACCACCAAAGAAAAGGAGAGTATAAATGGAAACTACTGAAGTGAATGTAAAAAATTGGAAATCGATGATTAAGCCAGCGAAACTTGATGTTAAAATTAGTGATGACAAATCACATGCAAAAATTATAGCTGAGCCCTTGGAAAAAGGTTATGG
>CENX01213461.1_pt1 | contig 13295 bp, 11 predicted proteins | sample 361321 | NCBI WGS metagenome assembly CENX01 (sample SAMEA2619678, study PRJEB7988) | marine metagenome | isolation source: saline water (ENVO:00002010), including | reverse complement strand
TTATGGCCGCGTCAGTCGCTATGGCATGATCGCGTTTGCTTCGAGCCTCGACCAAGCCGGCCCTATGACTAAAACTGCTGAAGATGCGGCCATTTTACTCAACTCAATGTCTGGTCTCGATTATAAAGATTCCACCAGCCTCGATACCGCTGTGCCCGACTTCACTGCCACTCTAGATGAGTCATTGGCAGGCTTAAAAATTGGTATCCCTAAGGAGTATTTTGACCAACGACTCGACACCGCTATGGCAGACGCTGTTCAGGCAAGTCTCGCCGAGCTCGAAAAGTTAGGCGCTAAACTGGTTGATATCGAATTACCCAATTCAGCCTTATCAGTGCCGGCCTATTATGTTATCGCGCCGGCCGAGGCCTCATCTAACCTATCGCGTTTTGATGGTGTTCGTTATGGCTATCGCTGCAACGAACCAGAAGACTTAGAGGACCTTTATACCCGCACACGCTCAGAAGGTTTTGGCGAGGAAGTAAAACGCCGTATTTTAGTCGGCACCTATGCTTTATCAGCCGGCTACTATGATGCCTACTACCGTAAAGCCCAGCAAATTCGACGCTTAATTAAAGATGATTTTGTCCGCGCATTCGAGCAAGTGGATATTATTGCTGGCCCTACTGCGCCATCAACGGCATTTAAATTCGGCGCAAAAACCGCTGACCCTGTTGCCATGTATTTAGAAGATATCTACACCATAGCCGTGAATTTAGCAGGCTTACCGGCTATGTCACTTCCCGCCGGCCAGCTTGATAATATGCCCATCGGCATGCAGCTAGTTGGAAATTACTTTGCCGAACACAAGTTATTAAATGTTGCGCATCAATTTCAATTAGCAACCCAGTGGCACACACCCACGCCGACGTCTTTAAAAGGTTAACAGCTTATGCAATGGGAAACAGTGATTGGGCTAGAGGTTCACGTTCAGCTCTCAACACAATCAAAAATATTCAGCAGCTCATCAACGGCCTTCGGTGCCGATGCAAACACTCAAGCTGATGAGGTCGATCTTGCTTTGCCAGGCACACTACCAGTAGCCAATGAACAAGCCTTTAAAAGTGCTGTCATGTTTGGTCTAGCGATCAACGCTGATATTGAGCAAGCATCAGTATTTGAAAGGAAAAACTATTTTTACCCTGACTTACCTAAGGGTTACCAAACTACGCAACTGGAAAAGCCAATTGTCGGTGAGGGCTATATTACTATTCCCTGCAGCGGTAGCAATGACAGCAAGAAAGTTAGAATTCATCACGCTCACCTCGAAGAGGATGCCGGCAAATCGATGCATGAAGATTTTTTAGGCATGTCGGGCATCGACCTTAACCGTGCAGGCACACCATTGATCGAAATCGTCTCTGAGCCTGATATTCGTTCGGCAGAAGAAGCCATTGCCTTTCTTAAAAAAGTGCATGCCATTGTGACTTACTTGGACATTTCCGACGGTGACATGTCGCAAGGATCTTTACGCTGCGATGCCAATGTTTCGATCCGACCAATAGGTGAGGAAAAACTGGGCACTAGGGCCGAAATAAAAAATTTGAATTCGTTCCGATTCATTGAAAAAGCTATTCATGTCGAAGTTGAACGACAAAAAGATATCCTAGAGTCCGGCGGCAGCATCCGTCAAGAAACGCGACTTTATGATAGCGAAAAAAATGAAACCCGCAGTATGCGCAGTAAAGAAGAAGCCAACGACTATCGCTATTTCCCCTGCCCCGATTTATTGCCGGTCATCATTGATCAACAAACTATCGACGACCTCAAGCAAGCGATGCCCGAACTCCCAGAACAGCGATTTGGACGATTTCAAACCGAGTTTGATCTATCAGCCTACGATGCGTCGATTCTTACTGAGCTACGACAAACTGCTGACTATTTTGAGTCCGTAGTCAATGCTTGTCAGGACGCCAAATTATCAGCCAACTGGGTGATGGGTGAGTTATCTGCTTTTTTAAACAAACACGACGTCCTTATTGAAAATTCACCCATCAACCCCGAACAGCTAGCAGGATTGATTACCCGTATTAAAGACCAAACCATTTCAGGAAAAATCGCCAAACAGGTGTTTGAAATGATGGCCGATGGCAAGGGTACAGCCGATGAAATCATCGAGGCACAAGGACTCAAACAAGTCAGTGACAGTGGTGCGATTGAAACAATGGTGGATGAAGTCATACAAAACAATGCTGACCAAGTAGCTCAATACCTTGCCGCTGATACGGATAAACGAAAAAAATTAATCGGCTTCTTTGTCGGTCAAGTCATGAAGGTATCTAAAGGCCAAGCTAACCCCGGGCAGGTAAATCAAATTCTGGCGCAAAAACTTAATAACTAACAGCACTATTTTTATACGAAAAATTATTCGCAGTTAACTCAATTGCAGGTAAAATAATTCTTGTTTTTAGTCCTCACTTTAAAGGCTTATTATGTCGGTAAAAAAAGATAAAGAAAAAGTCATCGATCCGGTTTGGGGAGAAGAGCGAATTCGAGAATTTTTAAGCCTTGAGCCACCCCAAGGCGAAGACAGCGACCACCATAAATTAGTCAAAGCTTATCAGAGCATGCGGATTGAAGATTTTGACAGCTTCATTGGTTTTTTTGTCGCCGAAAACGGTAATCTTGATGCCCGCAATGCTCGAAATCAAAGCTTTAGTGAGCTTATTTCAACGCATCGCTACAGCCAGCCTTACCTTGATATTATCAATAAATTTCGCACGTAGTCTTCATCCACTGGCATCGGTGGCCACTGCAAGCCCTGATACTTGTTCACGCTATAAATTGAGCAAAATTAACTCTAAACCTATACGCTTTATTAACGAAGCGTTTTTACGCTTGAATATTTCGATGCTTTCCGCGACCATGAAATCATCGAATCATCGAATCATTAATTCATTCAAAGAGAGAAATCACTATGCAACGCTTTGAAGGTCAAGTCGCACTAATAACGGGTGCCGCTGGGGGTATTGGTCAATCCACTGCCATACGACTTGCCAGCGAAGGCGCTGCTGTGTTTTGTGTTGACCTCGACGCAGAAGGCTTACAGCAAACCGTTGCAAGCATCAAAGCCGCAAATGGCAAGGCCTTTAGCCACACCTGTGACGTATCCGACGAACAAGCTGTCATCGATACGATTGCAACCTGCATCAGTACCTATGGAAAAATCAATCATGTCAGTAACATGGCAGGTATTTTACGCTTTGATCATCTGCATGAAACAAAAATAGAAGACTTCCAAAAAATTATGCACGTCAATGTCGGTGGCACTTTTTTAGTCTGTAAACATGCCTTACCTGAACTGATCAAAAGTAAGGGGAATGTTGTCAATGCCGCTTCAACGTCTAGCTTAGCTGGCGTGCCTTGGGCCGGCATCTACTCAGCTTCTAAGGGCGCTGTCTTAGCAATGACTAAGTCAATGTCGATTGAATACTGTAAACAAGGCGTGAGAGCTAACTGCGTCTGTCCGGGCGATATTATCACTGGCATGGCAAGCCCAAGCTTCCCAAAAAATGTTGACATGAAACTTATGGATCGCTGCATGTCGCCTACCGGCCGAAGAGGGCCAGAAGTCGTTGCCAGCGTCATTGCCATGCTCGCATCGAGCGATGGCGAACACATCACTGGCGAAGATATTCGCGTCGATGGCGGTACACTTTCCTGAGTCAGATAGTAGAACTCACTTAGTGTGTAACTTTATTTAATTGGCTCAAGAATCATAACCGGCACTTCTCTGCGGCCATCAATTCGTGCACGGTACTCAGCATAACCAGCATACATCGCATCTAACGGCGGCCATAACCGCGTTTCTTCCTCCGCCGTAGCGCGTCGAACGCAATAGGATTTTTTATCTCCGCCAATTTGACATTCAAGCTCGGGGTTGGCGACCATATTCTTGTACCAAATCGGATAGGTTGACATACCGCCTTGACTCGCGACCACCACCACGTTTTCACCGTCTTGAAGGTAAAGTAAAGGCGTCTTACGAATCTTGCCAGTTTTTCGACCCTTAATAGAAAAAATAGCGACTTGCGAACCAAGGAAAGTATTCCAAAGCCGACCATTTGTCCATTCATAGACACGCACCTGCCAACTGCCGATTTTCTTGATGAAAAAACGACCAAACTTTTCTTGCTTAGCCGTAAAAGGTTTCACTTCTTCTGTCATAACTAGCGCTCTTAATAATAATTCTCATCCAAGAAAACATACTTGGCCTTTTGCAACACCGCTATGATCCCACAAAAATCGCTCAAAACCCCAAACTGTTGCCAGTTCGTAACAGTCATCATTCAAGCGCTTAGCCATGACCAATGGACTAAAACGCCTCAAAGTTGATCAAAAAATTACCTTTTTTGGTGCGTTTTAGCCATAAACCTTTAGTTTTATACAAAGAAATCAAAGCAGATTTCCATTGCTGTGGTATTTTTTAAAGGCAAGTATGTAGTTTGTAAAAGGTTAATTTATCACTTACAACAAAAATTTGAGGTAGATAATTATGAATCCAGTACAAATTGTTCGTATCGTTGCGATAGCAGTCGCTGTGATTGGTGCCTTCGTTGCTATTCCCGAGGCTGCACTCATTATGGCCATTATTGGTTTAGTTTTAGGCGGAATGGCTGTTGATGCCGATCGTCGAACTGACTTCTTAGTCCTAGTAATTGCATTAGCAGCTGTTCATAGCGTGCTAGGATCAGAAGGAAATGATGTAATTCCTGTGGTTGGACCCATTGTCAGTGACATAATGGCTAATGTCAGCTCGATCTTTAATGCCGGCGCTTTAGCGGTGATTATCATGGTTATTAAAGATCGTTTGACCGAATAATCCACAAATCGCATAAAAAAGCCTGCTTAATGCAGGCTTTTTTTTTACCCTAGAATCGCCCTATACTCTGTTCACATTCAGTACGCTCGTCGTTGAAAGCAGTGAGCCGCTCATCCTATACACATGTTAAGAATATATGACTGTCAGCCGAGTAAAATATTGTTGCTTGCCATATAAAGCAATCATCTAAATTATAATAAACGGATAGCTATTTATGCCAGAGAAAACCATCGATCGACGAACCTTACTGGCCTCGCTTGCCACAAGTGCGGCTGGCGTTGCGTTAAGCCAACACAGTTCAGCGGGCACTCGGGTTGCAGCCGACAGCCATGGGATAAAAAATTGGGACATCATTACCGACGTATTAGTAGCCGGTTCAGGCGCGGCCGGAATTTCTGCCGCCATTGATGCACGTCGAGGCGGCGCCGACGTATTAGTCGTTGAAAAACTCAACAAACTGGGCGGTTCATCCGCTTTGTCTGGGGGTGTTATTTATGCGGGAGGCGGGACCGCATTACAGAAAGCCTTGGGGTTTACTGACAGCGTGGAATCCATGTACCACTACATCGCCCATTCAGGTCGCAAGCACCCCCACCTCGATAAAATTCAACGCTACTGTGAACAAAGCGTTGCTCACTTTGATTGGTTGGTCGACAATGGCGTACCCTACAATAAACTATTTAGTGATGGCAAAGGACTTGGCTTCGATGAAGCCTCACTCTACTACTCGGGCAGTGAAGAAGCATGGCCATGGCGTGACGAATGTAGACCCGCGCCCCGCGGCCACGTACCCTGGGAAAAAGGCCACCAAGGCGGCAAGCGTTTGATGCGCTCATTATTAGCCTCGGCCAAAAAACTCGGTGTAAAAACCCAGAAGCGCGTCTCTGGTGAACGCTTAGTCGTTGAATCAGATGGTCGAGTAACGGGCATGCTTGTTGATATTAGGGGCGAGCGTATGGCTATTAAAGCCAAACGCGGTATCGTGTTAGCTTGCGGGGGGTTCATTCATAATCGCGAAATGGTCAAACTCTACGCGCCTGAACTTTATGACTGTTCGGTGCCATGGGCAAATGCCGGTGATTTAGGGATTGGTATTCAAATGGGTATGGGCGCTGGCGCTGGGGCATTAAGAATGGATCAAGGTTTTGCCATTGGTCCTATTTACCCACCAGAAAATACTATCGCAGGCATTGCCGTCAATCAAATGGGCCAACGCTTAACGTCTGAAGAGGGTTATCATGCTGTGATGGGAAATGTTGTTACCTATAAACAAGACGGCATTGCTTATTTTATTTGCGATAAAGACAGCGATCGCCCACAGGGTGATGACAACCAACCGTTAGTGGCGAAAGCAAACACCATCAAAGAGCTCGAGCAGAAAGCCGGCTTCCCAGTTGGCAGTCTCCAAATGAGTGTTAACTATTATAACGAACATGCCAAAAATGGCGAAGACCCGATGTTCCATAAATCTAAAAAGTATCTTTCACCGATTGATAAGCCACCCTTCAAGGTCTATGACCTTTCAGTAGACAAAACTATGTACAGCTCTCATACCTTTGGCGGCTTACACACCAATGTGGATTCACAGGTCATAAACGTATGGGGCGAGGTCATAAATGGTTTATATGCTGCGGGCAGAAACACCTCAGGCCTTCCCACTTCGCCTTATATAGCGAGCGGAATTTCAGTGGGAGACTGCACTTTCTTCGGTCGTCAAGCCGGCCAACACGCGGCAGCTAACAAGAGCTAAGGCAAGGATAATATCGATGAGGACAATTGGATATTGGATATTTTTCACCACAAAAACTGTTGCGCTGTCAGTAACGGTAGCCTTCAGCTTAGCATTCAATACGCATGCTGAATCTTTAAGCGAGTTCACCGGTGATGCCGAAAGAGGTCGCTTAGTCTTTGCCCAATGCCGCACCTGTCATTACCCTGAAAAATTTATTGGTCATCATAACGGCCCCAATCTGCATGCCATCTTTGGCAAGGTAGCGGGCAAGCAAGTTGGTTTTGATGATTATTCTCAAACGTTTAAAGCCGCGCAGTTTGTATGGACAGAAGATTTACTGTTTGCCTGGTTAGCGAATATCGAAGCCATGTTTCCAGAAACCACTATGATGAGTTTGGGCGTTACAGACCCGCAGCAGCGGGCTGATTTAATTGCTTACCTAAAACGATTTCGCTAAGTCTGTTAAGGCGGTCATCGCAATAACATCAGATATTTTTTGACAGACGTACGCCTTATATCCTTAAGTGCGCAGGTGTGACGCCCGACCAACGTTTGAATGAACGCCTAAAATTAGCCGCGTCACTGTAGCCTAACAACAGACCAATTTCCGCAACTGGCAAGGCTGTCTGTTGCAGGTATTCACGGGCTAAGCTATAACGCACTTGATCCAATAGCCGCTGATACCGCGTGCCCTCTTTGGCTAAACGTCTTTGCAAAGTACTTTCACTCATGTGTAGATATGCCGCCATTGCTTTGCAATTAGGAAAATCTAATCGAGCCGATAATAAGGTTTGTTTGACACGCTCACTGACAATACCAAGATGTGTCCCGCTACTCATTAGACGATCACACTCGCGACGAAAAATTTCCTGTGCCGCAGGATTCGCACTGGACAAACTCATTGCTAAGGTCGGCTTATCAAAAATCAGCGCATATCGGGAAGCACCAAAACGAATCTTCTCGCCAAAAATATAGTGGTACATAGCCAGTTGATGGGGCCTTTCGTAAGGTAACTCAAGCTGAATATTAAAAGATGTCTTATCCGTTAGCGCATATAAATTATGTGCAATACCTGAAAACAATGCGTCAATATAAAACCGTTCGAGCAATAACGGCAACTCAAGCGCTTTGCCGACCAACTCAAACTTTTCTTTGCTTGGCGATAAATTGACTTGAGCGCTGGGCAATAGCATTTTAATGTAACGCATTAACACCCGTAGACTGTCTCCTACAGAGGCGCAACTCATCAATGCGTAGCCTAAAATACCCAGAGACATCATATCTAACTTGCCACCAGCCTTTAAGCCCAAGGTAGAATCTTGACTTAATTTAACGGCATTACCACAAAGATTATCGACCTGAAAAGGCGAAAGTGATGCATTCATCGCAGCGTCAAGTGACTTGAAGCCCGAACCGGCCATTAATTGATCCTCATCAAAGCCAGTTTCAGACAGTAAATCGATCAAAATAGGCAGCACAAATTGGTGCATAGTATTTTCCGTTTATTCACTTAAAACGTTTATCTATGGCCGCTAGTATACTTTAATTGACTGGATTCGACACCTTTGTAGGCTGTATTTAACCCCGACAAAGACCGTATATGACTCATTATGATCTCCTCTTACGCCCTAAAATGAATTCAAACCATGGAGGAGCTATTGAGACATGGTCAAATACACGTTTAACCACCTTGAAAAAGGTTTGATCGAATACATCGACCACAAACGCTATTTATGGCTCATGGCCATCATGCTGCCGATTATTCCTCTTGGCGCCATCGCTCTTTATTTTCAAACTCATCAAGCTTGGCTCCTTGCAATGCCTTTATTGGTATTCTATGGCGTCATTCCAATCGTTGATCTCATCGTCGGCGAAGACGAAAATAACCCACCTGAATTAATAGTCCCACAACTTGAAACCGATAACTACTATCGATGGCTGACCATCGCCACAGTACCTTTGCATTTTTTTGTGCTTATTGCCATTGCATGGGTTGTCGGCACAGAAACACTGTCAGCCATTATTGTGTTTGCTCTAGCGCTCACTGCAGGCGCATACAGTGGTATCGGTATCAGCACAGCCCATGAATTGGGACACAAAAATACTGCGCTCGAAAAATGGCTGGCAAAAATACTATTAGCCGTGCCAGCATACGGTCATTTTGGTATCGAACATAATCGCGGTCATCATATCTGGGTGGCCACGCCCAAAGACCCCGCCAGTGCTCGTATGGGCGAATCAATCTACGCCTTCGCCTGCCGTGAAATACCAGGCGCCTTTATACGCGGCTTTGAATTAGAAAAGCAACGACTCGCTAACAAGGGGCAACCTTTTTGGTCAGTTGAAAATGATTTACTGCAATCGTATGCGCTAAGCGCTTTATTACAGGGCAGCCTTATTTATGTCTTCGGCTGGATTATGCTGCCTTTCTTGATTATTCATAATATCTGGGCCTGGTTTATTTTAACCTCGGCCAACTACATCGAGCATTATGGCTTACTACGGGAAAAGCTACCAAATGGTCGCTATGAAAAGTGCCAACCCCATCACTCTTGGAACGCCAACTTTATTATCAGCAACGTACAATTTTTCAATATTCAACGTCACTCTGATCACCATGCTAATCCAACCAGACGCTACCAAAGTTTGCGTAATTTTGAACATATCCCCCAAATGCCCATCGGCTATCACGGCATGTATATGCTCGCTTACTGCCCGCCATTATGGTTTCGTGTGATGGATAAGAAGCTGTTGTCATTGCCGCATATCAACGGAGACTTAAGTAAGGTAAATCGGCATACCATCTAAGCGTAAGGTTAATCACTATGCAGATCTTTGCTACTAAGTCATCGCTTTAATTGCAATCGTTTCACTTTACTAGTAAAAAACTTATTGTCTGTGATGATAGTTAGGATGCCAAGTATGACCATGCATTGCTATACGTAATAAAGCTCATAATAACTCACTCAACAAAGGATGATTAGCATGCTAAAAACTGGCTTAACAATCACCGCTTACCTGATTGCTACTGTTGTCATTACTCTAATGGGATTATATTTTTGGCTTCAGTCACAACTCGCCATAGTTGGGTCTACCGCCGATTTCGATGCACGCTATTTTACCCAGCAACCCGTAAAACCTAATTTCACCGCTAATGGTCGTGAAGACTGCGATGACAATAATGAAGAGCGAAACGCTTATTTTGGTGAATTGCACATTCATACGGCCATTTCGCACGATTCAAGTTCTTTTGGTAATGTCGCCTCACCAATAGATGCTTATCGATTTGCCCAAGGTGAACCCTTATCGATTCGATTGAAGTCAGACAACAGCGACACCAGCCATATCCCCGTCGTGCAATTAAGTCGACCACTCGACTTCGCCGCTATCACAGACCATGCCGAAAACTTTGGTGAGACCCATCTCTGTTTAACCGATAATAATCCCGCTTACGACCAAGCAATCTGTAAAGTCTATCGCGGTGATATTAAATTGCCCGTATCAGAAGTGATGCAACCTTTGATGCGTATGATGGCCTTAGTCATTTTTAGCAATAATCGCTCTGAAAAAATTTGCGGCCAAGACGGTCATCGCTGTATCACAGCAGCCATTGATCAATGGGATGAAGAGCAACGAGCTGCTGAACAGGCCTATGACCGCTCGTCAGATTGCCGCTTTACCAGCTTTGTCGCCTATGAATACAGCTTAGCCGCCGAACAAGCCAACCTGCACCGTAATATCATTTTCGCCAATGACACCGTACCACCAGTACCACTGAGTTCTAAAGACCAAACGCAACCCGAAAAGCTTTGGCAATGGCTAAAAGATTACTGCATTGATTCCGGAACCGACTGCGATGCGATTTCGATCCCCCATAACAGTAATTGGAGCAGCGGCAGAATGTTTTACCCTTACTCGGCAGTCAAGGGTATTGACGACAGCGAACGACAACGCTTGTCACGGTTGCGACAACAAGTCGAACCGCTGGTAGAAATTATGCAGGTTAAAGGCGATTCTGAATGCCGTAATGGCTTGAGCAATGTGGTCGGTGGCTACGATGAATTATGCGATTTTGAAAAACTGCGCGAGCCCCAAGAGCCAACCGTCGATTGTGGCGACGAGATGGGTCGAGGCGGCATGTCACTGCAAGGCTGTATCTCACGTAATAGCTATGTCAGAACCGCATTAACACAAGGCCTAAAGGAGGCTCAAAGCCTTGGGATAAATCCCTTTGAATTTGGCATCATTGCGGCCACTGATAATCATACCGGCGCCTCAGGCGCGGTGCGTGAAAATGCCTTTGTAGGCTCGACGGGCATGGATCGAAAAGCCGTAAACCGACTCGGCGGCCCCAAAATTGTACCCGGTGTCGCCAAGGGCGATAGCACGCGCTACAACCCCGGCGGCTTAGCTGGGATTTGGGCTGAAGAAAATTCGCGGCCTTCTCTATTTCGTGCCATGCGACGTAAGGAAACCTTTGGTACAAGCGGCCCGCGCATAAGACCTCGGTTATTTGCCGGCTGGGATTATCAACCCTCTATCTGTGACTCGCCCGATATGATTGATAAGGCCTATGCTAACGGTGTACCTATGGGCGGCAAGCTGCTGGCTAAAAACAACATCAACAATGAGCAGCCACGATTGTTAATTAGCGCGCAAAAAGACCCCATCAATGACGCATCTAATTTACAAAAGCTGCAAATCATTAAAGGCTGGGTCGATGATCAAGGTCGACTCAATGAACATGTTTATGATGTTGCGGGAGATGCTGAAACAGTTGGCTCGGTGAATACCCGCACCTGCGAACCATTGCAGTCAGGCTATGACCAACTGTGTGCAGTCTGGCAAGACCCGCAATTTGACCACGAATTAAACGCGGTTTATTACGGACGAGTGGTCGAAAATCCAAGCTGTCGCTGGAGCACCTATGATTGCCTGTCTTTACCGGCGGGCCAACAACCCTTGGCTTGCAGTAACCCGACGATTCCCAAAACTATTCAAGAACGGGCTTGGACCTCGCCAATTTGGTATATAAACCAATAAATAGGCCAATAAAAAGTGATTAGCAAATTAACAATATCGCTTGATCGATATTACCGTAGACCTTCTAAAAAACCATAGAAGGCGGGTTTGGGTTTTAAATCGTCATCGTAAATGCAGGGCCAATCTTGCATTTTAAAAAACCGTCTTATCCACGTATCGCGATCATTAAAGCCCCAAAAGGTAATCCCATACTGCTGGTCTTTTGGCACAATGTTTCGGTACATCTCAACCAACTGTCGATACTTAACCCGCTGCGCATGCAACATCTCATCGGTGACCGCGTCATGACGTTGAATGCCGCCGCCACGGCTGTCATCATGAGTATTAAAAATGATATCCACTTCGGATAAATGAATTTGCAAACCGGTCGCCGCGGCACGCCTTAAGGTCTCGGCAATCACCTCGTTAGGTATATCGATACGGATATGCATTTGAAAACCAATCCCTGAAATAGGTACACCACGAGTCATAAAGTCATCGACCATGGTCATCATGGTATTGAATTTTTCAAGATCGCGCTCAATATTAAAATCGTTGTAAAACAATATCGCGTCAGGGTCGGCCTCGTGAGCATAGCGGAACGCTTTTTCAATGTAGGCAATGCCTAATGTTTGATGCCAAATAGTATCTTCTCTAAAACCCGCTCCCTTCGTCACTAAGCCTTCATTCACCACATCCCAACCATCGACCACGCCTTTGTATCGACCGACATAGGTATGAATATACTCACGCATAAAACCATCGAGCCATTCAGGGTTTTGCCGCGCCTTATCAACTAACCACTGCGGTGTCGATGAGTGCCAAATTAAATTATGTCCGAATAACCGCTGATCATGTTCTTGCGTGTAAGCCAATATCTTGTCAATGGGCCCCCAGTTATATCGCCCCTCTTCAGGCATTACCTTGTTCATTTTCATATCAAGGCCTGTGGTTAAGCTGTCAAAGTGATGCTGTTGCAAACGAAGCGCTTGCGGGTCTTGGTAAAGATCATTGGGCCTTATTGATGAGCCAATGGGAAAATCGGCCACATCGCGCAACGATTCGACAGGCGGCTCAGGCGGTGACACACAGCCCAACAGAAGCAAGGTGATAAAAGCGACCAAAGACGATAGTTTGAGCATGAAAAACCCCTTTTTTTGATTAACAAACAGCTGAGAAAACCATTATAAGTAGAAGACCAAAAAAAAAGGAACTGCAATTAGGTAACAACACGTAACAAAACTTACTGTTAGTGAATTTTGAAAAAAACGTGAGTGTCAAATACCACGCTTAGCGACCTAACAGTTGACGAACAAATGCCTCACGTTGTTGATCGCTTAGCTGGCGCGCGGTGGTGTAGGTGATATGCGAATCCGCTTCCGCTGCTGACGATAACTGTATTCCCCACAGCGGGGCAATTTCATTAGGTATCAACGAATAGCGAACGTCGATAATACGCTGCGAATTGCTTGGATCTAAAGCAATATAGTCATTGGAAAACCAACGGAAGCGTTCGATATCGCGAGCCTGCTGTGAGTCTACATCTAGCCAGCTGAAATCCTGCGCGATATCCAGTTTTTTTGCCCTATCGCCCGTGTAGTGCTTAACCTTAACTGCAACATGTACAGCATCAACATAGTAATATTGGGCAGTTTCATAGACTGTTTTCCAAAGCACGATATTACCAAAGCTGGGCTTGGCTTCGAGTCTGTCCGGCTG
>CENX01012670.1_pt1 | contig 13303 bp, 11 predicted proteins | sample 361321 | NCBI WGS metagenome assembly CENX01 (sample SAMEA2619678, study PRJEB7988) | marine metagenome | isolation source: saline water (ENVO:00002010), including | reverse complement strand
TGTTTTTATATTTTATATATGAAAAAAATATTTATATTAAATTTTCTTTTAATCAATATCATTTACGCAGAATGTTCAGATCTTGATTTTGATTTGTGTATTCAATACTCACAGTTTTGTGAATGGAATGAGGTAAGTAATCAATGCCAAGATATAGGTGGAGGGAGCGGTGGAGGAAATAGTAGTTATATTGAACCAAGTTGTATTCCATTTAATCAAATAGATCCAATCCCATATAATACTACGGAATATGCTAACATGTGCATGGAATATGTAGGAGTTCCACCAACTGTCGATTGTGGAGATGGTGTTCATATACCTATATATGTTAATGGTGAAGAAGTATTCGAAGATCAGCCTGCTGGAACATGTGATGATCCAGATTTTAAAGGTACTTGTAATATAGGATCTAGAGTAGGAAGAGTTGAAGGTATTGATATTAATGGAAATCCAATGCCAGAAGTTGTTTGGGTATTTTTTTGTCGTTCTGCTGGTCAGGATTTATTTGAGCAAATGGGATCTGTTTCAGTTCAAGTAATTGGATATAATACAGATAATGGTGCTACTTGTTTTTTTGAATCTCCCGATGCTGTTGGTGATAACATACAATCTCAGTATTTATCGTATGATGATGATGGATTTTTAGATGGTGCTTTACCATCTTATGGCACATCAGAATTTGATCAATTATTTCACTCCCCAGCTGTTTCAAATACAAATTGTATGTCATGCCATAATAGTGATCCTTTTATTCATGATCCATGGATAGACAATGCAAGATTACTAAGTGACTCAACACAAACTGTAGTTCCCAAATATGAATATGATGGTATTAATTTGCCTTATTTTGCTGTTGGTGGTTACGGTAGCCAATATAGTAATGCAAGTATTTATATAGAAGATAATGATTGCTTAAGTTGTCATAGATCAAGTATGGAATTAGCTACTAGTGTTTTTGATGATTTAGGTAATGTATTAGTTAATGATTTTATGCCACCAGATTCTCCAGGAGCTTATGATAATGATTATAACCAACTTATTGATTGTTATAATAATGGTCCAGAAAACACTCCTGCATGTCATTGGATAATTCCACCTGGAGGAGATTGTAATTCAGAAATTGTAGGGTTAGAAGATGAAGCAATCTTGGGTGATTTAAATGATGATTTAATGGTTAATATTCAAGATATTATCATTGCAGTTAATTTAGTTTTAAATGGTGAGTATAATAGTTATGCTGATATAAACTTAGATGAAATTGTAAATGTTTTAGATATAATACAGATTGTAAATATTGTATTAAATAATCAATCAATGCAAACTAGAGAAGTTGACAGATATAGTAATGATTCTATTGATAGCTCAACATTAAAGTTTATAGAACAACTATTAGAAAGATAATTATAAATTTAGCTATCCTACTTTGGAAGTAGGAGGTCGCAGGTTCGAATCCTTTTACCTCAACACAAAATTAAAAGTCTCTTTTATAGAGATTCTTTTATTTTTAAATTTTAAAAATGAAAAATTACTTAATATTTACTTTTCTTTTTAGTCAAACCTTTTCTCAAATTGGAGATTTGATTTGGGAAGAAAACTTTAATAATTTAGATAACTGGATAAAAATTACTGGGAATGGCTCATGGGGATGGGGTAATGGTGAACTAGAATTTTATAAGGAAGAAAATGTAAGTATTTCACCAATACCTGATGAACCTAATAATAATGCTCTTCATATTATTGCTAGAAATGAAACTGATCCTGATATTACTGATCAATGGGGGAATCCATTATCTTACACTTCTGGAAAAGTAATTTCAAAATCTAATATTTCTATTAAATATGGTGTTATTGAATCTCGAGTTAGGGTTCCAGATTTAGATTTAGGAGGATGGCCAGCTGTTTGGTTATTAGGTACTTCAAATTATACTTGGCCTAGAAATGGTGAACTAGATATGATGGAGATGGGCTCAAGACAATCGTTTAGAGACTTGCATGATAATCACAATGGAGGTAATGGGTTAAATAATTCTAACGTTAATCAAGTTGTGGGAGCTAATGCAATATTTTATTCAGATGATGCTGTAACTCCAGATAATCCATCAGGAGCTGCAAGTATTTCATGGGATCCAGATGATGATAGTTGCAGACCTTATTATAATTACGAAAACTCTCTAGATGATAGATTTGTTATATATCGTATCTATTGGGACAATGAGAGTATTAGATTTACAATTATAGATGATGAAATCGAATATGATTTATATGAAAATCCTATGCAAATTAATGAAGAATCAGAAGAATTTCAAAATCCTTTTTATTTGATAGCAAATTTAGCTGTGGGAGGATTGTTTACAGATGCTAATTATCTTGGAGGAAATGGACTTCCTATTTCTATGCCTATGCCAGCTAATATGTATATTGATTATATTAAAGTTTATGAATGGAATAACCAAGGCAATGTGCATTTAGGTCCTCCAGATATACAAGGTGAGTCATTAGGTTTGTTTACTGATAATACTCCTACTAGTAATACTTTAATACCTGAAGTAGATTCACATATATATGTTTGGGAAGGAACTCTAACTGATGGTTCAATTCCTCCATTTGAAGGAGAAAATGGTATATCATGGTCTACAGCTGGACAAGGATGGTTTGGTGCTGGTATAATGTCAATACAGCCGACAAACTTAAGTAATTTTTCAGAAGGTTTTTTAAAATTCAGGATAAAAATTCCTCAAAATGTTTCATTTCAAATAGGTATAATTGATGCTTGGGGTAACCAATCATTTGTAGATTTTCCTGCAAATCAAACAACATATGGCCTTGTAAGAAATGGTAGCTGGGGTCAAGCTTCAATTCCAATTAGTGATATTAGAGGTGAATTAATAGACTTAAGAATGTTGAGTTATGAATTTGTTATTTTAGAAGTTAATGGAATTTCATGTGAATTTGCATTAGACGATATATTTTGGGATGAAGGTGATATTGAAAATATATTGGGTGATATAAATAACGATGGATTTATAAATATTTTAGATATTATAACAATAGTGAATATTATTTTAGACAATAGTGAATATAACACTACTGCTGATTATAATAATGATGGGATTATTAATATTATAGATATCATAGCTATAGTAAATGTAATTATAAGATAACTCATTTGAAAAAAATAAAAATTTATAAATTTTATGAATCACTTAAAAATTATATCAAGAGCTAAGTTTGTAAAAAAAATCACTTATTTATTTTTTGGCTTTTTAGGAATAATAAGTTATTCTTTTGCAAATACAATTTTTTTTGGAGAGAAGAAAAAAATGTTAACAATTTCAAAATTACCGATAACTGGACCATGGCCTACTGATGATCCTTTTTTATTTTGTGTTCATCATAAGGATAATTACCCTCAAGCAAATAACCATATGGGACCAGATTATGATTTAAGTGAAAGAAATATAGGTAATGATTTTTCAAACTTAAATGGTTGGAGTATGTATCATGGCGATAAGATTCCAGGGTTTCCTAGACATCCACATAGAGGTTTTGAAACCATAACAATTGTTGATAAGGGTTTAATAGATCATTCTGATTCATTAGGATTTTCAGCTAGATATGGAGATGGAGATGTTCAGTGGCTTACAGCAGGAGATGGAATCCAACATTCTGAAATGTTTCCTTTGCTTAACGAGAAAGATAAAAATCCAATAGATTTTTTCCAAATATGGATTAATTTAAAATCAACTAATAAAAGAGTTGCTCCAAATTTTTCTATGTTTTGGGAAAAGGAAATACCTAAGGTTATAAAATATGATTCTAATAAATTGAAAACTGAAATTCAAGTTATAGCTGGTTCATTTGAAAAAAGTAATGCTCCAACACCTCCCCAAAATTCATGGGCATTTGATGTGAAAAATCATGTTAATATATGGAAAATTAAGATGAGTGATAAAGCAAAATTTATATTACCTAGCGTAGAAAATGGTGTAGTTAGGACTTTATATTTCTACAGTGGAGGTGAAATATCAATTAATAAACAAAAAATTGATAAAATGAGCATGATCCAAATTAATAGTTTTGATTCTGTTGAAATTTCTTCATTAAATGATGAAAATAATATTTTACTTTTACAAGCTAAACAAATTAAAGAACCTGTTGTCAAATATGGACCATTTGTTATGAATTCTAGAAAGGAAATACAAGAAGCCTTTGATGATTATAATGAAACAGGGTTTGGTAAATGGAGATGGGCTGATGCTGGTCCTGTTCATGGAAAAAAATATAAAAAATTTGCAATTGGAAATAACTAAATTATTATAGATGATGATTTTAATATGTCTAAAAAAGAAATTATTGAAATATTAGGTATAGTAACAATTATTATGACAAATCAAGATAGTAATAATGTTTTTTATAAATAAGCAAAGTCTATTTTTTTAAAGCATCCTTAATACTTGCTGCTGTATCTAGAACTGTTTTTTCTATTTCAATAGGTTTCCAATTGAAAATTGTCTCTGTAGAACTGACATCAGCGCTGTAGGTTTTTCCTACAACTCCTCGCATGCTTCTAGCTTCTCTATCAAAGTTACTTAAAAAATTTAATAAAAAATTCGGAGCTTGTATTGTACTTACTTTATTATAACCATTAGACTTTAAAATTTGAGCTAAATCCTGGAATTTATAAGGTTTTTCAGTCGTAACAATAAATCTTTTTCCATTAGCTTTTTTATTTTCAAGTGATAACACATGAATTTTAGCAATATCTCTAACATCAGACATATTAAGAGCTGCTTTAGGAACCAAAGGCATTTTCCCCTCAATCATTTTTTTAAATAAAATCATTGAAGCACCATTTAAATCTCCAGAAAGTGTTGGTCCAAAAACTGGACCAGGATTTATTACAACTAGTTCCATTTTAGAAGTATTTTTTTGGTTTTTAATAAATTCCCAGGCACTTTTTTCTGCTAATGTTTTACTTTTCATATATGCACTTACATTTTTAGCTTTGACATTAGTCCATGATTTATGATTTATATTAATAGATTTATTAGCATCTCCCATCATAGATACTAGTGATGAAGTGATAACAATACGTTTAACTCCTGCTTTTTTAGCTGATTTTAAAGCCCTATCTGTACCTTCAATTGCTGGTTTTATATATAGATTTTCATCTTTAGGCTCATAATTAATATATGGTGATGCTACATGAAGAACATATTGACATCCTTCCATTGCTTTATCCCATCCATCATCTTTCAGTAGGTCAAGTTCACAAAATTCTAAATTATCTTTTGGATTAACTTCTTTCTTAATTGCATCGACTGTTATTTTAGATTTTGATAAATCACGTAAAGAACCCCTAACTGAATATCCATTTTTTAATAGTTCTACTGCACAATGGTTACCTATATAACCAGATATTCCAGTTACTAAGACTTTCTTCATAAATACCTCTTTTTGATTTTAAAAATAATTAAAACTTAAATATGAAAATGTTATTAAAAATGTAATTAATTGTAATTTTTTATTTTCTAATACATTCTATTTTGATTTTTAAGTATAGCTTTAAACTTTTTGTTTACAAATTAAATTAGAATTTTTCTTTTTAGAGTTTTTTTTTCATCGGTTTTACATTAAATTTGTTAATAATATTATTGAATATAAAACTTAGCATTTAAAACAAAATAATTGAGGATTTATCTATGAAAAATTTAATAAAACTACTTTTAATAACTATTTTTACACTTAATATATTTTCTTGTACAAAATGTAATGATGAAGCAAATATGTCAGAGGGTGGTGTCTGCCCAATTACTGGTAAAGGTGCTAAAAAATTTATGACAAATAGAGATTGGTGGCCTAATCAATTAGATTTATCTCCATTAAGACAAAAATCATATAAATCTGATCCAATGAATCAAAATTTTAATTATAGAAACAGTTTTTCTAAACTTGATTATGATGCATTAAAAAGTGATTTAACTAATATTATGACAGACTCCCAAGACTGGTGGCCTGCAGATTATGGACATTATGCAGGCTTGATGATTAGAATGGCTTGGCATAGCGCAGGTACGTATAGAACAGGAGATGGTAGAGGGGGTACTAAAGAAGGACAATTAAGATTTGCTCCTCAAAATAGTTTTCCTGATAATGCGAATTTGGATAAAGCTCGAAGATTATTATGGCCAATTAAGAAAAAATATGGTAACCAAATTTCTTGGGCAGATTTAATGATTTTAGCAGGAAATGTTGCATTAGAATCAACGGGATTTGAAACAGCAGGTTTTGCTGGGGGTAGAGCAGATGTATGGGAACCAGCAAATAATATATATTGGGGACCTGAAAGAGAATGGCTTGCAGATGAAAGATATCATGGTGATCGTGAATTAGAGATGCCATTAGCAGCAGTCCAAATGGGTTTAATTTATGTGAATCCAGAAGGACCTAATGGTAATCCTGATCCATTAGCTGCTGCAAAGGATATTAGAGAAACATTTGGTAGAATGGGAATGAATGATGAAGAAACTGTAGCATTAATTGCTGGTGGACATACGCTTGGTAAAACCCATGGTGCAGGAACTACTGATCATGTAGGTGAAAATCCTGAATCATCAAATATTGAAGAGCAAGGTTTTGGTTGGAAAAGTAATTATAAATCAGGGGTTGGGAAAGATGCTATTACTTCTGGATTAGAGGTTATTTGGACTGCAACTCCAACCACATGGAATCATACTTATTTAAATATTTTATTTGATTTTGAATGGGAACTTACAAAAAGTCCAGCTGGTGCTCATCAGTGGGTTGCTAAGGATGCTAGTGCATTTTTTCCAGATGCATTTGATTCAAATAAAAAACATAAGCCAACAATGCTAACTACTGATTTATCATTAAAATTTGATCCAGAATATGCGAAAATATCTAAAAGATTTATTGAAAATCCAGAAGATTTTGATGAAGCTTTTGCAAATGCTTGGTTTAAGTTAACTCATAGAGATATGGGACCAAAAACAACATACTTAGGACCTGAAATTCCAGAAGAAGATTTTTTATGGCAGGATCCAATTCCTACTTTAAATCACAGATTAATTAATAAAAATGATATAAAAGAATTAAAAGAAAGTATTTTAAATTCTAATCATAGTACAGGTGATTTTATAAGTGTATCTTGGGCTTCAGCTAGTACTTTTAGATCAAGTGATAATAGAGGTGGTGCTAATGGAGCTAGAATTCGCTTGGAACCACAAGTTAGTTGGGATGTTAATAATCCTAAAAACTTAAAATCAGTTCTTAAAACGCTTGAAGAAATTCAATCTCAATTTAATTCAGATTTAAAAAATAAATCTGAAAGTAAAATGGTATCAATGGCTGATTTAATCGTATTAGCAGGTTGCGCTTCAATTGAGAAAGCAGCTCAAAATAATGGATTTAAAGTTGAAGTACCTTTTACCCCTGGTAGAATGGATGCTAGTAAGGAAAATACTGATGCAAATTCTTTTAAGGTTCTAGAGCCTTTTGCAGATGGTTTTAGAAATTATAAAAAGAAAAGTACTTTTTTTACAACTGAAGAATTATTAGTTGATAAGGCTCAATTATTAAATCTAACTGTTCCTGAAATGACAGTATTGATTGGAGGTCTTAGAGTTTTAGATACAAATTATGATAAGTCATCTATGGGTGTTTTTACTGATAGTCCAGGTTTATTAAGTAATGATTTTTTTATAAATCTTCTTGATATGTCTACGAAATGGGAATCGATATCAGAAGATAATGAAACGTTTATTGGAATAGATAGAACAAATGGATATGAAAAGTGGAAAGCCTCCAGAGTAGATTTAATTTTTGGTTCAAATTCAGAACTTAGAGCTATCTCAGAAGTTTATGCTAGTGATGATGCTGAATTAAAATTTATTAATGACTTTATTAATGCTTGGAATAAAGTAATGCAATTAGATAGATTTGATTTAATTAATATTTAAATAATTTACAAGGAATCTATAATTATGCTCATATCGCCTGATGAAATAAATAAATCATTATCAAATTATGGATGGGAATATAAAAGTAAGAAAATAACTAAAAATTACTCATTTAAAACCTATTTAAATGGTATTGATTTTGTTAATAAAATTGCATTATTAGCTGAAAAAAATAATCATCATCCTGATATATATATAGGCTGGTGTAGTATTAATATATCCATTACTTCACACGATCTTGGGGGAGTAACAACTAATTGTGTTCGTCTAGCAGTAGATGTTGATTCTATTTTTGATAATATAAGCTGATTTTCATGAAAAAAATATATATTCTAGTTTTATTATTAATAAATTTAATTTTTTCAGAATGTTCTGACCTTAATTACGATCTTTGTATTCAATACTCTCAGTTTTGTGAATGGAATGAAGTAGTAAGTCAATGTGAAGATATAAGTAATGGAGATTCTAATACTAATTATGGTCCTTACCAATTTGCTTCATTTAATGAGTCTAATGGATTATTGGGAAGTGAGAGTTATTTAGGATCTACAGTATTTTATCCAACTGATAGTCAACCACCATACAGCAGTATTGTGATTGTTCCAGGCGCATTTTCTTCCGAACAAACATTACATCAATGGGGACAATATTATGCTTCACATGGATTTATTGCAATGACTATTGGAATAAATGATTATTTTAATGATGATATGAGCGATTTAGCATATAGTCTTTTAGATGCAATAGAAGTTTTAAAACAAGAAAATAATAGAGATGGTTCACCTATTTTAAACAAAGTTGATATTTATAATTTTGCAACTAGCGGTTGGTCAATTGGTGGAGGTTCAGCACAGTATGCAGCAACGATTGATTCAAGTTTAAAAGCAGTTATTGCGCTTAATCCAGGTTTAGTGATACAAGATTATGAGAATTGTACAAATCCAAATTACGAATATTATTGTCTTGTTCCAGAGCATTTAAGCCATTCTGTGCCTGTATTAATCATATCAAGTGAAGGTGATATTGAAAATCCAACAGATATAGATGCAGCAGTTCACTATGAATATACTCCAGAATCAACAGCTAAAATGTTATTTGAAATTGAAGGTGGTAGTCATGAAACTGGTTTGAGCCCCAATTCAGGATCTGGAGAGTTAGGAGAAAAAGCTGTTGAATGGTTAAAATATAATTTGTTAAATGATTTAGACTATTGTGATAATTTATTAAATATACCAATTAGTGCTACGCAGTTTTATACAAACTTAGATTGTCAAGGTTCTATAATTGGAGATATTAATGAAGACAATCTAATTAATGTCCAAGATATAGTTTTAATAGTTAGTCTTGTAATGAACTCTGAATATAATACAAATGCTGATTTAAATACTGATGGTGAATTAAATGTACTTGATATTGTTCAAGTTGTAAATATTATTTTAGCTAATTAATATTTATTTTAATACACTCAAGTACAAATTCTTTTTAATTAGAATGTCTATTTATTGATACTTTTTTGTTTTAGATTATTTAATGAATATTAAAAATATTTTTCTATTTATTTTTTTCATTTTTTCATTTCTTTTTTCAGATTCAAAAGTAATTTATGGTAGTATAGAACATTTAGAATTTCATTCAGATATTATTGGTAAAAGAAAAGTTGAAATTTATAGCCCTAATAACTTCATAATTGATAATAAAACAATTTTTATATTTGCACAAGATGGTCAGACGTTGTTTGATTCTTCAAAAACATGGAATAGTCAAGAATGGGAAATTGATGAAATTTTTAGTAAAAGAGGAACTAATAGTAATATTATTATAATTGCAGTAAATAGTGCAAATATATCCGGAGATGGTTTCTATGATAATACTATAAGATATGCAGAGTATTTTCCTAAACAATCCTTAGAATATTTTGATAATAATATTAAAACATTCATTTATAAAAAATTTATAGATAGAAAAAAATTTGATTATTTAAGTTTTATTGTAAATGAATTAAAACCTTTTATTGAAAATAAGTATAATGTAAATCTTGATAAAAGTAATACTGGAATTTTAGGAGCTAGCATGGGCGCATTATTTTCATTGAATGCTTTAATAGAGTATCCAGATATATTTGGGTTTGCGGGTTGTTTTTCAGTCCATTGGATAGGTATAAAACCTATTGATTATTTTTTATTACCATTTAGAATGAAAGTAACCGAAGATAAAGATTTGGTTAAAGGTTTAATAAAATATATAGATTCAAATATTGATAATTTAGATGATCATAGATTATATTTTGATTTTGGTACTGAGAGTTTAGATCAATATTATAGTCAGCCACAAAAAAAAATAGATAAAATTTTTAAAGATAATAAAAAAACTTTTAAAACTTTAAAGTTTGATGGTCATTCTCATGAGGAAAAGTATTGGTCTTTAAGATTTGAAAGTGCATTAGACTTTTTAATAGCTAAATAATTTTAAATGCAGTTAACTAAATTTATACAATCTTATTTACTTCACTTTGCATGTAGTTCAAAGCGAATCATGAAACAAAGAAGTAAAATAATATCAAAAGCTAAAGGCGAAGTTTTAGAAATTGGATTTGGATCTGGTTTGAATTTACCATTTTATAATAAACAGAACATTAATAAAATAATTGCCTTAGAGCCTTCGATTGAAATGCAAAAAATAGCATTTTCTAAAATAAAAAAATCTAAGATTCATGTTGAGTTTTTGACGACATTTGCTGAAAATATTCCATTGGATAGTAACTCTGTAGATACAGTAGTATGTACATATACCCTTTGTTCAATATTTAATTCTAAATTAGTATTAAAAGAGATTAAAAGAGTACTTAAAAAAAATGGAAAATTATTAATAATTGAACATATCAAATCACCTGATTATAAGGTTAATCGTTTTCAAAATATCATAAATCCATTTTGGAAATTTGTAGCAGGTGGATGTAATCTTAATTGTGATACAAAGAAAGAGTTACAGGAGTCAGGATTTGATATAAATTTAATTAAAGAAATGTATATTAATGGAATTCCTAAATTTGTAGGGTATAATATTTTAGCTGAATTAAATAATGATTAGCTTATAAAAAAATATATTATTCAAAATAATTCAAATGTAAATTTTTATTATGTCAAAAGTTGAAAATATAAAAAAGTTATCACATTTATCATTTGCAGTCAAAAAATTTTTAAAGTACTATCCTTGGAATGATTGTAATCCAAGTCAATCAAAAAAATTAGATAAGAAAATAAGTGATTGTAAAGTAGCTATAGTTTCTTCAGCTGGATTAGTTGTAGATGATGAGCATGAACCATTTAATCATAATATAAAATTTGGTGATTGGTCATATAGAGTGATTTCTAAAGATGTTGATTCTAGTAAATTAAAAGAATATCATACAAGTAATAGCTTTGATCATTCAGGAATTAAAAAAAATCCATTTTCGGCTCTACCAATTACTCATCTTAAAGAGCTTGAAAAACAAGGATATATAGGGTCAGTTAGTGATAGGCATATATCTTTAATGGGATCTAACATTAATAAAAAAAAATTACTAAAACATAGTGTGCCTAAGATCATTGATATTTTCAAAAATGATAATGTGGATATTGTTATTTTTGTTCCTGTATGACCAATGTGTCATCAAACAGTTGGTTTGGTTCAAAAAATTTGTGAAGAAAATAATTTAATTTGTTCAACAATTAGTATCATTGATGAAATAACTAAAAAATTAAAAATAAAAAGATATCTAAGCGTCCCTTATGAATTAGGTTTTCCTCTTGGGAAGTATGATGATTTTAATGGACAAATAAATAATATTAAAAAATTATTATCTCTCATATGAACATTATTTACATATGTTATCTAGATTAATACTTTTAAAAAATAAAAAATGTTGTGGAAGAGGATGCTTAATGTGTCCTTATGAACCAAAGCATTATAAAGACTCTATAAATATTAGAAAAAATATAATTCAAGATTTTAGTGAGGAAGAACTTAATATCATAAATAAGCTTGATTAATTTTTAAAAAAGCTTACATGTTTAGCCAATACAATTTTTACATTGTCCAATTAGTAAATGTTCAGAACTTTTAATTATATATTCAGGAATAGATGGAAGCTTAATATTAATTGGAATACAAGATGTCGTTCCGCAATCTTCACATAAAAAATGGGGGTGTACTTCTTTTGTATTAGATTTTTTTTTATTTTTTGCATATCTTCTTAAGCCATCATTATCAATAAACGAATGTAAAATACCCTCTTTTTCAAATCTATTTAAAATACGATAAACAGTTGTTTTATTCATTTTATCACTAAACTTATTTATCAATTCAACAATAGATATTGCATCTTCTTTTTGATTAAATTCATTTAATAATAATTTTAATGGTTTAGTTTTTCTCATTTTGAAATCATCTTGTTGCAATTTAGTTGCATTTATAAAACATTTAAATTAATTTTATAAGATAGCTTATGTTTAATTTAACTAAAATCATGGATTGTTTTTATGAATAAATTACCGGTTACTGTCCTTTCTGGTTTTCTTGGAGCGGGCAAGACAACAGTTTTAACAAATGTTTTGAATAATCGTCAAGGTAAAAAAGTTGCGGTTATTGTAAATGACATGAGTGAGATTAATATTGATAAGAGTATGGTACAAAATGATGTTTCACTAAATCATAAAGAAGAAAAATTAGTTGAAATGAGCAATGGTTGTATTTGTTGTACGCTTAGGGAAGATTTATTGATAGAAGTAACAAAGTTAGCAAAATCACAAAGCTTCGACTACCTTCTTATAGAATCTACTGGTATTTCAGAACCATTACCTGTTGCTGAAACTTTTACATTTGAAGATGAAGACGGTGTTTCTCTTTCAGATGTATCTAAACTTGACACAATGGTAACAGTTGTTGATGCTGTTAATTTTCTTAAAGATTATGATGAAGCAAAATATTTACAAGAAGTTGGAGAATCTTTAGGTGAAGAGGATGAACGAAGCGTAGCTGATTTACTTGTAGATCAAGTAGAGTTTGCTGATATCATACTTGTAAGTAAGATAGATTTAGTAGAAGAATCTGATATTAAAAAGCTTACAGTAATACTTAAAACCTTAAATACCCATGCAAGTATTATTCCAATTTCAAATGGTAATGTTGATATTAATAAAATATTGAATACAGGTTTGTTTAATTTTGAACGTGCTCAACAAGCTCCTGGTTGGTTAAAAGAACTAAACGGTGAGCATATACCCGAAACTGAGGAGTATGGAATTAGTAGTTTTGTGTATGAAGCACGAAAACCATTTTACCCA
>CENX01199809.1_pt1 | contig 13349 bp, 19 predicted proteins | sample 361321 | NCBI WGS metagenome assembly CENX01 (sample SAMEA2619678, study PRJEB7988) | marine metagenome | isolation source: saline water (ENVO:00002010), including | reverse complement strand
GACCCTGCCACTCTTGAAAGTTTCGGAATTAAAAATTAATGCAATCAAACATACAGGAAGCATTTGTAATACACTCTAGACCATATAAAGAGACTAGCTTAATCGTCACTTTTTTATGCAGAACTTCAGGCAAAATAAGTGCTGTAGCTAAGGGCGCAAAAAGAAAAAAATCAAAATTTGCAGGCCACCTTGAGCCATTTCAGTTACTGAATATTGACTTTAGAGGCAAGAGTGATCTGAAGACACTATATCTTGCAGAAACTACCGAACCGTACAAAGATTTTTTAGTAAAGGAAAGCCTATATTCGGCCTTTTACATAAATGAATTAATGAATTTTCTCTTGTTGCATTCTGATGAATCTGAACAATTATTTAGTCTTTACAAAGACTGCATCAAAGATCTCAAAACTAAAGATAATGTCGAAGCAATATTGAGAGACTTTGAGTTAAACATTTTGGCAAACCTTGGCTACCAAATTGATTTTTTTAATGACCTCGATTCTGGTAAAGAAATAGATATCAAAAAAAATTATAAGTATAGTCCTCAAAGTGGATTCAGAGAGAGTAAAGAGGGCTATGATGGTAGAATTATAACTGATATAGGTAATAGAAATTTCTCTTCTGAAGCATTAAAGTTAAGCAAAGAGATTAATAGAAGGGCTATTGAATATTACTTCGAAGAGCTAAACATAAAGAGTAGAGTTTTTTTTAGATGATTTTAGGTATTGGCACAGATTTAATTCACAAAGAAAAAGTTAAAAGTATCTATTCCAGATATGAGGAAAAATTTTTAAAGAAAATTCTTTCAGCTGAGGAACAAGAAACTTTTTATGCATTACCTGAAAAAAAGAAAATAAACTTCTTGTGTTCTTCTTTTGCTGCAAAAGAAGCTCTTGTTAAGGCCCTGGGTACCGGTTTTAGTGGTATATACCCAAGTGAAATTACTCTTGAAAAAGATGATCTTGGCAAACCAAGCTTGGTTTCCAGCAGTTTAGAGGATTTAGACTGCCATCTATCAATAACAAATACAGATAGCTATACTCTGTCTTTTATAGTTCTAGAAAAATGAATCTGATACTTTTAGGAATGCCAGGTGCTGGAAAGGGAACACAAGCTGAGATAATCCAGAGAGAACAGGGCATAGCAAATGTCTCGACTGGCGCAATGATGAGAGAAATCAGCCGAGCAGAGACCGATTTAGGTAAAACAGTTCAAGAGTACTTATCTAGTGGAAGATTGGTCCCAGACAGCATAATAATACAAATGCTGGTAGAAAGAATTAGTCAAAGTGATTGCGATAATGGCTTCTTGCTTGACGGGTTTCCAAGAAATTTAGATCAAGCAAAAGCATTGGACGAAGCTAATGTTGAAATTAACCTAATTTTATTCTTAAAAATTTCTGAAGAAGAAATAATTAAGAGAATGTCAGGAAGAAGAGTTCACCTAGCGTCTGGAAGGTCATACCATATTGCTCATAATCCACCAAAAGTCGATGGAAAAGATGACTTAACTGGTGAAACTCTCATTCAAAGAGAAGATGATCATCCTGATGTCATAAAAAAGCGTCTTCAGGTCTATTATGATGAGACAGAGCCACTTTTAAGCTTTTATAGGCAGAAAGATATAAGTTTTTATGAAATCGACGCTTCTAAAACCTTAGAAGAAGTCACAGAAGATATACGGAAAGTCATTTCGCATTGAATATTCTAGTTATAGATTTAACAAAAGATACGCATTATCTTGCTATTAATTACAACAATAAGAAGCATTATTTATCTTTCTGTACCCAAGAAAGAGACAAAAAAAATGACTGGATAGAAAAAATAAATAAAATAAAAGATGAAATTCCTGATTTTAGCTTTGACAACTTGAATTCTGCAGCTTATGCAGCCGGTCCTGGCTCATACACCGGTGCCAGGTTAGCATTTACCTTCTTAGATACCATTAAACTACTTACAAACTGTGATTTTTACGCATTTTCTAACCTTTCAGCACTGCAGTGGAATAATGATTCAATGACTCCAGTTATAAAAGGAAATAAGAATGATTATTTCTATAAAGTTAATGAAAAAGAGATGTATTGCAAAAACCCTAAAGAAATCCCAGAAAAGCATGGTTTTATAAGCTATTCAAGCGAAATGCCTGAGCTAGATAACGTTAAAGAGTTAACCGAAAGTGAAATTGCAAGCAATATTCTAGAAATGATGCTAGATAACGTTGAAAACGCCTTAGAATTGAACTATCCAAATTATATAAAAGAGCTTGATTACAAGAAAATAGATGGATGATCTTTCACTAATACAAATAATAATTTTGAGCATAATTCAGGCAATTACTGAATTTCTTCCTATTTCTAGTTCTGCACACTTATTACTACCAAGCAAATTACTAGGTTGGCCAGATCAAGGGATAATATTTGATATAACAGTCCATTTTGCCAGTCTTTTAGCGGTTATTGTCTATTTTCGAGAGCAATTTTTAAAATTTAGTTTCTATTTATCAAAAACATTCATTTTCTTAATTATTGCAACTCTTCCAATTGTGCTAATAGTCTTATTTATAGACGGTGTAGGGGATTATAGATGGACTCTTGAAAGTATCGCAATAAGCAATATAGTTTTTGCGGCACTACTCTTTATAACTGATAAATTTTGTAAAGGAAACCTTAAAAATTCTGATATGAAATGGTGGCAAGCTGTAATGATTGGTTTTTCTCAAACATTCAGTCTTATATCTGGAGCTTCTAGGTCTGGAACAGCAATAACAGGGGCATTATTTCTTGGTTTTTCAAGGGAAGAAGCAGCAAAATTCTCATTAATGTTATCAATCCCAACCATAACAGGAGCACTACTTTTTAGCTTTTTAGAAATAAACACTTTAGATACAAATATAAACATTTTAACAACTTTTATAGGGTTTTTAACAACATTTATCGTATCTTATTTGTCAATTTATTTCTTCCTTAAACTAATAAAAATCATAGGATATACACCTTTTGTTGTTTATAGAGTGCTTTTAGGAGTTGTAATTCTTTGTCTGATATAAAAGCAATAACTTTTAATAAAAATAGCTTCAGTTCCAGAGCAATTTATTACACAAATAAATACAAAATACCTGTAAAGCATGAAAAACTAAAAGAACCATACCTAGAGATTGCAGAAGAGTCGAAATTGTACGCAAATAAAGACTTTCTAACGAATTTATACCATAAAGATCAATTCTCGAGGCGAATTGCTAATTATCAACGCGAAAAGCACCTTAAAAAGGCTATTGGTTTTAAATCCTCAATTTCGAAGAGAATACTCGATGGAACAGGTGGAATGGGCCATGATGCTTTTATTTTAGCGCTATTAGGGCAAGAAGTTACTATTGTTGAAAAGAATATAGGTCTTTGTATTCTGATTGAAGAAGCAATCAATAATTTACCTAATATGAGTTATTTTAATTTAGCAAAAGATAAAATTACCATTTTGAATGGTGATTCAAGAGAATATCTAGATCAAATTCAAGATTTTGATGTTATTTACTTGGACCCTATGTTTAATTCAACAAAAAATGTAGCTAGAACAAAAAATTTATCCTTTATTGATGAGTATTTACGCGATTATGACAATCCATTAGATGATTTTTTATCTACAGATTACAAACGAATAGTTATTAAAAAAGAATTGAAGGCGCCATATGGTAATCTAACAGAGCCTACGGTATCATTTAAAGGCGCATCAATCAGGTTTGATGTCTACACAAAAGGAGAGAAGCTATGAACTTTGGACAAGCAGTAAATTCTGCACTTATTGAGAAATACGCGACTTTTAAGGGAAGGGCATGCAGAGCAGAATGGTGGTATTTTCTTCTTTTCTCAGTTTTAGTTACTCTTTTCGTAACTATAGTAGTGAGTTTTTTTACCTTTGGTAGCCTTGATGTGGAGTATCTAAGTACTTTAAATGAGGATCAAGCTGCTCAATATGTCCTTGATAGTGATTTTGGAAAAATTTTATCCAGGGCCTCAATAATCCTTGGATTAGCGCTATTTTTACCAAGTTTTGCAGTTACAGTAAGAAGAGTGCAGGACTTAGATGGTAGTTATTTTTGGTCATTACCATATTTAATTGCTGCTCTTATTGGTCTATGGGTTTCATTCTTTCCATCAGCAGCGGATTCTGTAATTAGATTAGATGCTTTAGCAAATCTAATAACTATCATATATTGCTTAGCTTTTTTAAGACGAGGAACATTTGATGAGAATAGATTTGGTCCAGATCCTTTAGAAGCAGAAAAAGATACTTACTAAAACATTAAGAGATTTTTGTATAATACAAATATGAAGAAATTTATTATATTAACGATATTTTTTGCCCAATTTTCTTTTGCTAAGGCAATGGATACATCTTGTTCTCAAGCTCTTGACTTTGACGACTTAGTGATAATTATTCCTAGTTCGGTTAATGCAAACATCACAGACAGAGATTTTCCCAATGAAAAGGGTCAGATTGGAGTAACTGCAAAAGTCAGCGGAAATGGCAATACAAGAACATTCTCTAGTAATTTTTCATATACAAAGGTTGGAAACAGGCTAGAACTTTGGGCAAATAAGACTTATTCAATTCCTACAAATGCAAATTTAGAGGATTTTAAAGGTTTTTTTGGAACATTTCCAAAAATAACTTGTATAGCTAGGTAAAACGATTAAGGTCTAATCTATTACTACACCAGTACCATAAGCAACAACTTCTGATGCTCCTTGAGCAATAGTACTACTTTGGATTCTAAAGCAGATAATGGCGTTTGCGCCCTTACTCTCTGCATCAGCGATCATTCTCTCAACTGCTTGATCTCTCGTTTGTTGTAGTAATCTAGAGTATTCCTCAACTTCACCACCAACTATATTTTTTAGAGAGGCAAAAATGTCTGCAACTGCATGTCTAGCACGAGCTGAGCTACCTTTTACATAGCCAATCGTAGATTTAATATCCTTTCCTACAATCTTTTCAGAAGTAACAACAATCATTCTTATATTCTATCAAAGTATTTCAATTTTGCTTTTAGCTTCACAACGTGACTTAAAAGATTTAAAATGCTGACTTTATGGCTGTACAGAAAAGTAAAAAAACAAGAAGCAGAATAGGTATGAGGCGCTCCCACGATGCATTAAGTGCTAATTCCTTGTCTACTGATCCAGTTTCTGGAGAAAGACATCTTAGGCATAATATGTCAGCTGATGGATTTTATAAGGGCAGATTAGTTAAAGATCTTAAAAAGAAAAAATCCGAAGAACCTGAAGAAGAAACTCAGCAATAATAAATTATGAGCTTTTCATTCTTATTCCCTGGTCAGGGATCACAATATTCTGGAATGTTTAAAGACCACTTCGAAGAATTCCCGGAGTTTAATGAGGTTATAGGCACCGGAGAGGAATTTTATAAAGAAGATCTCAGAAGCATAATATTCTCAGAAGATTCAAGATTATCAGACACCTATTACACTCAACCAATTCTTATGTTATTAAGTTTTACACTTTTTAAAATTTGGGAAAAAAATGGTTGTCCAATACCAAAGGTTGCTGCAGGGCATAGTCTTGGTGAGGTATCAGCTTTTTTATGTGCAGGAAGTTTTAGTTTGGAAGAAGCTCTGCAATTTATAAAATATAGGGCTACATTTATGATAGAAGGCAAAGGGGAAACTAAGACGAAAATGTCGGCAGTTTTAGGTTTAGATGGCGATAGCATTCAAAACATATTAAAAGATAAAAAAGCTAAATTTTTAGAGGCAGTTAATATCAATTCACCCTTTCAGACCGTCATTGCTGGAAATGCTGATGAAATTGAATCGGTTAAGAACGATCTAAGTGATAAGGGAGCTAAAAGAATAGTTGATCTAGCTGTTTCTGTGCCATCTCATTCAAGCTTAATGGAGATAGCAACATCAAAGCTTAAATTAGTCTTAGATGATCTAAAGGTTGGCAAGCCAGACTTTCCAGTCATACAGAATATTCAGGCTAAAATACCTCTTTCGATTTCAGAAATATGTGAAAATCTTGCTCAACAGATATCGAATCCAGTGCAATGGGTTGCTTCAATGAATAGGTTAAAAAAATACGGTTTAGATATGCATATAGAACTTGGCCCAAATAAAGTTTTATCAGGTCTTGCTAAACAAAATAGAGTACAAGGAGAATTTGCATCCTTAGATAATGTTGATACATTTAAAGAATTATTGAAAAAATATGGAAAGTAAAAAAGTATTTATAACAGGCGGAAATAGGGGCATAGGAAAAGGGATTGTTGAAGGGTTCTTGAGCAATGGAAATGAAGTTTTAGCCAGCTGCAGAGATGCATCTAAGTTTCCATTAGAGAACGACAGACTTACAGTTGCTGAGCTGGATATTGCTGATGCTAAATCAATCGATAATTTTAAAAATATAGTTGAAAGTTTTGGCCCTGAAATCTTGGTAAATAATGCTGGAATAACAAAAGATAATATATTTTTAAGGATGTCTGATGATGAGTGGCTTGATGTTATTGACACTAATCTCACAGGGACATTTAGAGTCACTAAGTTGGTTGCAAAAGGCATGCTTAAACAGAAGTGGGGCAGGATCATAAATATAAGCTCAATATCTGGAATGATGGGCAACCCAGGGCAGGCAAATTATTCTGCTTCAAAGTCAGGCATAGATGGCTTTACCAGATCCTTAGCTAAAGAGCTTGGTTCAAGAAACATTACTGTAAACTCAGTGGCGCCAGGTTTTATTGCAACAGATATGACAGACAACCTTGCTAACGAAGAGCTTACAAAAAAAATACCACTGGGAAGAATAGGAAATGTTGAGGATGTAGTTTCTTTGGTTTTATTCCTATCTTCTGAAGATGCAAATTATATTACAGGCCAAACTTTAGTGGTTGATGGCGGACTATTTATGAAGTAATGTATGCATTACGAAATCATTAAGGAGCAAAGATGAGCGAAGTTTTAGATAAAGTTGTAGACATTGTTTGTAATCAACTCACAGTAAATAAAGAAGATGTCACTGCTGAGTCTTCATTTGTTGAAGATCTTGGAGCAGATTCTCTGGACACTGTAGAATTAGTTATGGCTTTTGAAGAGGAGTTTGGCGCAGAGATTCCAGATGAAGAAGCAGAAAAAATAACAACCGTACAGAGTGCTGTCGACTGGATCCAAAATAACACTTAATAAAGTTTTAATCTTCGCCTTAGTGCTTGGAGTTTTGTTGGTCTCAATGAAACTTCAGTTTGTTCTGGAACAAAAAATCCCCTATAACGAAACAAATAAAACGTTTGTAATTAATAAGGGAGATAGTCTTTATAAAGTTCTTACCAAATTAGAGGAGTCGCATGGCGTAGAAGGCACCTCATGGCTTAAATTAAAGTACATTTTCAGGGCTTCTCCGGTAATAAAGGCCGGACGATATAGCATTTATCGTGACTCAAAATTAGAGTCTCTAATTAATCGTTTTGTAATCGGAGATGTCGAAAAATTTAAATTTACCATCATTGAAGGAACGGTGGCTAAAAATAATCTTATTAAATTAGAAAATTTACTTGCAGACAATGACCTACCTTTTAATGTTCCTGAAAAAGTTATTAATATTTTTTCATCTGAAGGTTCTATTTTGCCTGATACTTATTTTTTTTCAGATCAAGAAGATTTAATTAAAGTTTTAGAAGATTCAGAAATATCTCTTACTGAACATCTAGAAAACTTATGGGAGAGAAAGCCAGCAGATAACCCTTTAAAAAATAAGGCTGAAGCTTTAGTACTTGCATCTATTATTGAAAGAGAAGCTTTACTAAATTCTGAGCAAACAATAATAGCCTCTGTATTTTTAAATAGACTTAGAAAAGGAATGAAATTGCAAGCTGATCCGACATCATCCTATGGCTATTACAAGGATTATGGCGAAAGAATTGGCAGGGCTGTTCTTGATGATGAGAATGAATTTAATACTTATGTAATATCAGGTTTACCGCCATCGCCTATATGTTTTCCATCAAAAGGAGCAATTGAAGCAGCAATAACTTCATCCCCAGGAGAGTACTTGTTCTTTGTTGCCAAAGGAGATGGATCACATATCTTTTCAAAAGACTATGAAGAACATAAAAAAGCTGTAAAAAAGTATATTTATCCTAAATAATATAAATTATGTTTATCACATTTGAAGGAATAGAAGGTTCAGGCAAATCTACCCAAATTGAGCTATTAAGATCTTTACTAAAAGAGGAGGGCCATGCTGTTGAAATACTAAGAGAGCCAGGGACAACTCAGCTAGGTGAAAAGATAAGAGATATCTTTCTTGAAAAGACTGCTGAAAGGGTAGACCCAATTACTGAAGCATTTTTACTTTATGCTTCAAGAAAGCATCTGGATCAGAATTTTTTACAAAAGCATTTGAAAAATAAATCTATTGTTATCGCAGATAGATACTCGGATGCAACGATAGCTTATCAGTGTTTTGGTAAAGGTCTATCAGAAGATTTTGTTCAATATATACATGAAAAATCAGATCTTTTATCTCCAGATTTAACCTTCTATCTCGATATAACAGCTGAGGCATCTAAAGCGAGAATCGATGATAGAGAGCTAGATAGAATGGAGAGCGAATCGTTAGATTTTTTCAATAAGGTCAGAGCAGGCTATCTAGAGATAGCAAAATCAAATGCAGCTAGAGTGATTATTTTAGATGCGGAGCTATCAGTGAAAGATTTACAAGATCAAATATTCAAAGAGGTTAAAAATAGATTAGATGCTTCCTTGGGTTAAAGACTATCTCAACAACGAATTTACACCTAAACCAAAGACAATTTTTTTTGGTCCTGAAGGGCTTGATGTAATAGATTTAAGCAGATTATTGGTTAATAGGCTTATATCTGATGTTGATGGAAAAGATTACTCTAGCTCACCATTAGAAGATATCGCCTCACCCAACTTTTATTTTCTAAAGAAAGAGGAAGATAAGACTAATATTCCTATAGAGCAATTAAGAAAGCCTAAAAATTTCCTTACCTTGAGTACAGCAGATAAGAAAATTTTATTTATTCAAAATGGAGAACACATTAGGGTTGATGGCTACAATACACTTTTAAAAGTCTCAGAAGAGGCTAACGATAATACCTTCATTTTCATAGCTACAAATAATATTAACTCTATTCCCTCAACAATAATAAGCAGATTTCATAAACATAAATTTCCTATGCCTAAAAGAGAGGAGGTTATAGCTTTTCTCAATGATATAAAGGTAGATTTAAGTGAAAAAGCTAAAAATTTTATTTCATTTAATCCTTGGCTAATTGAAGAGGCAGAAGACAATGAGTTGCTAAAGAAAATTAAAAATTTTGACACTTATGTCAAAGCAAAAAGCATCAATTCAAAAGATAAAATAGAAATAGAGGCATTTGTAGATTATTTAGTTTTTATCAACAAAAATAATGTACAGAAATCGCCAAAAACTAGCCTAAAAAATCTTGAAGAGCTGATAGACATAAAAAGATCCATTAGATCTCCTAATAATCTAAGTATGGATGTAGCAAAATTAAGAATTAGTTCTTGTCTCTAGAAGGCCGAGGAAAAAACTTATTTTCTTGCTCAAAAGAATAAGCAATATTCAATAAATTGACCTCATCCCAAGCTGTCCCCATGAAAGAGACCCCAGTTGGTAAGCCATCAACATAGTCTAAAGGTATTGTTATATGAGGGTATCCCGCAATAGCAGATATGCTCCCATTACCCCAACCGTTTTCAAAGTTGTCGCCAGTTTTGTAGTTTATTTTCCAGGCAGGGTTACGTGTAAGGCCTACTAGAGCTATTATTGATTCCTCTTCTAATACCGTATCTATTCTTGCTTTCGAAGCATTTATTAGCATAAGAGCGTTGCCATAAGCAGTGTCATCGACAGCTTTAATGCTCTCTTCAAGTATATCTTGACCAAAATACTTTAGAATTTCTCTTTTATTTTGATTATTGAACTCGATTAATTGCTTAATATTCCTGGTTTTAGAGCTAGATTTTTGTAGATAATCGTTTAGCCCTACATTAAATTCATATAAAAGTAGATAAAATTCTTTAGACCAATCATCGTTATCTAGTGGTTTAAGCGATATTTCAATGACTTCAGCACCAAGTTTTTCAAGAACTATGATGATTTTATCCATTAAATTTTTAGTTACTTGAGGCGCATCTTCTGAAACCTTGATAACGCCAATTCTTTTTCCATTTAAATAATCAGCATCTAGCTTAGTTAACCCCTTAAAATCATAGTCTCCAGGAATTTTAAAAGTTGCTTTGTCTTTAGGGTCTCTTCCTGATATGGCTTCAAGCACTATGGCTGCATCATATACGCTTCTAGCCATTGGCCCTGCAGTATCTTGAGAGCTTGATATAGGTATAATGCCATCTCTGCTAACCAAGCCCACAGTAGGTTTTATACCAACAACACCATTTATAGAGGCAGGGCAGACTATTGAGCCATTTGTTTCTGTACCAATAGAAGCGGGGGCAATTCCTTCAGCTACGATAGCAGCACTTCCAGAACTTGAACCACAAGGATTATATTTAAGATTGTATGGATTATATGTTTGTCCACCAACACTTGACCAGCCACTAGTGGAGCTACTAGCCCTAAAATTCGCCCATTCAGACAGATTCGTCTTACCAGCTATAACAAAACCGGCTTTTTTAAGTTTTTTAATTATTTGAGCATCATCTTTAGGTAAATTATCCAGTAAAGCCTTTGAACCTGCTGTATTAGCTAAATTAATGGTATCAATATTATCCTTAACGAATATAGGAACACCGCGCCAATTAGCTGACCTCGAGTAAATATATGATTTATAGAGATCATTAGGCACATACAAACTGACGATAGAGTTAATATCCTTATCAGATAGACGTGCATTTAAAAGATAATCCCTATAAAGTTGTTTAGTATTTTTTGTCTCAGATAAGAGAAGTTTATACTCAGAAATCGAAATATCTCGAAAATCAGTTTCAGAATATAAAAAACAAGCAAAAAATAACAAAAAAGAGAATCTATAACTCACAGATCAATGATATAGCATAAAATTGGAGTAGAGGTCTAAATTAAGCGATATAAACGAATTAATAAAAAAATAAGGCATCATTATGGGTGCAAACCTAAATAAGTGCTTAGAGGGGATATAAATTTAATAAATTATGGAAGATTAATAAAAAAAACCAAAAAAAAATTTTACAAGCAAAATTTATAAACTTACTTTCTTGAATATTTAAAAAATTCTCACTTTTTTCAAAGACTTACCAAAAAAATTCCAAAACCAAAAAAACGAGGGGAGACCAGTTCAAAAAAATTTCCCAAAAAAAAATTCTAACTTAACTTAATATTTAACTTCGCATAATATATATTATGTTAAATAATAGGCACAGTTTAAAAGTGTTTTTGAGTAAGCTTAGAGTCTTTATTTAAGGGGTATTCAGAACTTTAGGTACGTAAAAAAGAAATTTATTTAACATAATCTAGGAAAACCATGAATGTTTTCCAAATTTGTTGTGCTCTACTGTTGTTTGATTGTCCAAATAGTGTTTAAAACCCATCAAAACATTGTTTATGTATGACTGCATTTTATATTTTATATAGAAATTCCACATCAACCACTCCGTTATTTTGCTTTTATATGGCAGTATTGGGTTAATTCTTACCCTTAGACTTGATGTATTGTCGTCTCCCTTTACTATCCACTCCACATTAGCTAACTTTCTGTTTCTGCCAATTTCTAGCTCATATCCGCTTTCATCCCATTTAATAAATTCCCTACGGTATTTGATACCATTTAAGTACTCTATATGGTCTACAGAGCCTACTCCTGGCCATTTTTCAGTAGTATTTAGCTTACAAAATGGATGAAATTTATTTAAATTCCCTGGTTCTCTTATTGTCTCTAGGATTACAGATCTATTCTTATAAAATGTTTCTTTCGCTTCAACGTGCATTCTTTTCTACATATTTAACTTTATAGTTACTATTTATGGTCCGCTCAGAAGTTTCTTTAAAACCCATTTTTTCATGGAATCTTAATGATATTTCATTTCTAGGCTTAATGTTTACTTCTGCACAAATTGGCAGCTTATTTTCTTCATTTATATTAAATATATGCTCGTATAAATATGCACCAATCCCTTTGTTTCTATGTGTTTTTCTTACTCCAACTCTATCTATGTATAGGAATTTTTCATATTTATGATCAAAATGTCTGTAATTTAGAGATCTATATTCACTTTTTTCCCTGAAACATACTATAAATGCGGCTAATTTGCCTTTTTTTTCAATATAAAAGCTATTACTAGACTCGTCTATAAGGTTTTTCAGCTCGCTGGAACTATTTAGGCTTCCGACCATTGGAATAAGGTCCTGATTCAGTGTATATACGTCCTCTAAAGTATTTTTATTAGCTGTTTTTAAATCATTTAGGATCAGCTTATTCATAATAATTTGTAGTAGTTGAATCTCTAAGTCCATTTATATCGAAACGTTCAAGGAATGTGATTATATATGTCGGCCCATCTGGCATATCATCTGTTGTTTGCCCATCTCTGGGCCAGCTATGATACATACCTCCTGCGGTAAAATCATAGACTTGTACGTCGTTTAAACACCCTTCATGACTATAAATTGAAAAATAAAAACCATCACCATCATCGTCTTCATCCTCATATACTGTTGTATAGCTACATTCGTTGAATTCTTTCCAAAAATTTATAACATCACTAACTGGATAATGGTATTGTCCACCACTAGGTGGAATGACGTTGTCATTTGTCCCATGTATGTGTAAAACTGGCATTGGATGAATTGACTGACATGTACTGATACTACCGATATCCATTGTTCCAGATACAGCTGCTATGGCAGCAATTTTGGCGCTTAAATTGCAACCAAGACTGTATGTCATGAAGGCACCGTTTGAAAATCCTGTAGCATAGACTCTATTTAGATCTACATTTAAATTTTCTCCCATAAAATCTATGACCGATTCGATAAAACCGATATCACAAACAGAACTAGAATCACAAGTTCCAGTAAACCAGCCGGTTGAGCCCTTTTCTTCAGCTACCGTTCCTTGAGGAAAAATTGGTATAAAGTCTCTTTCATCAGCTAAATCTCGAAAACCCGTATAAGACATATTGTAATTCGCATAATCATCTCCTCCATGAAGGCTTATTAATAAGGGCATTGAAGAGGAATTCTCAGAATAATTTTGCGGTAGATAGTAATAAAACTCTCTAGCAATATCGTCATGTGTGACAGTACAGTAGTAAGTTCCACTTCCAGATTGTTCTGTACATGATGGTCCCGGAGTTGG
>CENX01156156.1_pt1 | contig 13354 bp, 13 predicted proteins | sample 361321 | NCBI WGS metagenome assembly CENX01 (sample SAMEA2619678, study PRJEB7988) | marine metagenome | isolation source: saline water (ENVO:00002010), including | reverse complement strand
GTTGAATCAATTGATGTAGCCCCGATTGAGCTGCCCGGCGATTTGAGCAGAGTCTTGATTACAGGGAGTGTATCATCGGTCCCAACATGGATGGAAGAGAGAATTTTGGAAGGTGGATTCGTCATCGCTCCAATCGGTGATGTGCATTCCCAAGAACTCATGAAAATTGAGCGCCAGTTTGATGACCTCCATCCAACATCTCTCGGTCCAGTCTCATTTGGACCGGTGGACATTGTTGAGAGTGAGCCGCAACCCTTGTCAGCCGCTGAAATTGCTGATTTGATTGAAACACTCATCGAGACATGCCATGAGATGGAACTCTGTGAACCGGAAGAACTCCAACAACTTGGGACTATTTCCGATGAATTGAGAGCCATGCAAGGAGCGGAAGAGGCAGATTTAGAGGCATTCATTACTGCAAATATGCAACACTTTGTCCAATTGTGGCCCATGATTCAGTTGATGTTTGCTCCAACCCTCGCCCGCCCTGGTGATTATGATCAAAATGATGAGCATGGATTCCATTTCGATGAATTCAAACCTTGAGGTCATATCATGGCAGCAAGCATACAATCCGCCATTGCTAAATTGAAACACAAAGATGTTCGACAGCGACGACGAGCTGTGAGGATTCTCTTCGATTCTGATGCGTATGAGAGTGTTGAAGCGTTTTCCATTTACCTTGATGACGATGATGTCTGGTTTCGCAACAAAGCGATTGAAGCCTATCGTCGTTGGGCTCCGAAACATGCCCCACACTTGCTTGAAGAACTCGCAAACAGATCCGACATTGATGGCCACCGATGTGTTGCCGCCGTGCTCGACGCAATTCCAGATTCAAAGCAAGCAGCAACACTTTCCCGGCTCTTGTTGGACAGCAGTGATGACGTGGTCGTTCGACGAGCTGTCAATCAACTCATCTCTGCAAAGGAAGCGACAAACACGGAGCTTCAAAGATTCCAATCATCGGAGGATCACGTTGTTCGCTCCTACGCAACGGCTGTGAATTCTCAGGTTTCCGAACTTCTTCAGAGCTTGCAAGATGCTCATCCTGATGTTCGTCGCCAGGCCGCCTCATCCTTGTTGAAAATGGAATTAAATGATGTTGATTCAAATGCCTTACAGTCTGCTATCGAGCATGATGATGCCCTTTGGAAACTCGCAGTCCCAATTGCCCTTGAACATAAACACCCTCACCTCGCCAATCTGATGTTGAGAAAGAATAAATCCCAGCGGAAGTTCCTTGTTCAATCCCTTAAGGATGCAATAAGTGATGCAGATGATTCCCGCCTTCGAATGCTAATCGACTCGAACTGTACCTCGATTGTGGCTCGATGGTTGGTTGGCCGAAACGATGTCAAAAGCGATGAATTGCGCCACGAATTATTGTTCGATCAACGTGTTGATAGCATCGATAAATCGAGGTTGCTTGAACGACTCTTGCATCGACAACAAGAGCCAGCAATTCAAACCCTTGCCAAGAAATTGTTGGATGAATCAAAAGATGAACTCGTCCTGAGTGCAGCACAGAACCTATACACCTCGTAGAGCAACATGAGTCCATGACAAGTTCAGATGTCGTCTTCAGTGTTGACGCAACCGACGCCGGTGATCAACGATTGAGTGTACAAATTGAAGTCAGTGCACCGTTTACCTCTCCATCTCTTCAGCTGTCGTTTCCACGATGGGTACCTGGTTCGTACTTCTTGCGTGAACCGATTCAGCACGTCTCGCACTTGGAAGCATGTGATGAAAATGGAAAAACCCTCAATGTCATGAGAAAAGATGTTGATTCAATCGTAATCAAAGGCATCCAGTCCGTTGGAAAAGTTCGTATTTCTTACAAGCTGCTCTGTGTTGACAACACCGTTCGATCAAACCACTATGATGAAACACATCTCCATTTGATGCCTCCGTTCACTTGGTTCCTACCAACCTCTGGCATCGATTCAAGCCGCATGGATTTGCCGCACAAGGTCGAATTCCTCTTGCCGGAGACCTGGAATGTTTCGACACAGATGGATCAAGTGAACTCGCAGAAGAAGGGCTCGTTGAAACTTCATACCTTCTCAGTTGAACATCGAGATGCGCTTCTGGACGGCATCGCAGAGTGCAATTCGAACGAAATCCACGAGTTCATGGTTGGAGGGCGGAATCATTCGCTGCATTACTGGGATGCTGGAGGGAACGTACCCAACGAAGTTATGTTGAACCGTTTCATTAACGACATGAAAAACATCATCTTAGAGCACCATGCACTCTTTGGACCGCTGAATGAACCGTACCACACCATTCTCCACCTCACCGATGGAGGTAGGGGTGGACTCGAACATACAAATTCGCAAACATCGATGGTACCGCGTACCTCTCTTCAACCAGGACATGTTGAAGATTATCGTGACTTAGTGAGTCTGTTTAGCCACGAATACGTTCATCAATGGAACGTTAAACGATTGCGACCAAAACGATTCCTTGATTATGATTTACAGCGGGAGGTCAACACAGATTTGTTGTGGTGGTTCGAAGGTGCGACCTCATGGATCGGCGACATCATGTGCTTGCGTTCAGGGGCTTGGAGCGCCGAAGACTACTTCGCAGACATGAAGCGTAAGCTCAAACGGCATCATACACGAAGCGGTTCGTCTTGTCAAGCACTCTGTGAAGCGAGTCACGAGGCATGGATTCATCTCTATAGAGGTCATGCTCATTCGAGAGAAACGCAAATCTCATACTATCTCGAAGGTGAATTAACCATGTTCGCTTTGGATGCAGAACTTAGGAAACGATCGAAAGGATCTACCGGTGTTTGCGATCTAATGAAACTCTTGTATGAAAAACACAACATTTTTGTCCAAAATAAAGCGCTGAGAGGTGTTCAGTACACCGATATCCGCAAAGGCCTCACCTCCTTATCCGGAGGTCGTCGCCTTGGTTCATTCCTGGACGCGATAACCAAGGAAGCAGGTAATCTCGATTTGGACAAAGCATTCTCACAATTTGGATTGGATTACAAACCATCCGAGCAACCCAAACGTAAACCTGGCACTGAGCGTGTCGTCTGGGAAAACTTCGCCCAAGGGTGGTTGGGTGTCCACGTTCGGTCACAAGGCAACAAACTCAAAGTTACCAGCCACATGCAAAACTCACCGGTTCGGGAACAGTTGCAAGTCGGTGACGAGATTGTCGCCATCGATGGTCTTCGAGTCGTTAATGCGGAGCAGTTAAAATCAAACCTCAAAGGAAAAGTTGGAACCACTGTACGAGTGATGTATGCGCGTAATTCCGTAATCTACGAGTGTCTGTTGAATGTAGCACTTGAGCCCAATTACCCAACTGTCACAACAAGTGAAGGAAATCGCTTGTGGAAATCTACGATACGTTCTCGACAGGTTGACTCGGCGTAAGCAGTGAGAGTCTCTTGAGCGATACATGGATCGGTGGTAGGTAATCCGAGATGCGATGTCGCGTCGTTTTGGGCGGGTAGAGATTGGAAGAGAGGGCCATGTCAACAACCTCTTGCTTCGATATTGATACGAGTTCAGAGGCAGGCCACAGTTCGAGCTCAACGGTATCATCACCGAGGTAATCGATGCACACAACAGGAATTCGAGCGAGTCCCAAACGTTGAGCGACCGCAAAGCGATGATGTCCATCAAGTATGGTTCCCGTGGCTTTGTCTGCGATGAGTGGCTTGGTGAAACCGTCCCACTTCAAGGTCATTTCAAGGAGTTTTTCCATGTTCTTTGGCTTGATTTCTTCATGCGCTTTGAGCCATTCAACAGGAACCAGCCGCACATCGTCTTCAGCCCAAGACATACCCTTACCAACCAAATCCACAGGATAATGCTTTGTCTTGTATCAACACGGAAGGATAAGTGTCGAGTATGGACCCTGTACGCGGAATGGAAGAATTACCCCTTCTTCCAGCATTCTCTCATATGGTTCAACATCTTCCAGATAGCCTGATTGAGATCCTTCAATGGTTTGAAGATCAAAATTCGCATGTTTGGATTGTTGGAGGAGCAAATCGCCACGCCCTCTTGGGCACAAAAATACTCGAGTTTGATCTAGCCACAACGATGACGCCCCATGAAATGAAAGCCTATCCAGACACAATTCCAACCGGGGAGAAATACGGCACCATCACATTTCGGAATCGTGGAGAACATTATGAAATCACCACACTTCGGACTGAATCAGGATACAACGATGGCCGGCGGCCGGATGAAGTTGAGTGGGGGGATTCTCTCCGTGTGGATCTATCTCGACGCGATTTGACCATGAATTCGATTGCTGTTAATGTCTCTAAAGAGACATATTACGACCCTTACAACGGTTGCAAAGACCTGCAACAGAAACGAATTCGATCCGTTGGAGACCCTTCAAAGCGACTTTCTGAAGATGCCTTGCGCATTCTACGTACCTACCGATTTATGGATCAAGGGAAAGCGGGAATATGGTGGCCTGAACTGAAACTTGCCGACGCTTTGCGTCAAACAAAGCCAATGCTTGGACGCATCGCTTCTGAGCGTATTTGGTCTGAATTCAGGCGAATTCTAATCGGACAGCATGCCTCTGAAATCGTCCAACAGATGGCTGATGATGGTGTATTGAAACAACTCTTTGGCATCGATTGGATGCAAGACGACGTCCATATCCAAGCCCTCAATCATATCGAAGGAGTGGATGTTATCGATCGTTTAGTGATTTTGATGAAGGATTTCGACCTCAACGATTGCGAACGTTTGTCAAAAAGCCTCAAACTAAGCAGTGCAGAGAAGAAAAATCTTCTTTCTCGTCATTCTGTCATGGGGCATCTTCCAAATGATGTGGACTCAGCGATGCGAGTTTATGCAGTTTCAGTCGGTGAATGGGTGCATCAACACTTACGCTTGGAGAAACTGTTGACGCAACTTGGTCAATTCGTACATTATGACGAAAACGATGTTCAACAACGAATTGATCGTTTAGCAAAGCTCAACGTTAATTTTCACACCAAACCTTTGGCAAGTGGCGAGTACATCATGCAACAGACCAACATCACGCAAGGCCCGAAATTAGGGGCACTGAAAGCATGGCTGTTCTATGAACAAGTCGCACGAAATCTCCAATCAATCGATGACATCGATACGCTTCTCTGCACGCTTTCATGGCAAACGGAAGATACCACAAGTTGGCCAAAACTTCAATTCCCCTGACCTTATAGTCAAGTCGTACCGAGAAGGTCTGGGACGTGGGTAAATGTCTGTAAAAGAAGTGCTCAAAGGAAAAATGGAACAACATATTCGTGAAATGGTATCGACAAATCCCATGATTGGTCAGTTGAACACGCAGTTCACAAGTTGGCTTCTCGGTTCTGGGTTAACCGGAGCGGAGATCATTGAGATGATTGATACAAACATGGACGCAGTCATCCAACCGCTTGAACTTTCACAAGCTCTTGAGAAAACAACGGGCACGCAACCTCCTGGTTGGGTCATCAATGGACTCATGTCTGTTCTTGACATGGACAAGGACGGAAACGTTACTGTGGCGGATTTGCATACCTACTTCGAAACCATTGGACTTCCGAGTGGGATTGAAGAGGCACCTGCAGAGCCGGAGCCCGAGCCAGAAGAAGACGAATTCGACAGTCTAAGCCAAGAAATGGAAGAAGAAGCGAGAAAACAGGCTGAAGAAATCATTCGCCAGCAGGAAGCTGAAAAACAGCGTCTCATCGAAGAACAGCAAGCCAAAGAAGCTGCAGAACTGGAGGCGGCTGAACAAGCAAGGCGCGAAGAAGAGGCTGCAAAATCGAAGCCAGTGCCAATTCTTCTCGAAGAGGACGGTAGCGTGATCGGCCATGAACGATTTATTGAACAACTTGGAGGCATGAAGCTCAGCAGTGAACGCCGTAATGCAATCGCACATTCACCAACACAGTCATGTGAAATACAGATCATCTCCGTCGAGAAAACCCTTACTGGGAAGGGATCGATGAAGAACGGTGTGACCGTGATTGGTAAACTAAGAGGCGAACAAGATATTGAAATCGAACTCAGGCTTCCGTCTGACGCAGTTGATCAGGCCATGTCGTTTAAGCCAAATCGCGTCATTGAAGCTGAGGCTCAAGTATCGGACTGGAATGCTGGCCGTAGACGGGCAGTGCTTGATGCAACAAAATTCGACTATCTATAGAAGGCTTCGAGCAACCACGATGCGTTGGACTTCTTGTGTACCTTCGTAGATTTGTGTAATCTTTGCGTCTCGGAAGAAACGTTCAACAGGGAATTCCTTGGTGAATCCATACCCGCCATGGACTTGAATTGCACGCTCTGAAACCCACATTGCCGTATCACCGGCGAAGAGTTTTGCCATGCTCGCTTCTTTTGTATGTCGTGGGCCATCGTGCTCGTAATGTTGTTGTTTCGTCCAAGAGGCTTTGTAGACAAGATGCCGAGATGCATCAATTCTGGTAGCCATATCTGCGAGAATCCCCATGATCATTTGATGATGCGCAATCGGTTTTCCAAATGCTTCACGCTCGTGTGCATATTTCAGTGAGGCTTCGTAGGCTCCTTGAGCGATACCGAGTGCTTGCGCAGCGATGCCGATACGAGAATTATCGAGCGCATTCATAGCGATTGGGAAGCCATTGCCTGCTCCCTTGATGATGTTTTCAACGGGAACTTTGCAGTTTTCCAAAACAAGCGTGCATGTATCGGATGATCGAATACCAAGCTTGTCTTCTTTCTTCCCGACTGAAAAACCCTCAAAGGAGGAATCGATGATAAATGCTGTAGTTCCTCCATGCCTTTTGACACCGTAATCGGGGTGGTCGACATCCTTTGCAAACAACACGATGATCTCTGCTTGAGCGCCGTTGGTAACCCACATCTTCTCCCCGTTGAGAACATAATGTGTTCCGTCTTCGGAGAGCTTTGCTTTGCAGGACATAGCAGCAGCATCCGTTCCTGCTCCTGCCTCTGAAAGTGAGTATGCACCTACATCGCCTTCTGCGAGCCTGGGAAGATAGGTTTCTTTCTGATAATCATCTCCGTGGAGGGCGATGGTCTTTGTACAGAGCCCCACATGGACACAAAACATGACGGAGAAGGAAGGATCAACTCGAGCCAATTCCTCAACGATGATTGATTCCGATATGTCATCCACTGGCATGCCTCCGTATTTTTCTGGAACCGTCACGCCTTGCAAACCCAGCTCGAGGAACTGTTGCCACTCTTCAGAGGGAGGTGTCTGTGTCTTATCCCGGTGCTCAACAGTGGGTGCGAGAACCGTTTCAGCGAAATCGCGAACCATCTCTCGAATCATGTCTTGTTCATCGGTTGCTTTGAAGTCCATGCGCTCACCGAATGCATCTAGGAAAGGCTCTCACTTAATGGATGTGCTATGGCCATATCACTGTAACGTTAGCGATGGTTCATATAGGAGATGTTTGAGCCGCGTATAGGTGACGTGACTTGGACGAAGAAGTCGTTGAATTTAATATTGCACACAACCGAAAGTACTCGATCGACCACTTGTGGTATCAGGAAAAAGATGATGAGAAAATTATGGTCGGAATCAGCGAATTTATGGGCGTTGAAATCGGAGAAGTCCTGCGTGTCATTCTCCCGCAAGCAGAAACCGTTGTCGATGAAGGGCAAGACATGTTTTCGCTCTGGACTGCTGACGAAAAGATTGCCTTCACCGCACCTTTCTCTGGAACAATAACTGAAGTGAACGGAGAGGTTGAAATCAATCCTGATCTCGTCAATGAATCCGCATACGATTTGGGCTGGATTCTGGTTCTTCAACCGTTCCAATTCGACATGGAGAATCTCCTGGAACCCGATGAATACGTTGAGTACCTCTCCGAACTCTAAGCGATGAAGTGGAAGCATGTCCGACTCATTGCACCGGTTGAAGGAGTCACTCCTCGCCGCCCCAGTTATTTGGAAAGGAGAATATCCTTACTTCATTCATCCATTAACCGACGGAGTCCCTCGCCTCAATCCTTCTGTTCTCACTGCTGTTGTGGAAATCATTGAAACATCTGTTGAATGGGAATCAATCGACCTTATCCTTGGTATTGAGGCGATGGGGCTTCCACTTACCAGCCCTCTTTCAATGAGAAACAATCGTCCTCAAGTCGTCGTTCGAAAACGCTCGTATGGACTTGAGGGGGAAATTGCAATCGACCAATCCACTGGCTACTCGAAGGGGACAATGTACCTCAACGACATCAAAGAAAACGAGCGTGTGCTCATTGTCGATGACGTGGTGTCAACCGGAGGAACGCTTGACGCGATCATCCAAGGTGTTGAAGCGATTGGTGCAGACATCCAATCTGTGATTGTCGTTGTCGAAAAAGGCCCAGGACTTCAGAAGTTACAGGAAAAGTATCCTCACATTGAAATCTCATCCATTGTTCGACTGGTAATGGATGAAGGGAAAATTGTCCTTCTCGACGAGGTGATTTGATGGATTTAGACAGGCACGATTTCCAACTTGAGGAACTCATAGAACGCATTCAAAAGAACGACAACCGGCTCGTAGCACTTCAGGTTCCAGAGGGTTTGAAGATGCAGGCATTGGAGATGATGGATGAAATCGAGTCGGGATCTGGCGCAAAAGTTGTCCTCGCAGCGGACCCCTGTTACGGTGCATGCGATCTCGTCCATGATAAAATGAAGATGATGGGGGTTGAGTTGGTTGCACACATGGGTCATTCACAAATGAACATCGATTCCGGAATGCCTACTCAATTTATTGATGTCACGTACGATGGCGATCCTGAACTCGCACCTGTACTTCCGATGCTCAATGCGCACCTGCAAATTGCAAAGAAACGAATGGCAGAACAGACCACGAACGAGATGACTGAGAAAGAAGCGCAAGAACGATTTATGGACGCTGTCGGGCGAATGACACCACTAAAAGACACGAAATTGGGATTGGTTGGAAGCATTCAACACTTGCACCTCCTTCCCGAGTTCCATGACCGTTTGGAACAAGCTGGTTTTGACGTCACAATTCCAATGGGCGGGGCACGCCTCACATTCCCTGGGCAAGTGCTTGGCTGCAATTATTCTGGCGATGATGACACGATTGGGCATTATCTCTTCCTTGGAAGTGGTGATTTTCATCCGATTGGCTTGGTACTCCATACAGGAAAGCCGCTCGCCATGCTCGACCCTTATTCCGGTGATGCAATCGAAATGTCGTTTGAACGAATCGAGCGTATTCTGCGTCAACGGTTCGGTTTGATTATGTCCTCGATGGACGCACAGAAGTTTGGAATTCTTATCGGGGAGAAACCGGGACAGATGCGAAGAACTCTCGCTTTACGAATGAAGCGGTTGCTTGAGAAACATGGCAAGAAAGGCTATCTTCTCGCCCTCGAACACGTGGGTCCCGAATTAATCGATTTCTATCCGGTTGATGCGTTCGTCAACACTGCTTGTCCTCGTATTGCGATCGATGATGCGGTCAAATATGCTAAGCCCCTTCTCACTCCGTTTGAGCTTGAAGTTGCCCTTGGAGAAAAGAAATGGGAACTGGGTTATCAATTCGATGAAATTCCCTGAACTTTGAATCTTTTTCGCTCGAGAGCGAGCGAGTGTTCAAGAACGGTTGGCACCAAGATGCAACCAGCATGAGCGACTATCTCGACCGAATCGGTTCAGGATTTATCCTCCTGAACCCGGACCCTCTGGACTTTGATTACATTCCGGAAGTCATGGTTGGCCGAGAAACAATTCAAGAAACACTGGCTGGTAAATTTCATTCTATTGCCCATCCAAATGGGAGTGCGAACGTTGTCATAACCGGGCCTGTCGGAAGTGGAAAAACCCTACTTGCTCGTACTTTTTGTCGTGATATCAAACATCATCTAAGAAACAAGCGCCCTCTGATGAGCGTTCACATCAATTGTCGAAATGCCACAACCAATGTTCGAGTCGCACAACGCATTGTTCAGTCCTTGGACCCTGGTCATCCTGATCGTGGCCTTTCAATGGGAGAATTGTTGAGCAGTCTCAGGAAATTGTTGAGAAACAATGGTCGTCATCTGATCATCGTTTTGGACGAAGTCGATCACCTCTTGAGGAAGTCTGGAAACGATCTCATCTACCAACTACTGCGTATTGATGAAGATCAAGACGGTAGTGGGACACTTTCACTTATCCTCATTAGCCAAGAACAAGTGCTCGACGTTCTTGAAAACGCAGTTATTTCTCGGTTTGGTCACACCAATCATATCCCTGTCCCCCCGTACGACATGAAAGGGCTTCTTGCCATCGCTCATCAGCGCGCAGATGCTGCTCTAAACCCAAGGTCTTGGGATGGAGAAATTCTGAAACTCATCGCAACATCTGCCGCTCCGTCGGGCGATGCTCGGCAGGTGATTGAATTGCTTGGAGCTGCGGTTGAACACGCTGAATCCGATGGCCAAAAGAGCATTTTACCTGAGCATGTTCAGACCAAGGCAAGAGATGTCCCGCAAGTAATGCCGGAAGATGTTCTTGACGAGTTGTCGGGTCATTCGATGTTGGTCCTTCTCGGTATTTGTCGAAGGCTACGAAAATCTGAATTTATGACGAGTAAGGATGTTGAGTCGATTTATGCTGTAATCTGCGAGGAGTATGAAGTCAAACCTCGCAGCCATACAACCGTTTGGAAATTCCTGAAACACATCGAGGGTCTGAACATTATTGCAACCCGCGTAGATACGGTTGGAGAGGGCCGTGGCCGGACGACGCACATCTCAATGCCACATGCCTTACCGATGGATGTTGCAGCTCGAATTGAAGGACGAGTCGGACAGAAACTGAAACGCTGATGAACAAATAGCATGCGGTGAGGCTAAATAGGGGTCGTTTGTCGCTAAGTTGCTAGAGGAATGCACCATGGCTGATGGAAATTCATTTGTTGCAGTGGTCAATGATGCCACAACCAAGTTGACCCGTACCACCAAGAACGGCAAGGAGAAGACATATTCCCCCTCCTACAAGACCGTTATTTCCGGAAACAACCATGCTCAGTTGCTCGGTAAGAAAATCGGCGATGTTGTCGACGGTATCTTTGTCGGTGAAGGCGAATCGACCTTGACTGGTTACAAACTTGAAATCACAGGCGGATCGGACAAGACAGGAACACCAATGCGTCGAGACCTTGATGGAGGTTCCCGTCAAGCAATCCTTGTTACCGCATCGACTGGTTTCAAAGGTCACAGCCTTGTCTCAAAGACCAAGAAAGGCGAAAAGAAGCGATTCCGATACAAGCCAGAGGGTATGCGTAAGCGACGAGTCTTCCGAGGGAATACTGTCACGCAAGATACACGTCAAATTAATCTCAAAGTTGTTGATGCTGGCAACATCGGCCTCGACAAATTGCTCGGTGAGGAAGAAGCTGCAGCGGAGTGAAACCCGAGAGGGTTGAATCGGTGAACGAGGAGGAATGGAAGCATGGCACGAACGCTTCCATCTCAACCTGAAGTCAACATTGGCTTGGTTGGTCACGTCGATCACGGTAAGACAACACTAACTCAAGCACTCTCCGGTGTTTGGACGGACACACACTCCGAGGAACGCCGTCGTGGTATTTCAATCAAGCTTGGTTATGCCGATACAGCATTCTACAAAACGAGTTCAGAGCAATACTATGCAACCGGGCGCCACCCTGAAGGTGAAAAAGACGTTGAATCCGAACTCCAACGGGTTGTCTCCTTCGTTGACGCACCTGGTCACGAGACACTGATGGCAATCATGATTACTGGTGCATCGATCATGGACGGTGCAATGTTAATGGTAGCGGCGAACGAAACATGCCCTCAACCACAGACACGAGAGCATTTAATGGCGCTCGAGATTGCTGGAATCAAGAACATTGTCGTCGTTCAAAACAAAATTGATCTTGTTTCAAGAGAGCGAGCGATGGAATCATACAACGAGATCAAAACGTTCCTCAATGGAACAATTGCCAAGGAAGCGCCAATCATTCCTGTTTCAGCTCACCATGATGTCAACCTCGATATCCTTATCGAGGCAATTGAAAAGACCATCCCTACACCAAATCGGGACTCTGATGAACGAGCAGTCATGCACATTGCTCGTTCATTTGACGTTAATCGACCGGGCACCAGGCCAAGTAAACTAACGGGCGGGGTTATTGGTGGATCAATCGTTGAAGGGACCTTCCGTGAAGGCGATAAAATCATCATCGGACCAGGGCGAAAAATCGAAAATGGAAATAAATCACACTGGGAGCCCATTGAAACAACCATCACCAGCATGCAGGGTGGAGGTGGAAAGCGTGACGAGATGACAGCTGGAGGTTTGTGTGGATTTGGTACGCTTCTCGACCCATCGATTACAACTGCTGACAACCTCTCTGGACAAGTTCTTGCCAAGGACGGTGAACTTCCAGAAATCCGTACGGAGTGTTCCATCGAAATCAATCTCATGAAAAACATGGTCACAGGTGATGATGGACAACCAAATACGATACACCCTCTTCGGAACAACGAGATGTTGATGGTCAACGTTGCCACCTCAACCTCCGTCGGTATTGTCAAAGGCGTAGAAAAGGGCAAAGCAACGCTGCATCTTCGCCTCCCTATCTGTGCCGATCAGGGTCAGCGAGTCTCGCTCTCGCGACGAGTTGGTGCTCGATGGCGACTCATCGGTCATGGAACCATACAATGAGGTGAAAGCTTGGGCGACGTGCTCATTGATGCATGTGGTTGGGTCGCACTCGTCGATGGTGGATTCAATATTGACCTGTCCCTATCGCAGATAATTGGGCCTCCTCACTTCATTCTCATCGATTTAGTCCTTCAGGAACTTGAAGAAATCGAGGCAAATCGTCCTCGAAGTAAAAATCTCATGCTCAATCTTTTGAAACAGCGTTCAACAATGATTGAACATCCAGCAATGCATACGGATGATGCTTTGATTGAGTTGTCACGAGGTCAGCAATTACCAATCCTGACAGTGGATGCGAATCTTAAGCGCCGGGCCTTGGAAAAAGGGATAGGAATTCTTGAGATTGTAAAAGGCAAAAACATTCGTCTTGTTAACGGTCTATAGACAAGAAAACACTGCGTATTGTTAATCTAAATAGTTCTCTTTAAACATTAAATTCTATATTTTCCATAAATCGTCGGTGATTGTATTATATATCCTCGCATTTGTGTAGACTCCATGGCCTCTGGTGAAGATTTCAAAACCGGATTTCATCATGAACCACTCCGAGAGAAACTTATCGGACTTGGGGCAAATGAAAATACTGCAAACGTTCTTCTGTGTCTTCACTACCATGGTGCTGCAACGTCGAAAGATCTGCAACTCCACTGCGATATTCGTCAGCCTGA
>CENX01209349.1_pt1 | contig 13381 bp, 11 predicted proteins | sample 361321 | NCBI WGS metagenome assembly CENX01 (sample SAMEA2619678, study PRJEB7988) | marine metagenome | isolation source: saline water (ENVO:00002010), including | reverse complement strand
AACGGTCCTGTTTTTGGATTTAATATTGATGATGATGGAAATCCAAAACCATTGTTTAGCGATAAAGGAGCTGTGGGTCAACTTTTTAAAGGATTTTTTGGATATAACGGTAATCCAACATCCACTGAAATTTTGAGTTGGCTGTTTACTCTTATATTAGTATCGTTTATGTGGAGAAAAGCTGGTCAGCCTGTAAAAGTAGATTAATTTTCAAAAATAAATAAAGGAAAAATATAATGAACGATCAAACACAAATTGAAAATGTGGTTCAACTTTATATTGATAGCATGGATGAGTCTAATCCAGATAAAGTAAGACAAGCATTTCATAGTAGCTCAAAGGTTGTTGGCTATCTTCACGGAGAGTTTATGGAGATGTCAGTGAACGATTTTGCTGGTTTTGTAGAATCCCAACAGCCTTCACCAATTGAAAAGGGTGAAAATGTGGTTTATGAAATCCTTTCATGTGATATAGAAGGTGCAACAGCAGCAATAAAAGTTAGGGATAAATATTTAGGTATAACTTTTGTAGATACTTTGTCTTTTATAAAGGTTGATAACGAATGGAAGATTTATAATAAATTATTTCACGTTGAGAGTGAATGAAAATAAATAGAATTATTTTTTTTGATTAATATACTTTAAATATTTTTTAAAATATTTTTGAGCTCTGAAATAATCATTGCTGTAGCTCCCCAGCAAACGCAGTCCGAAAAATGAAAAGCAGGTACATTTATATCCATTCCTGCTTTAGAAATTGGTGTCGTTGAATAAGTTTCTTCTTTAAGAAGCTCTTTAATACTGATTTCATATACCTCTTCAACTTCACTTTGATTAATTGTTATTTTAGGGTATTGGTTTGAAAACCATACGTAAGCATGAATATTAAAATGTGATACTGGGGTATATAATGTTGAGAGATTTCCAACTAAACTCAACGATGCAGTATCTATACCGATTTCTTCATTCGATTCACGCAAAGAAGCGGCTTTTGGTGTTTCCCCTAATTCAATAGCCCCGCCTGGTAAAGAAATCTGCCCTTTGTGATGCTCAACATTTGATGTTCGTTTTGTTAATAAAAATGAAATATCTCCATCTTTTTCAAAGAGTATAATAGCAACACTAGCTTGCTTAGCATCTTTTGGTGGTATAAAAGCTTTAGCTGTAATATTGTTTATTGGAATTACAGCCATTTTTTTTTGGCTACTCCAACCTGGAAGTAACGATTTTTTACTAAGTCTTTTCTTTAATAATGCAATTTTTTTATCTACTTTCAATTCCATGAAATATAAGCACATAATTTGGGATTGGAATGGTACTTTAGTAAATGATTTAGCCTTATGTGTAAACATGTTAAATGTCTCGTTAAAAAAAAGGGGTCTTCAATCAATAAGTGAAAATAGATATAAGCAGGAGTTTCTATTTCCAATTAAAAAATTTTATGAGACAATAGGGTTTGATTTCTCAAAAGAAGATTTTGAAATTACAAACGAAGAATTTCATGCAGGATATGAAGCAAATTTTAAAAAATTAGCTCTCCAACCTTATGCTATTGATGCACTTTCATGTTTTAAAAAATTAGGCATTTCTCAAAGCATTTTATCTGCCACTGTTCAACATAAATTAGATGATCAGGTGGATTTTTTTGGTATATCTCACTTCTTTGATAATGTGGTTGGTATTTGCAATACTCCTTCTGGTTATGGAAAAGCATTTGAGGGTAATCAATTAATAAAAAAAGTAAATATCCCATTAGATGAAACAATTATTATTGGGGATAGCATGTTAGACTTCAATGTTTCTAAAGCTCTTAATATTGATTGTGCATTGGTATCTAATGGTCATAATCATTTCGAAAGACTTAAAGCTACAGGATCATATACTTTTTCAAATATCAAATTATTTTCTGAGTGGGTTTTAAAAAAAACTAAGTAGTTAATCCGCCATCAACCGTAAATAGAGAACCAGTAATAAAGTCTGACGCATTAGAAGCAAGATATAATGCCATTCCTGATACGTCTTCAGGCTCACCCATCTTTCCTTGAGGAATAGTTTTTACTATTTGATTATAGATCTCTTCATTTTTCCATAGTGCTTTACTAAAGTCTGTTTTAATCAAACCTGGAGCTAAAGTATTCACTTGGATGTTATCTGATCCTAACTCTTTTGCCAATACTTTTGTGAGCATAACCACTGCTGCTTTACTAATATTATAAACACCAAGCCCTTCTAAAGGTGTTTTAGCAGCTATTGAAGATACATTAATAATTTTTCCACTTTTTTGATTGATCATGGACTTACTGCATGCTCTAACAAAATTAAAATATCCTTTAACATTAACGTCATATATTTTATCCCAATGCGAATCTTCTGAATTTAATATCGGACCATAATATGGATTAGCTGCTGCGTTATTTACTAAAATATCTACAGTAGAAAATTTTTGAATTGTAAAATCTACAACTGCGTTGATTGACTTTGGATCGCTAGTATTGCATTCTATAGCATGGATATTTAATCCATTTGATTGAGCTTCAGAAACTGCATCCTTCAAATTATTTTTTTTCCTACTACAAATAACCACATTTGCTCCTGCTTTAGCAAAACTGAATGCTATTGCTTTACCGATACCTTTGGATCCACCTGAAACAATTGCACTTTTGTTTTTTAAACTTAACATTTATTTCTTTTTTCTTCTTTCAGCCATTGCTTTCCACATTGATTCTGGTAGCTTCGTTAAATCTGAAAACTCGCCGGCACCTGCAAGCCATTCGCCGCCATCAATTGTAATAACTTCTCCATTTATATAAGCTGAACCATCACTCATCAAATATGATGCTAGGTTTTCCAATTCATGTCTTTCACCAAATCTTTTCATTGGAATTTTATTTTTCATATTATCCTCAAAATCTTCAAATCCCGGAGGCATTAATCTAGACCACGCTCCCTTTGTCGGAAAAGGTCCTGGTGCAATAGCATTGAATCTTATATTATGTCTACCCCACTCGACAGCTAAAGATCTTGTCATAGCTAACACACCTGCTTTTGCAGCGGCAGATGGAACAACAAAAGGAGATCCCGTCCAAGCATAAGTAGTGACAATACTCAGAATATTACCGCCTTTATTTTTTATCATCTCTTTTCCAATAACACTAGTGCAATTCCAAGTACCCATTAAAACAATATCTATAACAGCTTTGAAAGCATTTTGACTGAGCATTTCTGTAGGTGAAATAAAATTACCAGCGGCATTATTCAATAATGCATCAACCTTTCCAAATTTTTCAATCGCATGTTTAGACATCAATTCAACATCTTCAATTTTTCTTACATCGCCAGGACAAGTTATAACATTGATATTCTTTTCGGAAAATTCATTAGCGGTTTCTTCAAGCACCTCTTTTCTTCTACCACTAATAACTAAATTTGCTCCCAGTTCTCCAAATCGACGAGCCATGCTTTTACCAAGACCTGTTCCACCTCCTGTAATAATAATTGTTTTATTTTCTAAAAGATTATCTCTGAACATTTTCTTCTCCCTTTTTATTTTAAAGCTTCTAAATTATTTTTAATAGTTTCTGTTTTTTCTTTTAAAGGATCTAAAACAGTATCCTCAATTACTTCTGTGATTTTTTCTTCACTACTTTCAAGCTGATTTTTGATTTCTTCCATGTTTGGTAACGGCTGATTTGTAAAGAGTAAATAAGCACAATAAATGATAAATAATGTAATTCCTAGCGTTACAAGCTTGAAAAGTTTTTTGATAACGCTATATGTAATCATTGTTATCAAAACAATTGTCACAGCTAAATAAGCTGGATTATCTGAAATGCTATTTAATAGATTTTCTAACATTATATCAATTTATACATTACATTTCTACTTTACAAAGATGAAACATAAATCAACAAAAAACGTTTATAATAATGTGATTAAAAAAATAGGTGTTTTACTCTTTTCATTTAGTATTATTTTTTCTCAAGATAAAATTGAGCTAAAACAAGCTAATTCTTTATCTTCAAAAGAGCTCAATCAACAAACAATTACTACTTTAGAAGGTAATGTTATTTTTCAAAAAGACTCCATGCTTCTCTATGGAGATACTGCTATTCAATCAAGTGAAAATAGTATATTGAGATTATACAATAATGTAAAAATTGAAGATAAAGACAAGACAATCTTTTGTGATTCTTTACTTTACGATTCAGACATTGATACAGTTGAACTCTTGGGGAATATCTTAATAAAAAATCTAAACCAAACAATTACAGCTGATAATGGAAAAATAAACAACAATGACGAAAAAATTATTCTTCAAAATAATGTTCAGATAATTAGCTCAGAACGAAGAGTTGAAGGAGAAATAATTGAATTATTACTAAAAAATAAAAAAATTGAATTACTTCAAGTGCTCAAAAACGGGACTATTTTTTCTTCAAATAATGGATATGAAAAAAATAGCAGTAATAATAATGAACCAGTAAAAAATGAAGATATTTTAAAGGGTAAACTTATAGATGTTAGATTGAGTGACGAATCTGTTTCGGAAATCGAATTAATTGGTATGGCTTCTACCTTGATTCATTTATATGATGACTCCCTTTATCAGGGTACAAATGAAATCAGTGGTGATAGAATAATTTTAAAACTTCAAAACAATAACGCCACTAGTCTTGAATCCATTGGAGGGGTTATTGGCCAATTTAATCCTTCGTCATCCAATACATCTCAGCAAAAAGTAGATTATAAGGGAAAAAGAGTACAATTTAATACAGAAAACCAGCAATCTAAAATGTTTGGAGAGGCAAATATATATCAAGTTGGTATGGATTTGACTGCTGCACAAATTAATATTAACTGGGAAAATAATATTCTTGAAGCATTTGATAAAAATCCGTTTAATCAAGAGGAATATCTTGAACCCACACTAATTGAAAATGGAAGAGAACCTGTTTCTGGAAAGTCAATGGTTTATAATATTCAAAACAGAAAAGGGAAAGTATTAGCAGGCAAAACTAAAGTACAAAATAACATGTACATGGGTAAGCAAATAACTACTGTATCAGATAGTACTTTTTATATAGACGACTGCATTTTTACATCTTGTGATCCATCTAAATTTTACCTTGGAAGTAAAAAAGTTAAAATAATTTATGGGGATAAAGTGATTGCTAAACCACTGAATATCGTTATTGGTGGTGTTCCAATTTTTGGAATTCCTATGGCTATTTTTCCTCATACTAATAAAGAGCGTCGTTCCGGTTGGATTATGCCATCATTTGGATCTTCTGAAAATCGTGGAAATTATTTAGATGGCCTAGGATATTATTTTGCTCCAAATGATTATTTAGGTTCTGAAAATTCGTTGATATTTGCGGATAGGCAGGGCTTAATTCTTAAATCAAAAAATCAATATAATAATAGGTATAAATTTAGTGGAAGCTTTAATCTTGAAGTTCGTAAACATCTTAATTCGGATGAAAAAGACATAGCTAAATTAAATGATAACAATAAAACTGACTTTTCATTGGATTGGAATCACAATCAAATTTTAAGAAAAGATCAAACATTTAGATCAAGTGTGAGATACTTTAGTAATGGCGAGTATAATCGTGAAACAAGTATTGATCCATTAAAACGATTAGATCAACAAGCTATTTCTAATGCAACGTATTCGAAAAGATGGAAAAATAGAAATCTATCATTAAGTGTGAATGTCTCAAATAAGCAAGATTTAATGTCTAGAAATAAGGTTAACAGTAATTCTACATTTTATCAGAATCCTACAAGCTTGAGTTCCACAATTACAGAAAACATTAGCACACTTCCATCTGTTAATTTCAGGGTTGGGAGAAGAAGCTTATTTAAAAATAATAATGATTCATTTTTAAGTAATATTCAATGGGATTATAGTTCAAGAATCCTTAATAATTCAAAAAACTTTTACCAAGCAGAAGAAGTTATAGATGGCGAAAATATCATTTATCAATGGAAGCAAGATAATAGCGGTGAAGCAGTTTACTCCAACAAAACAAACGCTATGTTTAAAAATAGGTTTAGTATTAATGCGCCATTCACTCTTTTTAAATACATAGCTTTTAATCCTAATATTAATATTAATTCCGATTTTGTTAGCAGCTATAGACAAGCAGAGCTCAATACTGAGGATGTAGTCGAATTTAATGAGATTGATAAATTTAAAAATAGAACTACATCTAGCTTATCATTATCAATAACTACCAAAGTCTATGGTATTCTACCTTTAAAAATTGGCAATATAAATTCTGTAAGACATGTAGTAACTCCAACTCTTGGATTTTCGTACTCTCCCAACTATTTAAATAATAATAGTTATTTTCAAGAATTTAACGATGAATATTATGACTACTTTTCCGGTTCTCTTATTGGATCAACTTCGAGAAGTAGTAGTAAAAAAATCACCCTATCACTTGGAAATGTATTCCAGGCCAAATATTTGAATGAAGGTAACGAAGAAAAAATTAATTTATTTTCATGGAGAATGAGTACTGGATATGATTTGAACAATGATGAATTTAAACTATCAAATTTAAGAAGTTCAATTAGAAGCAATTTAAAAAATGGAGTTAATGTTGATTTAAATTTAACGCATGATTTTTATGAATATGATTCCGAAAATAACATACGATTAGATGAATTAAAATCTTTACCTAGGTTAACAGGAATTAGATTATCTACAAATTTTATTATAAAAGGAAAAGAGTCAGATACTAGAAATAAAGAAAGTTTTTCTAAAAATACTAAAGCATTTATTAATGATCTCTCGTCAAACGATTGGCAGAGTAGAATAGGAATTAGCTATGCTGTAAATAAAATTAATCCTGAAAATAAAATCGAAAATTTTTGGCTCAACAGTAATACTAGCATAAATATAACTTCAAATTGGAAGCTCAATTATAACGCAAGATTTAACTTAATTGATAAAAATATTGTAAGACATAATTTAACATTATATAGAGAAATAGATTGTTGGGAATTATTTGTTGACTGGACTCCGAATGGTTATGCAAAAGGTTTGTATTTTAGATTGAACTTAAAATCTGATATTTTAAAAGATTTAAAAGTCGAACAAAAAACAGGTATCTTTACAACCAGATCAAGTTTTTAGGTGTTATTGCTACAAAAAATTATTAATGTTGTTTGGTGAAATCAAAATTTCAAAAAATTAAAGGGACATACGATATTCTCCCTCCTGAGAGTGAAAATTGGAGTCAAATGATTTCTATACTTCAATCGCTAAGCAAGAGTTTTGGATTCGAAGAAATAAAAACTCCTATTATTGAAAACTTAGATCTTTTTAAACAAAATGTTGGATTTGAAACTGATGTTTCAAAAGAAATGTTTTCTTGGGAAGATTCTTCCAAAAATCATATAGTTTTAAAACCAGAAATGACAGCTCCTGTGGTTAGAGCTTTTATTGAATCTGGCTTCTATAGAAGTAAGCCTTTATGTAAGTTATTTTATATAGATGCATTTTTTAGAAGAGAGAAACCTCAAAAAGGTAGGCAGAGACAGTTCCACCAATTTGGAGTTGAGGCATTAGGATCTGCTGAAATTGAACAAGATATCGAAATTATACTTTTAGCAACGAAAATATTGGACGGCTTAGGAATTAAAAATACAGTTCTTCAAATAAATAATATTGGTGACACAGAGACAAGGGATCTGTATCAAAATAAATTAAGTAAATATTTTTCTAGCTATAAATCAAAACTTTCAAAAATTTCGCAAAAGCGTTTACAAGTAAATCCGCTTAGAATTTTAGATAGTAAAGAAGAGGTAGATTTAGAAATAATTAATGAAGCGCCAATTATTACTGAGTATCTATCAAAAGATGAATATAGTAACTATACTAACTTACTTTCAAACTTAGATGCATTAAATATTTCTTATAAAGAAAATGGACGGCTTATAAGAGGTTTAGACTATTACAATAGCACCACATTTGAAATAACTACTCTTTCTTCAAAATCACAAAATGCTCTCTTAGGTGGAGGTAGGTATGATTACTTAGTTGAGAGCATGGGTGGGCCGTCTACTCCGGCAATTGGATTTGCAGCAGGCATAGAAAGACTACTGCTTGAATCAAATATGAGCTTATCAAAAAAAGGTCCTGACTTTTTCATTGGATACGAAACAGAGTCTCAAAAAATAATGGGTATTGCAAATCAACTTATTGATGATGGATTTACGATCCATATAGATACACTTAAAAAATCTGAGAAAAACCAGATTAAGAATGCAATTAAATTAAATGCTAAATATTATATTAGAGTGAGTGAAACAATATTTCTTAAAAATTTACATTCAAAAAAAGAATTTGAAGTAGACAACTTAAATCAAATCAAAGATTGTATTGAATCATAAACCAATAATTTATATTTATAAATATAAATTTTTGACAATTACTAATCAATCTATGTAAGTTGCCAACCGATATGTCAAAACAAAAAAAACTATTAATAATTGTTGAGTCTCCTTCGAAAACTAAGACTATAGCTAAATACGTAGACAACGCTTCTGTTATTGCTAGTATAGGTCATTTTAAAGATTTGCCTAAAAAGGAAATGGGTATTGAAATTGAAAATGATTTCGCAATGAAAATTGAAAGTATGCCTGATAAAAAGAAATTTCTTACGCAACTTAAAAAAGAAGTTAAACTTGCAGATAGAATCTTAATTGCAACCGACCCGGACAGAGAAGGTGAAGCAATTGCAGCTGATATCGCATCAGAAATCAAGGGAGATATTGAAAGAGTTGAATTTACTGAAATAACAAAAAAAGCAGTTTTAAATGCTATCCAAAACTCACGTGAAATAAATTATGATCTAGTTGATGCACAAAGAGCTAGAAGGGCGATTGACCGTATTGTTGGCTTTACATTCTCTCCAGTACTATGGAAAACTCTTCGCTCATTAAAAAATAAAGGACTATCTGCTGGTAGAGTTCAGTCGGTTGCTCTCAAATTGCTTGTTGATCGTGAAAAACTAAGAAATAAATTTATTGAAAATAAATATTATGCAATTGAAGCACTTTTGTCTAAAGAAAGAAGTTCCGACTCATTCAAAGCTTCACTAGTTAAATATGATGGAAATGCAGTAGCTAAAGCAGATGATTTTGGCAAATTTGAAATTGGGTTAAAAAAAGAAAACATCATTCAAGTTGATAAATCACTTGCAGATAAAATTAAAAAAGAATGCGAAGCAAATCATTGGAGCATCAATAAAATAGAAAGTAAACCTACTTCCAGCTCTCCTGCTCCGCCTTTTACAACGAGCTCTCTTCAACAAGATGCATCAAGAAGGTTTGGATTTTCTCCAAAAAGAACAATGGTTGTGGCCCAAAAGTTGTATGAACAAGGTTGTATTACATATATGAGAACTGATAGTACAAACCTTTCAAATGAAGCACTTGAAGCTACCAAGAAATTCATAATTCAAAATTTCGGGGATTCATTTCTTTCGGAAAAAACAAATATTTATAAAAACAAAGTTGCTAATACACAAGAAGCTCACGAAGCTATTAGACCTGCTGGAACAAAATTTCAAAGTGTAATTGATGTGAAAAAAATTGGTCGTGATGAAGCCAAACTATATGAATTAATTTTAAATAGAACAGTTGCGTCCCAAATGAAACCAGCAAAATATATTCGAACCAATATTGAAATATCAAATGGAAAATCTTTATTTAAAGCAAGCGGAAATGTAACAGTATTTAAAGGTTATACTGCTGCATATGAGCAGGCGCTTACAAGAAAAGATAAAATTAGTTCTGATAGTTTACCTCAGATTGAAGAGAAATCAAGTATTGTATGTAATGATGTTATATCTGATGAAAAAACTACTTCACCTCCTCGAAGATTCTCTGAAGCTATGCTTGTAAAAGAGATGGAAGTTAGAGGCATCGGAAGGCCATCAACATACTCTGCGATAATTGAAAAGTTATCACAAAAAGAATACGTGAGTAAGAAAAATAAAATTCTTATTCCAACATTTGTTGGGATTGCAGTTTCACAACTATTGGACAACCATTACAGGGCCTTGTTTAATGAGCAATTTACTGCGGATATGGAAAGCCGTCTTGATGCAGTATCACGTTCTGAAAATTCATATTTAGAAGTTTTAAAGGAATTTTACTACGGGAATGGAGACTATAAAGGGGTTTCTAAATTACTAGAGCAAGAAGTAGATATTGCAAAAGCATGTACGGTAAATGTTCAAGATGATCTTGAAATTAAAATTGGAAAATTTGGTCCATATGTACAAAAAGATGGTAACAATATTACTATACCAGAAGATTTATTTTTTGGAGAATTGAACAAAAAGAAATTAGATGAACTTGACAGTATACAAAAAGAAGATAATGTTATTGGTAAGTTTTCCAATGGGGAGAATATTTTATTAAAGATTGGTAGATATGGTCCATATGTTGAATTAGAAACTAGCAAAAAAAGAAAATCGGTTTTGAAAAGTATTGGCGTTGAAAATTTAACTGAAGAAATTGCTATTGATTTATTAAGCATGCCGAAAATACTTGGAGAACATCCTGAATCTGGAGATGATATTTTGGCAGATTTTGGCCCCTATGGCCCATATGTAAAATGTGGGAAAATTAATGCATCAATGAAGGCAGACGACAGCCCATTAACAATTACGCTTGATGAAGCAATAAAGCTTATTAAAGACAGAAAATTAAAATTTGAACCAAAAATATTAGGCAATCATCCAAAAAGTAAAAGTGAAATTTCGATTAAACGTGGAAGATTTGGGCCTTATGTTACTGACGGTAAGAAAAATGTTTCATTAAAAGGTTATGCCGTTGATGAAGTAACTCTTGAACAAGCCACCAAGCTAATTGATGAAAAATCATGACAAATAAATTAATTTTTTTAATGTTGAGTTTTACATTTTTATTTAGTTTTCAATCTTCTATAGAAGAACGTCTTTATTCTTTAAATCGGGATTTGATGTGTCCAGTATGTGATGGACTAACTCTCGAGCAATCACAAGCTGGGCCAGCTTTAGAAATGAAAGATGAAATTAAAAAAATGGTTATTAAAGGTATGTCAGACCAAGAAATTAAAGAGCATTTTGTTGATAAATTTGGAATTGAAATTTTGGCCAACCCTCCCAAAAAAGGATTCGATGCACTAGTTTGGCTAGCACCACTTGTTTTTGGTTTTTTGGGAATAGTTTTACTCTACAGATATTTTTTTTCTTAAACTCTATAGTAATCAATATAAAAATGTTTTTTTTAATATTTGGGAGAAAATCGTAGTAAATGAGTAAGAAACATCTAGATAAAGTTATTTCACTTTGTAAGCGAAAAGGCTTTGTTTTTCCTAATTCTGAAATATATGGAGGACTAAAAGCTTCTTACGATTATGGTCCACTTGGTGTTGATCTAAAAAAATCAATATCTGATAAATGGTGGAACGAAATGACTCGTAACGTAAATATTGTAGGTCTAGACAGCTCAATTATGGTTCATCCCAATGTTTGGGAAGCCAGCGGACATATAGCTAGTTTTAATGATCCAATGACTGACAATAAGGACAACAAGAAACGTTATAGAATCGATGATTTACTTTCCCAACAAAAAAGTAAAGTGATTGATAGGCTTTGCAATATAATGTCCATAAAAAATAATGGTAATGGCAATACAATAGATAAGATATCTAATATTTTATTATCCAAATCAGATCAATTTAACGATGCTCTTGAAAGCGCTGGTGTTGTAGATCCTTTTTCTGGAAGTATTGGTAAATGGACTGCTGCTACACAGTTTAATCTAATGTTTAAGACAAGTGCTGGACCATCTGAAAAAACAGGTAAGAGCATATATTTACGACCTGAAACCGCTCAAGGGATTTATATTAACTATCTTCTCGTTCAAAACGCTATGAGGCTTAAAATTCCTTTTGGAATTGCACAAATTGGTAAAGCTTTTCGAAATGAAATCGTAGCTAGAAACTTTATATTTCGAACTAGAGAATTTGAACAAATGGAAATGCAATATTTTGTTCACCCTTCAGAGGATGATAAAAACATGACTTTTTGGAAAGAAAAAAGAATTAATTTTTATACTTCAGAATTAGGAATCAGCCAGGAAAATTTGAAATTTCATCAGCATTCAGAAGATGCATTAGCCCACTATGCTAAGGATGCATTTGACATTGAATATAATTTTCCGTTTGGTTGGGGAGAAGTCGAAGGAATTCATAATAGAACTGATTTTGACCTTAAAGAGCATGAGAAATTATCAGGAAAAAATATGATGTATTTTGATCAAATAAAAAATGAAAAATATCATCCTTATATTATTGAAACCTCAACGGGTTTAAATCGTCTTTTTCTAATGGTACTATGTGAGGCATATTTTGAAGATGAAGCAAACAACAGAACTGTATTAAAACTACCTTTCGATTTAGCACCAAATAAAGCGGTGATTTGTCCTTTGCTCAAAAAAGATGGACTTCCAGAAAAAGCACATAATATTTTTGATATGATTAGTATTCATCATAAGTGTTTATATGATGAGCAGGGATCAATTGGTAAAAGATATTACAGACAAGACGAGGCGGGTACTGCATTTGGTATCACTATTGATCATGAATCATTAGAAAATGATACAGTAACTATTAGAGAGCGTGATTCAATGAAACAGCATCGTATTTCTAGTGACAGAATTCTAAAATTTATTTCAGAAAATAAAATATAACAGGAGATATTATGCGATCAGCTAATCCAGCACTTAATAACAATACTTTCAGAAATACCAGACGTGCTTCTGGCGAACTGGCCATGACAATTGATGGTACAGTTAATAAAACTGCATTGAGTCTTTTGCTTGTAATGACATCAGCCATTTATACTTGGAATAATCCTGAAATTGGATTGGCTCTTTTCTGGCCCGTTACTATTTTTACTTTCATTCTTCTCATGATTACAATTTTTAATAAAAAATCAGCTCCATATACCGTACCCCTTTACTGCCTTGCAAAAGGCTTAGTACTTGGTGGCATTTCTGCTTATGCAAATGCCGTGTACCCTGGAATTGCAAATCAAGCAATTGCATTGACTTTCGGAATTTTAGCAGCACTACTGTTTTTGTATAAAAGTAAATTAATTTCTGCTACAGAAAATTTTAGGCTAGGTGTCTTTTCAGCAACTTTTGGTATTTTGATAGTATATATTTTAAATCTAATTCTTTCTCTCTTTGGGATTTCATTTATGGGTTCATTGTTTGGTAATGGTCTTACTGGTATTTTATTTTCTATTTTTGTAGTTGGGATTGCTTCAATGAATTTAGTATTGGATTTTGATTTTATTGAGTCAGGTGCA
>CENX01102104.1_pt1 | contig 13393 bp, 14 predicted proteins | sample 361321 | NCBI WGS metagenome assembly CENX01 (sample SAMEA2619678, study PRJEB7988) | marine metagenome | isolation source: saline water (ENVO:00002010), including | reverse complement strand
ACTAAAAGATGGCAGTCTGCATATGAATTGTCAAAAGTGCTAAACAATCCTGAAACAGTTCCAGAAGATTTATCATTTAAAAATCAAATGCTATCTGCATACGACCATTCGATTAATGACGACCCTCTAGTTCGCGCCTACTTAGCTATTGCAATGGGTGCCACAGGTGATGAATATTATGCAGAAAAGCTGGTGAACGGCATCAAAGATGAATCTCGAGAATCGCGGCTCGCTGCTATCCAAGCAGTTGGCATGGTACAATCTGAATTAGCTGTTACGAAGCTTATTGATATTCTAAATAATTCAGATTTTCAAGATGAGAGACTAGCTGCAACCATGTCCCTTGGATTTATAGGCGACGATCGAGCGATTCCAGTCTTAAATAATCTGCTAGATGACGAAGAACCAAATATTAGGTGGGATTCAGCCGTTGCCCTTGCAAAGATGGGCGAAAGAACCTCTATCCCAATTATTGAGAACTTAATGGACCGTGATTATTTAATGACCTTTCCTGAACTAGATTACAAAGAGATCGACAAAGTTCTTATGACTGCAATAGAAACATCCACCCTAATTATTGATAGTACTTTTGAACCAAGGTTGATAGAGCTTGCAAAAAGTGATCAAAGTCTTACAGTTAGAGATTTAGCAATAAAAACTTTAAAAAAAGCATACGATAGGACCATATAATCAAATGGCAGAAGAAAAAATAGTACCAAATGCTGCAATAGGGTCTTCCGCAGAAAATGCATACAAGGGTCCTGAAACTGATCGAAGAGGCTTTATTAGCTGGCTTTCTTTTGGTTGGCTCGCCTACTTAGGTGTTACTGGGGGATTTTTCACAATGATTGTACGATTTTTATTCCCAAATGTTTTATTTGAGCCACCTCAAACATTCAAGATTGGTTACCCAGATGACTTTTCAAAAAACTCCGTTGACATTAAGTATAAAAAACAATTTAACGCCTGGATTGTTAGAGATGAAGAGTCAATTTTTGCGCTGTCTACAGTATGTACGCATCTTGGATGTACGCCCAACTGGTTGCCAGTTGAGTCAAAATTCAAATGTCCGTGCCATGGTAGTGGGTTTAGAATGACTGGAATTCATTTTGAAGGCCCCGCTCCAAGACCATTAGAAAGATTTAAGATCGGGCTTGCAAACGATGGACAAATTCTTGTTGATAAAACAAAGAGCTTTAAATGGGAAAAAGGTGAATGGGAAAGCCCAGAGTCCTTTTTGAAGGTGTAATTCAGATTTAAGTAAACCGAATAAATAAATGGCTGATAAAAAAAGTAAAAAAACAATTTTAGATACCTTGGGAGAGTCCCAAGTTTGGAAATCAATTATTCGTTCTGGGGTACCGCGGACAAGAAGGCAGAGAATGCACGCTGTTTTAGGTAGCGTTTTTCTTCACCTCCACCCTGCAAGATTACCGAAGCATGCTGTAAAGCTTGGTTACACATGGTGCATGGGTGGTTTATCCTTCTTTCTTTTTGTAAACCTGACCATCACTGGAATACTCTTGATGTTTTACTATCGGCCAACAGTAGAGTATGCATACACAGATATCATTGACCTTGCAGAACAAGTTCCCCTTGGAATAATGAGAGAGCTTCATCGTTGGGCTGCACACTCTATGGTTCTTGTTGTCTGGTTACACATGCTTAGAGTTTTTATGACTGGCTCCTATAAACCACCAAGAGAGTTTAATTGGGGGGTTGGGGTTTTACTCATGACCATGACCATGTTTTTATCATTTACTGGTTATCTATTACCTTGGGATCAGCTGGCGATCTGGGCAGTAACTGTAGGCTCAAATATGGCAAGAGCGCATCCATTTATAGGGCACGAAGGTCCAGGAGCAAGTCTCTTAGCAATAGGCGATATAAATCTCGTTCATATTGGTTCTGACGTACGCTTTGCTCTGATTGGGGGAAGGTTTGTTGGTGAAGCTACCCTATTAAGGTTTTATGTTATCCACTGTATTGCAGTACCTTTCATAATGATGATTTTTATGGCAGTTCACTTTTGGCGAATAAGAAAAGACGGCGGAATATCTGGACCGTTATAGAGGATTATTAAATGTTAGATGCCTTTAAAAGTACTGTAGACTATTTATCTGCTCCAACCATCAGTTTTTCAATCCTGACGGTAGTAACCCCAATATTATTTCCTCCCACTGACTGGTTTGACAAAATCAATCGCAAATTTGGGTTCTACTTATTGTGGACAAAGACAGGGTTGGTAGCAGCCATGGCAGCAATTACTCTGTTCTTTATCATTGGTTATATGGATAAAAACTTTAACGTTATTCTAACCAAAGCTGATAATTTTCCGATTGTCCTAATGGTATACTCAATATACTATTTTACCTGGCTTGCTATGCACAAGGCGTATGTTAATGACGAGAGGCTAGAAAAAGGTCTAAAACCAAGCGAATATAATGATCCGGATGATAAAGTTTTAGTATGGCCTGACTTGGTTTACATTGAGTTTATTGCTCTCATTCTATTTACAGTTTTTCTCGTAGTATGGTCTATCTTGGTCGCAGCACCACTTGAAGAACCTGCAAACCCTGCTGCTACCCCAAATCCATCCAAAGCTCCTTGGTATTTTCTTGGCCTGCAAGAAATGTTGGTTTATTACGACCCTTGGATTGCAGGAATCGTTCTTCCTATTTTCTGTGTCGTAGGGCTTATGGCCATTCCCTATATGGATATTAACAAAAAAGGCGATGGATATTATTCGTTTAAAGAGAGAAGAGTTGGTATTTTTATATTCATGTATGGATGGATTGTACTCTGGTTATTCCTTATTGTTCTAGGGACATTCTTTAGAGGACCCAACTGGAATTTCTATGGTCCATTTGAATATTGGGATTCTCATAAGATTGTTGCATTGAACAGTGTCAGTTTATCAGAATACTTTTGGGTAAAGCTACTGGGGAAAGGGCTTCCAGAAAACATTCTACTAAGGGAATTTTTAGGATTTATAACAGTTGGTGGCTATTTATTCGTTCTGCCATTTGTGCTTGCAAAAACTTTACTCAAAGATATGTACGAATCATATGGGCCAACTCGGTTTGTATCTCTAATGATCTTTGGGCTAGTGATGTTCTCACTGCCACTGAAGATGTATTTGAGATGGATAGCTAATTTGAGTTACTTCATATCAATACCAGAGTACTTCTTTAATATATAGGTTAAAATAAATAAATGTTTAAAAACGACGAAAGATATTGGAATATAAACCTGCTAAATAAGTGGTTTGCAATCTCATCAGTCATATTTCTAGCATGCACCGTTTGGATCTTTGTCGATGATAATGATGACGAGTTCAAAGAGTATCAGCGCGAGTTTCGTAAGATGCAAGTCCAAGTTGCTCAAGAGAAGTTAGAACAGCAGGCTGAAGATGTAAAAGTCGAGAAGGAAGCATATGAAAGCGCGCTTGCAGCTGCAAGATTAGAATTTGATAGCAGAAGTATCGAGCTAAATGATCTAAAAAATCAGCTGAACGATCTCAAGGATAAGCATTACGATCAAAATATGAAATTCCAAAGTCATAAAGCTAATGTTGAAGCTCTCAAATATCTAGTTGAATCAGATAATGCCCACAGCAATCATGGTCCTTCGAGTAGAGATGAATACTATGCTGCTCTAGATAAGTTAGATGTATTAAGGTTGGCACGTGAGGATACAGAAATTGAAATGGGTAAAATCGAGATTCAGGTCAAAGAGATCAAATCGATTGTCAAAGAAAAACAGGATGCTCTTGATAAGTACACCAAGCAGTATACTCTTACTTCAAACAAACTTGGTAAGCTAGATAGAAGTAGAATGACAATGGCAAATAAGCTTGGCGATATTGTTCGAGACCTTCCAATTCTTGACTTTCTTGATCCTTACTATAAGGTAAATCAAATTGTTGTTGCAGATGTAAAGTATGACGTCAACTTTGCAGCTGTTCCAGTAGTCGATAGATGTACAAGTTGCCACCTTGGAATTGATAATCCTGATTTTTCTGATGCTCCCCAGCCCTATACTTCGCATCCTGATCTCGATTTATATGTTACATCAAGCTCACCACACCCAATGAATAATTTTGGTTGCACCAGCTGCCATGGCGGCCGATCAAGAGGAACATCTTTTGTATCATCATCCCATACACCCAATTCACCTGAAGAAAAACAAAGATGGAAAGAGGAACATGATTGGAAAGTAAACCACCACTGGCTAACCCCCATGCTTCCAACAAAATATACCGAAGCAAGTTGCTTTAAGTGTCACAACAATACGAGTGATTTAGCTGGAGGTGAAAAAATTAACCTTGGGCTTACCCTTGTAGATCAAGCTGGTTGTAACGGTTGCCACCATAATGAAGACTGGCCAACGCTTGCAAAATCAGGTCCTAACTTAAAGCGAATCAATGAAAAGTTAACGGAAGACTGGGTTTCAAAATGGGTTAAGAATCCTAGACATTTCAGGTACAACACCAGAATGCCATCAATTTTTGAACAACCTAACCAAGAAAGTGAAGAAGTTACTGAATATAATAATGTAGAAATTGCCGGCATTACAGAATACCTTTTTAATGGTAAGGAAAGAAACATCGGTAGTGACATATCAAAATATGTTGGAGATCCTGTTAATGGCGAGAAACTGTTCAGTGCTGTTGGTTGTATGGGTTGTCATGTATCAGAAAAGAATCCAGAAGATGCTCCACACATTGATAACTATGAAAATTTAACAAAGGTACACGGACCGAATCTTGTTGGAATTGGATCAAAGGTATCCGCAGAGTGGCTTTATGAATGGCTTATGGATCCTCTGGCATATATGCCTGACACGAAAATGCCCAACCTAAGACTGGAACCCCAGCAAGCAAAAGATCTTACTGCGTATCTACTTGAAGACAAAAATGAATCTTTTGATAATCTTCCTGCTCATGATTTTGATCTAGCAGTTTTAGATGAATTAACAACTAATTGGCTAAAGAAGTCTAATCCAGAAAAATTTGCCATTGAGAAAGCATCAAAAATGAGTGAGAATGAGAAACTCAACTTTATCGGAGAAAAAAGTATCCGTCACTACGGTTGTTTCGGTTGTCATAATATTGATGGATTTGATGATGCCAAACCAATCGGAGTCGAAATTACTGAAGAGGGCTCAAAACCTGTTGGGAAATTTGACTTTGGACTATTCCATGATATCGAACACACAGTTCCTGCGTGGATTGAAAACAAATTAAGAACTCCCCGGATTTATGATAGAGGAAAAGAGAGTGAACACCTAGATCTTCTCAAGATGCCTAACTTTTACTTTTCCGAAGAAGAGATTGAAGCAATTACAACTGCTGTTCTGGCTTTTAATGCAAATAAAGTAAGCGAAAATCTAAAAGCACATAATAAAGACCCTGATATATACAAAGAAGGTCACAGGCTAGTAAAACAATATAACTGCCAAGGCTGTCACCTAATCGAAAATCGAGGCGGACAGTTGGTAGAGCATATTGGTCCTCCAGAATATGGACCTCCAAACCTAAACTCAGAGGGCCGCAAAGCGAATCCTGACTGGCTGTTATCCTTTTTTAACAATCCATCTATAATCAGGCCTAATCTGCAGGTGAAAATGCCTAGTTTCCATCAAATTAGTGATGAGGAATGGGATGCTATTATTGCCTACTTCCAACACGTAGATAGTGAAAATATCAATTACAGAGGCATACATCAATTTGATCCTGAGAGTATGGAATTTGCGGCTGGAGCCAAACTCCATGAAATTGGCCAGTGTAATAGTTGTCACTTTTATGGTGAAGAGTTCCCAACAGGTGATGCACCAACCTGGGCTCCAAATTTAGCTCTTACAAAAGAGCGTCTTAATCCTGGGTGGGTAACAGAGTGGTTGAAAAACCCTGGAGCTATAATGCCTGGAACAAAAATGCCCGCTCCATATGTCCCTGACAGTGAGATTTTATCTATGGAAGGAGCTGAAAATGATTGGGGTAAAGCTTTGATTGCAATAAATGGTGATACAACCACCATGCTGGATGGATTGAGGGACTACCTATGGGATATTAAAGGACCAACAAATATTGATGCTCTAGTAAAGGCATACTTTGCTGAAAATGGCTATGACTTTGATAGTGAAACAGGAGATGACTATGAAGATGGTGACGATGACTGGGACGATGATGATTGGGGCGACGAAGATGAAGATGAAGATTGGTAAAACTAGAATTTTATAATAATAAAAAACCCCAAGAAATCTTGGGGTTTTTTATTTCATAAACATTTGAATACCTCTCTCTACTTCCTGGACTTTCCATTCTTCCCCGCTCCATGAAGCCAGTAGTTTTCGCTCTGGACTAATAAGTACCGACCTTAGAGTGTGACCAATCTTTTCTTTTTCCACGCCCCAGAAATCACCTCCTGACTGTTTTACTAATTTATAAACATCGTCTAATTTCCCAGCACTTGACCAGATTTTTAAATTATCATACCCAGCAATTGACGCTCCATAATTCTGTTTCAATATGGAAGGTAAATCATACTTATAATCAAAGCTTACAAGAACGAAATCAATCGACTTAGAGTCAGAGAAACTGTCAGCGAGGTAGTTAGTTTTCATAACAACAGCCGGACACATTGTTGGCATGGGACATCTTGTAAAAATATAGGATATAAATCTGTATTTTCCATCGCTATCGGACAGTTTAACTTCATTACTGTCAATTCCAAGTAGTGTAACATCATCAAATGATTGCCCAACTTGTAATTCGTCATATTCACCTCTGAAAAATTCATCATTTTCAGGAAGATGCCCTTCGCCTACAACTGTAAATGCTTCAGCATAGGGTGATGTATCTGACCAAACAAATTTGAAGTGGACACTATCACCAACACGTAATTGATCTAACTCATTTTGATCTACAATCTGAAATGGCATTACCATTGGCATCATTAAATCAGGAATTGTATCGTGAGCAATTAATAGTCTTCTCTTCTCGTTATCAATGGATCTTATAGTACCTCTAACATTGAAGACTACATTTTGAGTTTCGCAAGAAATAATTACTGCACAGAACAGAAGAAGAATAATTCTCATGATTTTGGAGAAACAAAAAAAGGCGGAAAATATCCGCCTTTTTCAAATAAGAATAATCTCGCTATTTTTTCTTTGGGCGAGTGAAAACAAAGTCTTTAGTGGTGTCCCCTTCGCCAATTGTTACCTCAGCAGTTAGAGTTCTTTTACCAAACTTTTCTTGCCAACAGACTACCTCATAAGTACCGGAAGGAATACCCTCTATAGAGAAATTCCCTTCTGCATCTGTGACAGCAAAGTATGGATGATCAGATACCAACACCCAAGTTTTCATCCAAGGATGTACATCGCATTTAATGTAAAAGGGATCTGGCTCTGACTTAGAGAATGTTGCTTTTTTCTCTTTTACAACCTTTGGCATAGCGAAGTTGAACTCTTTGTTTACTTTTGGCATAGAATGTATGTTGTGAAGAGTTGCATCACTGTTTTTGATTAGTAATTCTTGGCCTGCAACCATTCCAAAAACATGGGGCATATAAATACAGCCTTTCTGATCAAGAACTGCTGGCTCAGATGGTACACCTCCACTGTATTTGACATTTTTAAGATAAACGAGAGCTTCAGCCATTGAACCATCACTCGCCATTTTAAAATTTTCACTGAGCACAGGTGAGGAATGCGATGAACCACAAACTGGATCAGCATCCATGCGTAATTTTTTCTTCTTAGGTGCCTTGCCATCGTATTTTACATGGCCCTTTAAAGTTCCTGCATCAATTGATACAACTAAAAGACATAGTGATATCATAATTGATAATAACTTAATATTTTTCATGAATAATCCTTTAAAATTCATTAATTATTAACGCTTAATGTTACCATTATTTCATCGATCTTTTAAAACGAAAAATAATCGCTGATATTTTATGATTTAAGTGGTCATTAGCTTTAATTTTATCGCAACAAACAACTCAATATTTCTTTAAAAATCACCATGTACATTTTTATGTTAACCTGCTACGTTCTTATGTTTATAAATGTAATTAATCTTACATTGACAGGAACAAGCGGATATTTTGGCTTTGATATTTTTGGCGCGACTCATACTCGTTTTGCTCTATTTATGATTCTTATTTTCACGATAACAGAGACCTTTGTAATGTACTTCTTCATTACCACTGGAAAAGCAATAAAGACTGCCATTGAATCAGGTCTTGGTGGAAAAAAGCTATGGAAAAGTGAACGAGAATTAAAGATGAGGCTGTTTCCACAGCTTATGCTTTCAATAACGTTGGTTGGAGGCTGGTTCATTCACATTGGCGCAGTAGAAAATAATATCTCACCTATTTGGGTTCACAATCTTATTTTTGCTGTAGCATATGTTCATCACCTGTGGTCCTTGAAAATCAAAAATGATTGTTTTATAAAGCAGTTGTCAATTATTGATGAGCTCGAACCTGAGGTTGTGAAAGCATAATGTATTACGCTGCAAAAGGTTTAGAGTTACTTGGAATGTGCATGATTGCCATTGGCTTTATCGTAAAATTTCCAAAACTCATGGATCCCAAATTGCTTCTTGGAGCAATCATTTGTTTTGGGGCGGGTTGGATTATAGAAAAGTATATTCTTCAATAAAATCTTATAAATTATTAACAATTAATTAACTAAATTTTGATCTACTAAAAATAACAAATGGCATCATATAATTACTTTAAAGGGATACCAGAACTTCCCGATTACGCTAGGGAAAAAACCAAGCGACCAAAGCTCATAGCAGTTGTTGATGAAGATAACTGTACCGGTTGTCAGGCTTGTGTTCCTTTTTGTCCCGTAGACTGCATAGAGCCTGTAGCTAGTGACAAATATGAATTCCCAATTATCGCTCCAGTACAAGTGCGTTTTAATGAGTGTACTGGCTGTCAAGTATGCGCAAGAGTTTGTACAAAAATGACCTGGGATGCCATAAGAATGCTTGGAACAGAAACATTTGAAGATAACTACAGTCTTGAAATAGATTGAAATCAGTTAACATTTGACTACTGAAATTTGGAGCACATCAATTGAGTGATAATCACCACCACGAAGAGAATTTTATACAGAAATATGTTTTTTCCGTAGATCATAAAGTTATAGGTCTACAATATGGAGTAACTTCTCTATTATTCTTATTATTTGGTTTCTTGTTAATGGCAGTTATGAGATATCAACTAGCATATCCAGAAACAGTTATCCCATATATAGGTAACTTATTTTTCAGTGAAAGTGGCGGAGTAATGCTACCTGAAAATTATAATACGCTTGGTGCAATGCATGGTACCATTATGATTTTTCTGGGTGTTGTTCCTCTAGCTGTTGGAGCGTTTGGAAATTATTTAGTTCCACTGCAAATTGGTGCTCCTGATATGGCATTCCCAAAGCTTAATGCAGCAAGTTATTGGTCCTACTTTGTAGGTGGTGTAATAATGATTTCCAGCTTTTTCACGCCAGAAGGGGCAGCCCGTTCTGGATGGACATCATACCCACCTCTTTCAATCTTTGAATCGGGACAGACCATGTGGCTACTGAGCATGATCTTTTTAATTACCTCCTCGCTATTGGGTTCAATGAATATCATAGTAACCATTGTTCAACTGAGGGCTCCGGGTCTTACTTGGTTTAGGCTTCCCTTCTTTATTTGGGCACAGCTAGTCACCTCATTTTTACTAGTTCTTGCATTTCCACCACTAGAATCTGCTGCTATTCTTCAGCTCATGGATAGATTAGCTGGTACAAGTTTCTTTTTACCAAGTGGTCTCGTATATGCAGGAAGTGCTGTTGAGGCATATGGTTCTGGTTCTCCGTTGCTCTGGCAACATTTATTCTGGTTTCTTGCGCATCCCGAGGTTTATGTTCTTATTCTTCCTGCAATAGGTATTGTTGGAGAAATTATCGCAAACAATACTAGAAAACCTCTCTGGGGCTACAAATCACTTGTTTATGCAATCTCGTTTTTAGGTTTTATGTCGTTTATCGTTTGGGCACACCATATGTTTTTAACAGGAATGGGACAGTCTATGAGCGCTTTTTTCCAGTTGACCACGATGATTATATCCATACCATCGGTTGTAGTCTTAACTGCATTCTTTTTATCTCTGTGGGGAGGATCTATACGGTTCAACACCCCTATGTTATTTGCTCTATCATTTCTTCCAATGTTCGGCATTGGAGGTCTCACAGGACTCCCTCTTGGAGTTGCGGCCTCTGATATATTTCTTCATGATACATATTATGTTATTGGGCATTTTCACTACGTGGTTGCACCAGGAACATTGTTTGCACTCTTTGCAGGAATCTATTACTGGTTTCCGAAGATTACAGGAAAAAGAATGAGCGAGTCACTCGGTAAATTGCACTTTTGGCCATCACTCATTTTTATGAACGGCATTTTCATGCCTATGTTTATCCAAGGGCTTGCTGGTCTATCAAGAAGAATGTATGATGGTGGTCAGTCTTATGCACATGCTTCAGACATCCTGCAGTGGAATGAGTTTATGACTATTTCTGCTTTTTGTTTAGGTTTTGCCCAAATACCATTTGTTTTGAACATTATTATTTCATTGTCAGGTAAGTTAACAGGCGAAAGAAATCCTTGGGACTCTACTACTATTGAGTGGTCAGCTCCCTCCCCGCCTCTTCCTCATGTAAATTTTGACTCTAATGTTGAAGTACATCATGGTCCATACGAGTACTCTGTTCCTGGAAAAGATAAAGATTTTAGCCCACAAACAAGTCAATGAGTAGTATACCATATATCTTAGAGGAGCGCCCAGATACTGGGATGAATAATAGCAAACTGGGAATTTGGATATTTATTGCTTCTGAGATAATGTTATTTGGTGGTTTGTTCTCCGCATATGTATTCTTGAGAATTGCTGCTCCGGAAGGAGATTTTGATTATTGGGGATCAAAGCTAAGTGTTCCAATGGCAACCTTTAACACTCTTTTGCTTATCACTTCAAGTGTTACTATGGTAATGAGCTGGGCATCCTTAAAAATGCAGCAGTTCGATAAATATAAGATGTATCTTGGAATAACTATTCTTTGTGGTTTGGGGTTTCTTGTAGTTAAATACTTTGAATATACTGGTAAATTTCATGACGGCATATATCCATCCTCTAGCACCTACATGGGAATTTATTTTACCCTAACGGGCCTTCATGTATTGCATATTATAGGAGGTCTTTTTGCCCTTGTATTTTTCTTCACCAAGCAGGCTGACAAAATGTGGGAAGAAAGTCAAGACTTACTAGCTAATAGGATAGAAATAACTGGATTATACTGGCATTTTGTTGACCTTGTTTGGATATTTCTTTTTCCAATTTTATATCTACTTTAAAAAATTATGAGTTCTGTTAAAGAAAATAAAAACGATCATATAGAGGACATTCAGCACCATGTAAAAGTCTATATAAATGTGTTTATCGCCCTTGCAATTTTAACCGTTATTACAGTTGCAGTAAGTTTCCTTGATGTCTCGTTTATAGAAGCATTTTTCATTGCAATAACCGTTGCAACCATCAAGGGTAGTCTTGTGCTAAGCTATTTTATGCATCTTCTTGAAGAGAAACCTGCAGTCATCTGGATACTTGTCACAACTATGGTAACATTCTTGATATTAATGTTTATACCATTGATATCGCTCACAGACCAAGCAAATACATGGTAAAAGAATGAGCTTAAAGATTACTCACTCGGTTATTATAGTACTATCAATTCTATTGACTGCATACTTCTCATATGCTATGTCAAATAGCAGTATAGAATATGCTATAATTTTCTCATTTTTGAGTGCCATCTTATCTGTTCTATTGGTGTACTATTTATTTTCTATAATAAAAAAGTTTCGGGTTTTATAATTAATGAAAAATCTTCAGAAAATATACGTAATTGCTTTTTTGTTTTTAGTAGACTTCACAATTGGCTGTTCAACCTGCTATGGTGATCCAAATAGTGATGCTGGAAAAGGGATGGATATGGCAATTTTTACCTTACTTGGTGTAATTGGACCATTACTGTTTGCAATTCTAATTGGCATTATATCCATAGGGCTGAAGTCAAAGAAAATGAACCAATTAAAATAAGATGATTGAGCTATTAAGATATTTTGGACTTCCAGTAGGTATATCCTCTGTAAGTGGTCGAATTGATGAAATCATTGTCATAGTACACTATCTCATGCTTGTTTTATTTATTGGATGGGGTATATTTTTCATCGTCAGCCTTGTAAAATTCCGATCCTCAAAAAATAAAAAAGCAAATTACAAAGGTGTTGAGTCACATTACTCATCCGTTTTGGAAGCAACAGTAGCTGTGATTGAAATTGTAATTCTATTTGGATTTGCATTTCCCATATGGGCTGAAAGGGTTAATGCTGTGCCAGATACGAGAGACGCAGAAACTGTAAGAATTATAGCCCAGCAATATGCTTGGAACATTCACTATCCAGGGCCTGATGGTAAATTTGGAGCAACAAGAATTGATCTAGTTGATGAACAAGATAATCCAATTGGTCTAGATAGGAATAGTGAGTTTGCTAAGGATGATTTTACTACTATAAATCAGCTCCATATTCCTGTAAATAGAAAAATTAGAGTAGATCTAAGTTCAAAAGACGTGATACATAATTTTAAACTTCCTGAGCTTAGAGTATCTCAAGATGCAATACCAGGAATGGTTATACCGGTGCATTTCACGGCAACAAGCACCTCTGAAGATTTTTTAAAGACTGCAGTAGGTACAAAGAGAGAAGGAAAGGGATTAGAGATAGCCTGTGCGCAATTATGTGGGCTAGGCCACTACAGAATGAAAGGATATGTTACCATTCATGAAGAAGATGATTATCAGGTATGGCTTGATGAGCAGGCTGAGTATCTTGAAGAGGAAGATGGTGATGATTGGGGCGATGACGACTGGTAAAACAAAACTAGAATAGAATTTGCACTCAACCCTGCTTTTAGCGGGGTTTTTTATTTATAGTAGGATAATTATCACGATTAGGGTGGTGGTTTTCACTAGTATGATGACTAATGGTAGAATCATAATTATTTTTTTGGTTAAGCCATTGAATGGTATCATTGAGACAATCGTTTGGTATAGTGTGCCCAGATTCATATTCATTGTAATGAAGACTAATGCCAATTGAATTAAGATAATCCCGAGAAGCCTGAGCTATCGGCAAAGTGACCATCTGATCTAAAGTACCATTACCCATTAAAATTTCAATATCTCTTTCTTCGGACCTATCAATCTCTTGTCTAATATTATCCTCTGGTACATAACCACATAAAGCTACAACTGTTTTAAATTTTTCAGG
>CENX01081899.1_pt1 | contig 13397 bp, 14 predicted proteins | sample 361321 | NCBI WGS metagenome assembly CENX01 (sample SAMEA2619678, study PRJEB7988) | marine metagenome | isolation source: saline water (ENVO:00002010), including | reverse complement strand
CAATGGATCATATGTTGAGCCTTGATGGAATGTTGCATTTAAACATTAGGAATCCTCACATGTCTTTCTTCAATCCAAAATATGTTGAAAACTTAAAGAAAAAAGTTTCACTTAAAGTTGATCAGTTATTAGACGATATTGCTCCTTTGGGTAAATGTAACTTGGTTGATTCAGTATCTGCAGAACTTCCGTTGTTTACACTCTGTGAAATGCTGGGAGTTCCAGAAGCCGATAGACCAAAAATAATTGAATGGATGAAACTATTAGAAATGGCTCAGCTTCTAGCAGCAAGCCAACAGATGCAAAATCGAGGTGAAGAATTTTCTGAGGAACAACAAGCTCATGCTCCCGATCCAGCTTTAATAGAAGCTTTTAATATCATGGTTCAAGAAATGTTTGATTACGGTAGATCGATATTAATGTCTCGAAGAAAAGATCCAAAAGAAGATTTATTGTCAGTCATTGCCAATTTAGAAGTTGAAGGAGAGAAACTCCCAGGAGAATATTTAGATGGCTCTTGGCTTTTAATTATATTTGCAGGCAACGATACGACCAGAAATTCAATTAGCGGCACAATGAACTTGCTCTCAGAAAATCCAGCTCAAAAGGAGCTTGTGATGAATAATAAAGATTTATTGCCGAATATGGTTCATGAATCGATAAGAATGGTCTCTCCAGTGATATACATGAGACGAACTACTAAAGAAGAAGTGCAAATAAGAGATCAAATATTGGGTCCTAACGAAAAAGTTACCTTGTGGTATGGTGCAGCCAATAGAGATCCAGAAATTTTTGAAAATCCTGATGTTTACGACATCACTCGAGAAAATGCTAAAAAACATCTAGCTTTCGGTTACGGCAGACATCTTTGTTTGGGTAAGCATGTTGCGAATATGCAATTGGAAGTTGTGTATCAAAAGATTTTTGAAAGATTTCCAGATATGGTTCAAGACGGAGAAATGGTCTTAACTCCAAATAATTTTGTTAACGCCATTCAGGAATTACCTGTAAAATTCACGCCAAAATAATAGACACGTAGCTCAGTTGGTTAGAGTATCACCTTGACATGGTGGGGGTCCCCGGTTCGAATCCGGGCGTGTCTACCATTCTCAAAAGATTTTTTGCTATTATCTTATAAGCAACTAAAGCTCTAATATATGTTTTTATGAATAAATTGTTAGAAAGTTTTTTACGTTCGGACCACGCTGGTGAAGTAGGCGCTGTATTTATCTATAAAGGAATTTTATCCGTTGCAAAAGATCCTGAGTTGTTAGAATTCTCAAAAAGACATCTAGCTACTGAACAAGAGCATTTAAGAAAAATAGAAGAAGTTTTGCCAAAAAATAAAAGGAGCAGACTTGTTTTTCTGTGGAAAATTTCAGGCTATCTTTTAGGATTTCTTCCCGCTTTATTTGGACCTAAGATAGTTTTTGCTACCATTGAGGCTGTTGAGTCTTTTGTTGAAGATCACTATGAAGAGCAGCTTGTCTATTTAAGATCTCAAGGTAACTCTAATGAATCTCTTATTAACCTTTTACAATCTTGTCAGGATGATGAAATTGAACATAAAATTGAGTCTGGTCATAAAAAAAATCTTTCTTCAGGTTTCTTCCTTAATCTTTGGGTAAAAATTGTCGGCGGAGGTTCAGCTTTCGCAGTAAGAGTTGCCAAAGTAATTTAATTTTAGTTGCATTTCTTAGGTGTAGTAATATACTGTATGTATATACAGTATATCTTAACTACCTTAGATGAAAATTAAAAATTTGGGGGGTTATTTTGACCCCGATAAAAATACTACAAAAGTTCCAATATTCACTGAACCAGTAAAAGTAGGTTGGCCAAGTCCTGCAGATGATTATGTTGAACGATCAATTGATTTAAATGAATTTTTGATTAGTAATCCGGCTGCCACATACCTGGTTAGAGCAAGTGGAGATTCAATGCTTAACGCAGGTATTAATAATGGCGCAATATTGATTGTCGATCGTAGTATAGAGCCACAACATGGAAAAATTGTAATCGCTTCTGTCGATGGTGCTTATACTTGTAAAAAATTACAGCTTTTTCCTAAACCGAAACTACTTTCAGCAAATATTAAATATCCTCCAATAAAAGTTAGTAAAGAAGAAGATTTAGAAATTTTGGGAGTAGTAATAGCAGCCATAAATCAATTCTAACTAATGTTTGCTTTAGTAGACTGCAATAGTTTTTATGCTTCTTGTGAAAGAGTTTTTCGACCTGATTTAAAAAATAAACCTATAGTTGTGCTGTCAAATAATGATGGCTGTGTAGTCGCTTTGACAAAGGAGGCTAAAGAGATAGGTATTAAAATGTGCGATCCTTGGTTCGAAATAGAAAAAGAATACACAAAAAAAGGAGGGATAGTTTTTTCTTCAAATTATGAACTATACGCAGATATTTCATCGAGAGTTATGGATGTTCTAGAACAGCTTGCACCACGCTTAGAGGTCTATAGTATTGACGAAGCTTTTCTAGATTTATCAGGCGTAAATAATTGCATGAATCTCTATGATTTTGGAATTGATTGCCAGCAAAAAATATTTAAATGGATTGGAGTACCAGTCAGAGTTGGAATAGGACCAACTAAGACTTTAGCCAAAATTGCAAGTTATGGTGCTAAAAAATACCCAGCGACTAATGGTGTAGTAGATTTGTCTGATAAAAAAAGGCAGGAGAGGCTTTTAAAAATAACGCCAATAGGAGAAATTTGGGGAGTTGGGAGGAGATTGGAAAAACACTTAAATGCCATTGGTATTCAAAATGCTTATGAGTTGACGCAGTTAGACATAAGTTATGTTCGGAAACGTTTTAATATTGTTTTGGCTAAAACAATCAGAGAATTAAAAGGCGAGACATGTATTGATTTAGAAGACCAACCAATAACAAAAAAACAAATTGTCGTAAGTCGAACTTTTAGTCAGAGGGTTACAGATCAGAACCTATTAAATGAAGCTGTTAGTGATTATGCAGCAAGAGCAGGAGTCAAATTAAGAAAAGAAAAACAAGTATGTAAGCTGTTATCAGTTTTTATCAGAACGAATCCTTTTCGTAAGCAAGATATTCAGCATAGAGAAATGATTTCAATTCCATTCATTAATCCAACTAATGATTCAAGGGATCTAATGTATGGTGCAAGAATGGCTATGGAAAAAATTTTTAAACCCAATTTTCAATACAATAAAGCTGGCATAATGCTTAGTGATTTTTATAATGAAGAGGTTCTTCAATTAGATTTATTTAAGTCAGAACATCGAAATTCTATTGATAAGAACTTAATGAAAACTATTGATAAGATTAATAAAACAAGTAATGGGCCTGTCACATTTTTGTCGCAAGGGATAAAAAAAGAATGGTCTATGAAAAGAGAATTACAGTCTCCAAGGTATACAACCAATTGGTATCAACTACCAAGAGCTAATTAAGATTTATTGGAATACCAATTAACATTGGATGCAGAATCATTAATTTGATCTGAAACACCTAAGATAAGTGTAAAAAGTGACATTCTAATTAACAAGCCATTATCGGTTTGACGATAAATTGCTAAATTTGGATTTTGATTTAAGTCAGAATCAAGTTCGTTAGCGTCATTTCTAGAATCTCTGGGGAGGGGGTGCATTATTACAGTATTCGGCTCACAGTTTTTTGTGTAAATCTCTTCATTGAGTGACATCAAGCCCTTATATTTTTTTGCTTCTTCTGCATCATTAAATCTTTCTTCTTGTATTCTAGTAACATACAAAATATCAACATCTGAAATCCCTTCTTGGATGTTATCTGTTTCCTTTAAAGCAACTGAACTAACTTTGAGCTCTTTTATTGAAGAAGAGGGTAGTTTAAGTTTTTCTGGAGACACAAGATTTAGAGAAATATTATTATAAAGACTCAGGATTTTACAAAGTGAATGAACAGCTCGGCCATATTTTAGATCGCCGATTAAAGCCACTCTAGCATTTTCAATAGTTTTACCTCTCGATTCTAGTTCTTTTTTAATTGTGTAGAGATCTAATAAGGCCTGGCTTGGATGTTCATTATCTCCATCACCTGCATTAATGACAGGAACTCTAGATGCCTCAGCAAATTCTTCAACTGAACCAGCAATTGGATGACGCATAACTATTATGTCGCTGTAACCGCTAAGAACTCTGGAAGTATCATATAAAGATTCGCCTTTTTTTAAAGAAGTGGAACCCATCTCAGTTGTTTCTCTAACTGAGCCACCTAATATATTGAATGCACTTCCGAAGCTTATTCTTGTCCTTGTACTAGGCTCAAAGAACATATTACTTAAAATTGCACCATCTAAAACTTTAGTTAATTTTGATCTGTTAGCGAAAGGAATAAGGGAATCGGCTGTTTTGAAAATCGATTCAATATCATCTTTTTCAAATTGGTTTATGGAGATGATATTGCTGCCTAGAAACTCCATTGAGCAGAATAATATCACTTAGGAAACAATGAATATAGTATAAAGTTTTAGTTATTTGTATTTAGATATAGAGCCAACTTTGAGTAATTTCGTAGTATTATTTAATTAATGTCTAATGATTGTCTTATTTTAAATGGTAATGGAAAACCGCTAAGCTATTTCCCTTTATCAGCTGTTGATTGGAAAACAGCAGTAAAATTAGTTTTTACTAGAAACGTAATTGTGATCAAAGAACATCCTGATTGGGTTGTAAGGTCTCCTTCTATAACTTTTAAAGTCCCTAGTATAGTTATGCTTCGAAAGTATCATAAATTTTCCAGTAAAATAAAATTTTCTCGTTCAAATGTTTTCTTAAGAGATATGTACACTTGTCAGTATTGTACAAATGTATTTGAAAAAAAAGATCTTACAATTGATCATTTAATACCTAGAAGTAAAGGCGGTAAAACAAGTTGGGATAATGTAACTACTTCATGTAAATCGTGTAATATTTCTAAAGCAGATAAAATATTAGACAATCCTCCTGAAGCTTCTATTCCAACTTATAGGGATCTTTTGAAAGGACAAGAAATTTCAATAAAGGATAAAATTATTGAAGATTGGGAAGAATATATCGTAGCTTAATAACTCTCTTTTAAATAATTTTCCAGAATAGACTTATTCAACACTTCCGGAAGAATAACTGGTCCGTATTCTTCATAGGGATAGAACACATAAAGAGGTATTCCAGATCTGCCATATGACTCTATTAATCTATTAATGTTAGGGTCTTTGTTAGTCCAATCAATTTTTAAATAATTTATATTTTTATCTTTAATCAATAAATTAAAATTATCTCCACTTAATGCAATCTGTTCATTTACTTTACAAGTAATACACCAATCAGCTGTAAAGTTTATAAATAATGGGCCTTTTCTAGATAAAATTTCAATTTCTTCAAGAGAGATTTCAGATTTTGTTTCATCTTTCACTTGATAGTTAAAAGGAAGTAAATAAATAGAAAAAAATAATAAAATTGCGAAGGCTGGACTAATCAAATTAGAGGATAACTTTAAAAAAGTAACAATCTGTTTTACGAAACATAGTAAAAATATAATAGAAACACCTGCTAAAACGCTCATTAAGTTTAGAAATGATATCTGATTACTTAAAATCCATATCAGCCAAAGAATTGTAAGAAAAATTGGTATGGCCATAATTTTTCTAAAAGTTTCCATCCAATTACCAGGCTTTGGTAGATAACTTAGAGATTGAGGAAAAAGACTTATAATTAGATAAGGTAAAGAAAAACCTACTCCTAAAAATAAAAAAATTAAGATAGAAAAAAAATTGGGCTGAGTTAATGCCAAGCCCAAAGCAGACCCCATGAAAGGCGCGGTACAAGGTGTTGCTACTGCAACTGCTAAGACACCAGTTCCAAAAGAGCTTTTATATGAATTCGTATTAGAGGCTTTGGTCCCAAATTTCCCAAAAAAATTTGGTATATTAAAAAAACCAATAAAGTTAAGAAACAACAGAGCAAAAAGGTAAATTAGCAAAGCAACAAACATTGGAGATTGCAGCTGAAAACCCCATCCTATTTCTTCCCCAAAAATCTTTAAAATTAAAATAAATAAACCAATTGATACAAAAGTAACTATTGAACCAATGGAAAAAGACATACCATGCAATAAAACCTCTCTCTTATTATTTGCAATTTCAATAAAATTAAAGATTTTCAGAGAAATTACTGGAAATACACAAGGCATAAGGTTCAGAAGCAAACCTCCAACAAAAGCAGAAAGTAAGGCAATTGAGAGGTTTAAAAGACTAAATTGATTTTCTAAAAAAAGATTATTAGACGAAAAGTAAAAAGAACTAATATCGTTATTTTTCCTAAAAGTAACAACTCCTTTTATGTTCGATTTTTCAATATTTTGCTCTGACTTCAAAACTCTATGCAAAAAAGAATTTTCTCTGATTTCAGAATTTTGAATAGCCGTATGAGATATCAAATTTTGATCGTAAGGAAAAAAATAAATTTCAGAATCTTTAAAAGCATCGTTCAATTCACTTGATAAAATTAATTCATTATTTTTTGCCGAAACTGATATTGGATATGGATACTTTTTCGGAAGATTATCTTTTAATTCTTGAATGTTTGGTTGATCTTCTATGGGTGAAATAAGAACGTCATTAAGATTAACCTTTGATGAACCTGATTGTGGAAGACAAATATCGGCACAAGCCAACCATTCTGAATTTAGGTTTATTTCACCTTTTTCGGAAGAATTTAACTCCTTAAAAAGACTGAATAAAATAACTACTTCATTTTCATACCCATAAGTCATCAAAGGGGGGTAAGGAATTTTAGTTGGGCTAGGCCATTTAGGATTAGAAATTTTATAACCTTCAGGTAGCTCCCATTCAAATTTTGCTTTTTCTCCAGAATCTCCTGGGTTAATCCAGTAAGTGTGCCATCCTCGATCAAATTTAAATTTCACGCCAATTAAATATTCATCCTCTGAAATTTTTACTATTTCATCAGACAAAATCTTTATTGAAGAATTTGACGCAGAATCAGGATATTCAGCTTGAACAAAATAGCTAAAGGTTAATACAAACAGAAAAAGTAGCTTACGAATTACCATAATTCACGCTCACGGTCTTCAAATCAAATCCAGCTAACTTTGAGACTTTGTTTATCTTTTGGTCGTTAGGAGTACTAAATATTATGTCTTTGTGAGAAGGTGTAATTAACCAATTTCCAGTGAGTATTTCATTTTCTAGTTGTCCTTTGCTCCATCCAGTAAAACCGAACGAAACTAGAAATTCTTCAGGACCATCGTCGTTAAGAATCGCTTTTATTAAATTTACGTCTTGCGAAACTGAAATATCATTGTTTATTTCTATTAAAGGCTTGAACCTATCATCATTTAAATAAAGAACATAAACCGACATAGGTTGAACTGGTCCCCCAAGAATTATTTTTCCAGAATTAAGTTTTTTTTCTAACTTTGTACTAATTGATGAAAAAAAATCCTTTAATTTAATTTCTACTGTTCTATTAATAATTAATCCATATGATCCATTTTCATCATTTGAACACAAATAAATTAAAGAATTATTAAAATAATCTTCATCACTTTCTGCAGCGCAAAAATACAAGAATTTATCTTTGAGAGTATCTTTCATTAGTCAACATGTTAAATTTTAAAATATAAATGTCTAATATCTTTTTTATTTGGTATTTATATATATGATTTCTTGTAAAATTATCAATATACCTGTCTATATATGAATAATGTAGTTCCAAATCATCTTTTAAAAAAACATCAGAAAAATATTTTGAACGAGAAGAAATATAATTTTGAAACTCTTCAAAATCTTAAATCATCAATAAAGAAACTACTTATCGACAAGAATGGTGTATTGATTTCTCATTATTATGTAGATCATGAAATTCAAAAATTAACAGAAGAAACAAATGGATGTGTTTCTGACTCCCTTCAAATGGCTAAATTCGGACAGGAAACAGACGCAGACTTACTAGTAGTCTCTGGAGTTAAATTTATGGGAGAAACTTCAAAAATCCTCAATCCAGAAAAAACCGTTTTAATGCCGACTCTTGAGGCAACTTGTTCTTTGGATTTGGGTTGCCCAGTAGAAGAATTTAAAAAGTTCTGTGATCAATTTCCAGAGCGAGAAGTTGTGGTTTATGCGAATACCTCAGCTGAAGTAAAAGCTATTGCAGATTGGGTTGTTACATCTAGTATTGCATTAGAAGTTGTTGAGCATTTAGATAGTTTAGGCAAAAAAATAATATGGGCTCCAGATAAACATTTAGGAAAATATATTCAAACCGAAACTAATGCCGATATGATTCTATGGGACGCGTCATGCATAGTACATGATGAGTTTAAGTTTGAAGGGTTAAAAAAAATGAAAAAGCTTCATCCAGATGCTGGAATTTTAGTTCACCCAGAGTCACCTATGGAAGTTATTCAGCTTGCTGATTCTGTAGGGTCTACTTCTCAAATAATAAGTGCATCCAAAAAATTAAATTTTAAAAAATTTATTGTGGCAACTGATAAAGGAATTTTTTATCAATTACAAAAAGAAAACCCTGAAAAAGAATTCATCGAAGCTCCTACTGCTGGTAATGGGGCTCAATGTAGAAGTTGTTCTCAATGTCCTTGGATGGGTTTAAATTCTTTAGAAAATCTTGAGAAAAGTCTTATCGAAATGAAAAATACTATTTCTGTTTCAGAAAAAGTAACTCTTGATGCCCAGAGATCTTTAAATAGGATGACATCTTTTTAATTCATGGATCATCAAATTATTAAAGCTAGTGTAAGAAGAGCATTAAAAGAAGATAGAGCTAAAAATGATTTAACTTTAAGAATTCTGAATGGTTTTTCTAACAAAATAATTACAGCAAAACTAACTGTAAAAGAAAAAGCGATACTGTCGGGAACTGAATGGTTTGAAGAAAGCTTTAAGCAATTAGACTCCAAAATAAGAGTCAATTGGAATTTCAAAGAAGGAACAAAACTACCTAAAAATTCTTTGGTAGCAACAATAAAAGGTCCATCAAGTTCTATTTTATCAGGAGAAAGAACTGCTTTAAATTTTTTACAATTTATGTCTGGAATTTCAACAAAAACCTCAAATATTAAAAAAACTATTAAAAATAAAAATATTGAATTATTAGATACTAGAAAAACTATTCCAGGGATGAGGTATGAACAAAAATATGCAACCTCAGTTGGAGGTGCAAAAAATCATCGTTTTGATTTATCTGATGGTCTAATGATTAAGGACAACCATATAGCGGTTGTGGAAGGCTTGGAAAATTTTTCTTTTCAAAAAAATTTAAAGAAAGGTAAATTCTTAGAGATTGAAGTTAAGAAACTCTCTCAAATCCTTCCGGCATTAAAGTTAAATCCAGATATTATTATGTTGGATAACTTTAATTTCACATCTTTGGTAAAAGCGATATCAATTATTAACCATAAATGTATGGTAGAAATTTCTGGAATTAAAAATGAAAGTCAATTTGAAGAATTCTCTAAACTTGATATTGATTTTATTTCTCTCGGAGATCTGACTAAAAACATCAAATCTATAGATTTTTCATTAAATTTAAGTAAATGAAAATTTTATTCACCATTGTCTTTATTTTAACTTTTACCGCTTGTTCTGATGAAGAAAGCTATGAAGTAATTTTTCCTGAGAAAGTTTTTATAGAATTCAATTGGTGTTCTTATGAACCAAGTAAAGAAGCAGACGACTTGGGAAAAGTCTTTATAGATTATAGAAATTTTTTAGATTCCGATAATTTCTACGCCACTTATCTTAATCCTATATTTCAAGTTAAAAATTATGATTTTATTCTGATGGAGTCTTTTAAAAATAAAGAAGTTTTTCAATCGAATCTTCAAGACAAGGAAAGTTTTTTTTACAAAAGATGGAAATCAAATTTTGATAACACAGCGAAATGTAATGAATTAAACAAACAGTATTTTTATGAACGATCAAATTCTAATTTGGAGGAACTAAATAAAAAGGGGGCTGAACTTCAATTTTTATTTTGTAAAAAATTAGATAATGTATCAATTAATCAAATATTAGATAATCTTCAATTACTTCAAATAGATAATACAAAAAACGTTTTTATATTAACCCCTGAAGTTTTTAATGATTACTATGATTATCTTTTTGTTATCTCAAATAATAATGATGATATTTTTGAAGGAGAAATTTTATTAAACAATATAGGATTTCTTGTTAATTGTGATTTAAATTTCAACGATGAAAATTTCAATCAATTAATATTTGAGAGTTATCCATTAATTTAGGAATTCAATTGAAAAAAAAAATTTCAACTAAAGATATAAGATTAAAAATTATGAATGCTCTTTCTAGAAGAGAACACTCTGAGAAAGAAATTTATTTAAAATTCATAAATTTAGTAGATTCAAAAAATAATCTTTTAGAAGAAATTGTTAAATTAAAGGAAGAAGGTTTAATTTCTAATCAAAGATACGCAGAAGCCTACATAAGATCCCGTTTTCACTCTGGATTTGGACCAGTTCGTATTAAATACGAGCTAGGAAAAAAAGGAGTAATTGAAACAATGATAATAAAGGCTTTTCAAGAAACTGACTTAGATTGGGATGATAAACTTAAGAGTGAATTTAAAAAGAAATATGAATCAAACGAAGTGAAAAACCTAAATATTAATAAAATTTCAAAATTTTTCTTGTACAGAGGTTTTGATCTTGAAAAAATATCAAAACTAATAAAAAGCAATTGAGTTACTTAGTATTAGCAAGAAAATGGAGGCCAAAAACTTTTTCTGAAGTTGTTGGTCAAGACCACGTCGTCAAGGCATTACAAAATTCTTTAATAAATGACTCTGCACACCAAGCATTTCTTTTTACAGGGACGAGAGGAGTTGGAAAAACCTCGTTAGCTAGAATATTAACAAAAGCGTTAAATTGTGAAAATTTAGTTGATGGAGAGCCATGTAACGAATGTGATTCCTGTTTATCTATTAATAATAATTCTTCTATAGATTTTCAAGAGATTGACGCTGCATCAAGAAGAGGTATCTCTGAAACAAAGGAACTTTTAGAAACCATTCCTTATATGCCTTCTTCATCAAAGTTTAAAGTTTATTTAATTGATGAAGTTCATATGCTTACGAAGGAAAGTTTTAATTCTCTTTTAAAAACTTTAGAAGAACCTCCTCCTCACGTAATTTTTATGTTTGCAACAACTGAATTTTCTCAAATTCCTGCAACTATTCTGTCCAGATGCTTGCAATTAAATCTGAACTCAGTCACCACAGAAGATTTAAGAAAACAACTATCACTAATTTATTCTAAAGAAAAAGTTAAGTGCGAAGATTCAGCATTAACATTAATTTCTGATGCTGCTAATGGAAGTATAAGAGACGCTCTTACTATTTCTGAAAAAATTATCTCTTTTTCTGAAAGAAATATTACTAGTTCAGTTGTAAGAGAGGTTCTTGGAATTCCAGATGATGAGCTTATTCAAGGAATTTTAAAAAATCTTAAAGACAAAAATTCTGAAGAACTTTTTAAAATTCTAGACGAAATTAATAATGATTCATCAATAAAAAGTATATTTATTAATTTAATGGAATTGATAAAAAATATTTCTTTAACCCAATTTTCAAATATAAAAAAAGATTCATTTGATCCTAGTTTATTAGAAATAGACCCCGGAACACTTCAAATTTTTTATCAATTATGTCTAGTAAATATTGAATATATCGACGATTTTCCAGATCCTAAAGGACTCTTGGAAATGACACTTCTTAAAATGCTAGCTTTCGATTTTGAAGAAAAAAAAAATTTAATATTTGATGAAATGCCAAATGAATTTGATTGGCCTCGATTACTTAATGAGTTGAAACTGAGTAAAGTTTTTTCTCAACATTTAATGCAAAGTAATGCTTTCATAAATCAAAAAGATTTTATTTTATCTCTACCTCAGGAAAAAAAAGTTCTAATCAATGATAAAAATATTAAAGATTTAGAGTTGAAATTAAGAAGTATGCTTTCTATTAAAGATTTAAAAGTCATTGTAAATACAAATTATGATGTTTTAGACTCTCCTATGAATATTAAGGAAGAGAACCAAAAGAAAAATAATGAAATAATTGAAGAAAAAATTTCCAGTAGCAAGTCTTACAAAAAACTGGTGAGTGAATTAAATCCTAAAATTAAAAAGTTCGATAACTCTTAATGAAAGTAAGCAAAAATATTGAAAGTTTAATGTCTTCTCTCCAGATTTTACCTGGAGTTGGTCCAAAAACTGCTAAACGCCTTTCATTATTTTTATTGGGAGAAAATAAAGAAGGAGCTAAAAATTTGTCTTCTTCAATTGATACAGCTCTTAACTCTATAAAGCATTGCAAAATCTGTGGGGTCTTAAACGATTTAGATGAATGCGCAATTTGCACAGATTTATCCAGAGATGAAAAATATCTATGCATTGTTGAATCTACTTCAGATCTCTTTGCTATTGAAGAGACTAATGAATTTCAAGGTAAATATTTTGTTTTAAATGGTCTTTTATCTCCTATAGATGGAATTGGCCCTGATGAATTAAAAATAAAGAAATTACTTAACTTGTGCACACAAAGAGAAATAAAAGAGGTTATCATTGCTTTAAATTCTACTTTAGAGGGCGAGGCAACAAGTTATTTCCTATTAGAGAACTTGAAAGAGATGAACATAAAAGTCACAAAATTAGCAGAAGGAGTTCCAGCTGGAGGAGACTTAGATTATGTTGATAATAACACTCTGAAAAGAGCCTTTTCCTGGAGAAGAGAATTAGGAGATAAATCTTAGTCATGACAATTAAATCTGATAAGTGGATTAAAACTAAGGCTCTTGAATTAGATATGATTCAACCCTTTCAGCCTAATCAAGTAAGAAAAAATGAATCTGAAAAATTGATATCTTATGGATTATCCAGTTATGGCTATGACGTGAGATGCTCAGAAGATTTTAAGATATTTACTAATATAAAATCAGCTACTGTCGACCCTAAAAGCTTTGATCCAGATAGTTTTGTAGATTACAAAGGTTCTGAATGTATTATCCCTCCTAATTCATTTGCTCTTGCTAGCACGATTGAATATTTTAAAATCCCAAGGAACGTTTTGACAATTTGTCTGGGAAAATCCACCTATGCCCGATGCGGAATTATTGTAAATGTAACGCCTCTTGAACCGGAATGGGAGGGACATGTGACATTAGAGTTCTCTAATACAACAAGTCTGCCAGCGAAAATTTATGCAAATGAAGGAGTTGCTCAAATGTTATTCTTCGAATCAGATGAGGATTGTGAGGTAAGTTACAAAGATCGAGGTGGAAAATACCAAGGGCAAAAAGGGGTAACTCTTCCTAAGGCTTAGAGTCAACTAACT
>CENX01120756.1_pt1 | contig 13400 bp, 9 predicted proteins | sample 361321 | NCBI WGS metagenome assembly CENX01 (sample SAMEA2619678, study PRJEB7988) | marine metagenome | isolation source: saline water (ENVO:00002010), including | reverse complement strand
GTATTTTAATCGAGATGAAATTTGCCCGGGAGAAGACAAGGCCCTTTACAATAACGTGTATAAAAAACTACTGGACATTGGCGATATAATAGGAATTGAGGGGATACTCTTTACTACTAAAGTGGGAGAAAAGACGGTATTGGTCAAATCCTTTCAATTACTAAACAAAACCCTTCGACCTCTACCATTGCCCAAAACAGATGCCGAAGGAAATATCTATGACGAATTCAATGATCCTGAAATGCGCTACCGCCAGCGATATGTTGACTTGATCTTAAACCCTAAGGTAAAAGACACCTTTGTCAAACGCACGAAAATTATAAACAGCATTCGCAGTTTTTTTAATGATAAAAATTATTTGGAAGTTGAGACTCCCATCCTACAACCTATTCCAGGTGGCGCTGCTGCAAGGCCTTTTCTTACCCATCACAATGCGTTGAATATCCCACTGTATTTACGCATCGCCAATGAATTGTACCTCAAAAGATTGATCATAGGTGGTTTTGATGGTGTTTATGAATTTTCAAAAGACTTTCGCAATGAGGGAATGGACCGAAATCACAATCCAGAATTTACGGTTATGGAATTGTATGTGGCCTACAAGGACTATTTCTGGATGATGGAAATGACAGAGCAATTGCTGGAAAAGGTTGCCATAGATATCCATGACAAAACCTCTCTCACAGTTGGAGAAAATATCATAAATTTTAAGGCCCCTTACCCTCGGGTACCCATTTTAGAGGCCATTCAAACGCATACAGGTTTTGAAGTATCCAATATGGACGAAAACCAGTTGAGATCAACTGCCAAAAGCTTGGGATTGGAAGTAGACGATAGCATGGGTGAAGGGAAATTGATCGATGAAATTTTTGGTGAAAAATGCGAACATCATTACATACAACCCACTTTTATTACAGACTATCCCAAGTCTATGAGTCCACTGACCAAAGAGCACCGCAGCAATCCCAAACTGACGGAGCGATATGAATTGATGGTAAATGGTAAAGAATTAGCCAATGCCTACTCCGAGCTGAATGATCCATTGGATCAAAGGGAACGTTTTGAGGTACAGTTGGCACTTAGTGAAAAGGGTGATGACGAGGCCATGTTTATCGATCAAGATTTTCTTAAGGCATTGGAATACGGTATGCCTCCTACCTCTGGAATCGGGATTGGTATAGATAGATTGGTGATGATAATGACCAACAACAGTTCAATACAGGAAGTGCTTTTCTTCCCACAAATGAAACCTAAGCAAAAGTTCATAAAGCTATCTAGTGAGGAAAAATTAATTTTGGATTTACTCAAAAAACAGAGTCCTATTGCCTTGACCACATTAAAAGAGCAAGCTGGACTTAGTAACAAAAAATGGGACAAATCACTTAAATTCTTGACTCAAAATAAACTAATCAAAGTCTTAAAAGATGATCAAGGGCTTTGGGTCGAGTGTTTTTCCTAATTAGTTTTATTTAAAAATAGTTTCCCTTAATTGGATGATCTTAGTATTTCTCTCTTTACCTTAATGTAACTATTGATGCTAAACTTTTTTTATTTTTTTGTTTTTATTTTAGATGTCTCTCTGTTAAGATAGGTTGACTTACTTTTTTTTAAATCAAGAATATTTAATTGATCGAAATCGCACAAAGTTTCATGGTTTCTTAAACAATTATTTTAAATTAATTAATTATAAATTCTACAATATTGAGTATTTTAAAATAAAATTTTTCATTTTTTAGTTAATTTTTAAAAATATACAGAAATGTATAAGAACACTATAAGATTGCGAATTATCTGCTTGATAGGACTTTTATTATCATGTGATCCTGAAAAACAAAACGAGAATCCCCCCAATATCATCATTGTATTTACCGATGATATGGGATATGGAGATTTAAGTAGCTACGGACATCCCAACATAAAAACAACCCAACTTGATAAAATGGCTGATGAGGGCATTCGTTTTACCTCTTTTTATGCAGCTGCATCGGTGTGTTCCCCCTCAAGGGCTGCCCTTTTAACCGGTCGATACCCCATTAGAAATGTACCTAATAATTTTGGGCCTGAATCAAAAAATGGCCTTCCAATCAATGAAATTACTATCGCACAAATTCTTAAAAATGAAGGTTACAATACAATGGCGATTGGAAAATGGCACCTCGGGCATCAACCCGAATATTTACCTACTGCAAGAGGGTTTGATTTATTCTATGGATTGCCCTACAGTAATGATATGATACTTCCATGGTGTCCATGGTTGACAGAAGATGATAAACTGTTTATCTATGAAGATTCCAATGCCGTTGAAGAAATAGGTTTTGATCAAGAAAATTTAACGGTTAACTATACCAAGAAGGCTACTGAATTTATTAATGATCATCAAGACAAACCTTTTTTCCTCTATATAGCACATAGCATGCCTCACTTACCAATCAGTACTTCGGAGGAATTTATAGGGAAATCCAAAGGGGGCTTGTATGGAGATGTTATTGAAACAATTGATTGGAGCATGGGAGAGATTTTTCAGACCCTAAAAGAAACGGGGCTGGATGATAATACTATCGTTATTTTCACGAGTGATAACGGTCCATGGCAGAATTTGCCTGATAGAATGCTACAACAAGGAGTAAAGGAAACCCATGCTGGAAGCACGGGATTACTTAAAGGATCAAAAAACACATCCTATGAAGGTGGATTTAGAGTTCCTGCCATCATTAGATGGCCTAAAAGAATCCCAGAAGGGATCGTTTCACGAGAGTTGGCCAATACTATGGATTTGTTTCCAACATTGATTAAATTGGCAGGAGCAGAAATACCCTATGATAGAGTGATTGATGGGAGGAATATTTACAACTTACTGAAAGGGGAAAACGTTGCTTCATCTGCGCTTTTTTTCTATTGTAGAGGCGTCAATCTAGAGGCTGTTAGGAAAGGGAAATGGAAATTGCGCCATACCAAGGATAAAGGATTTGAATTATATGATTTGGATATAGACCCCAGTGAAATTTATAACCTTAAAGAATCAAACCAAGAAATTGTAAAGGAAATGCATAAAGAAATGAAGCGTTTTTCTAAAGAAACCGGTGCAAAGCTTTTACCGATTAAAGAATAATTATTTAACAAACTAAACAACCCTATTAGACAATATATCGCACTACTATTCTTCACCCTTATCCTTTCCTCTTGTAATGATAGAGGCATAAAGAAAGTCTATTGAACTCAAACATTGGCCAGTAGATTGGAATGAAACTTCATTTGTGTTGAGGACGGTCTGTCCAAACTTATAATCTTAGCCGTACTCGAAAAGAATAAAAATTCCTATTCTCTCTTTATACCCCTAGATTGATCTAAGTGTTATGATTAGAAAATTATATCAAAAGGTTGCCAAGTATTCTTGAAAAGCGTTGAGGGTAAAATCTATATCTTTTTCTGAAAGGGCATCATTGAGGAAATAACTTTCAAAAGCACTAGGGGGAAGATATACTCCCCGATCCAGCATGGCGTGGAAGTAATTTTTAAAATAATCGTTATTACCCAAGGCTGCGGTATGAAAATCTACTACTGGTTTTTCTGTAAAATGCAGTGAGAGCATGGACCCATAGCGGTTGATTTGATAGGGTATACCTTTTTTGTCCAAGAGTTGGGCCATGCCTTTGTGCAATGTTTTGGTCTTATTTTTCAAGCTTGTAAAAACTTCGGGGTGGTCATTGAGGTGCGAGAGCATGGCATAGCCCGCAGCCATGGCCAGAGGGTTGCCACTTAAGGTTCCCGCCTGATAAACTGGTCCCTCTGGGGCCAAATATCGCATGATTTCTTCCCTTGCCGCAAAAGCACCTACAGGCAATCCTCCACCTAAAACTTTACCGTATGTCACGATGTCCGCAGCGATCCCTAAGGTTTCTTGGGCACCTCCCTTGGCCAATCGAAAGCCTGTCATCACCTCATCAAAAATTAATACGGATTGGTGCTCATCACAAAGTTTTCGCAAGCCCTCTATAAATCCTGCAATTGGAGGAATACAGCCCATATTTCCTGCCACTGGCTCAATGATTATGGCGGCGATTTGTTCGGGGTTTTTTTCAAAATGTTGGCTTACACTTTCCAAATTGTTGTATTGCGCCAGTATGGTGTCTTTGGCGGTTCCTTGGGTAACTCCTGGACTGTTGGGGACTCCAAGGGTGACAGCACCACTACCAGCTTGGATCAAAAATGAGTCGGAATGACCGTGGTAACAGCCTGCAAATTTGATTATTTTTTCTCTGTTGCTGTACCCTCTTGCCAGCCTTACAGCACTCATACATGCTTCAGTACCTGAATTGACCATTCTGATTTTATCAATATTGGGTGCCATTTGTACCACCAATTGAGCGATTTGAGTTTCCAACTCGGTAGGCATACCGTAGGAGGTACCTCTATCAGATCGTTCTTTTAATGCCTCAATTACAGGCTCAAAGGCATGGCCTAAAATCATAGGACCCCAACTAGAGATGAAGTCGATGAATTGGTTTCCATCATAATCATAGAGGTAAGGACCTTTCGCTTTTTGGACAAATATGGGGGTTCCGCCTACTGCCTGAAAGGCACGAACGGGGGAGTTGACCCCGCCTGGAATGAACTTTTGAGCGGACTGAAATAAGACACTGCTTCTTTTGTATTGCATGATTATTTTACTTGGGGAATAATTAAGTTTTGACCTAAAAATATGGTGTTATTTGTGATTTTATTTTCTTGTGCAAGGCGTTGTAAATCGACTTGATATTTTTTGGAAATGGAGTAAAGGGTATCGCCTTTTTGTACCTGATGAATTATGTTTTCAGGGGAAGTTTTTTGTGTAAGCTGTTCTTTATTGGCCTTTCTTTTCTTGAGATCGTAGCGATCTAAACGGTAGCGTTCAATTAGACTAATGAGCTTATCAGGGTATTTAGGGTCGGTAGCGTAGCCTGCTTTTTTGAGTCCTTTGGCCCAAGCTTTATAATCGTTTTTTTTATATTCGAACAGAAAATCGTAACGAGAACGCCCAGTTAAAAAGAGGGAGTGATCTCTGTAGGAGGTCCTGGGATCTTTGTAAACCCTAAAACACTCACCTTTTTTGTCATCATCATGGTAAATCCTTTTGCCTCTCCATTCATTATGACATTTGATCCCAAAATGGTTATTGGCCTGAGTCGCTAATCGGCTATCGCCCATTCCCGACTCCAATATACCTTGCGCCAAGGTAATGCTGGCAGGAATGTCATAGGAATTCATCTCCTGCTGAGCAACTTCTGCATATGTGTTCACATAGAGGTCCACGCGCTCGGCGACAGAGAGTTTTTTAGAGGCTTTTATAGATTTGATCTCTGTTTTCATAGTTTTAGCTTTTATTCTCTCGGACCCTTTTACCGTTGATCTGAATGAATTAATTTTTACTTTTTTGGCACTACCACAACTATTTAGAAGAAGAAATAATGACAATAAAAAAAATATCAAATAGTTATTTTGAAACATTTTTTTTTGGATAGTTTTAAGTTCATGCCCTCGATACCTTGGAGTCCTCCTGTGTGGATGACCAATATCTTTTTTGCTGTGAGCCATTTCTTATTTTTTATCATATCAAAAATACCAAAAAGGAGCTTTCCAGTGTAGACAGGGTCCAATGGAGTTTTAAAATTTTTATTAAAGGTATTGATGAAATCTATCAATTCTGGAGTGATCTTAGCATAACCACCGAAGGTGTAATCGTTATTTAGGGTCCAATTTTCTTTATTAGTCCATTTTTTAATATCGTCTCTAATATTTAAATTTTTTAAAGCAGTAAAACCAATCAACTCTTGATGAGGTAAAGCACTTTCGATCAATCCAGCCAGTGTCCCGCCTGTACCAATACTACAAGCTATGATGTCGAAATCTACATCTTCTTTCGTAAGTATTTCCTTACAACCTTTAACAGCGAGTGAATTGGTTCCCCCCTCAGGCAGGAGGTAAAAATCACCCCACTTTTTTTGGAGGGAGAGTCTCCAACTGGGCTTATCTTTTTGGCGGTATTCAGCTCTGGAAATAGGAAATAGGGTCATACCTTGTTCCTTGCAAAATTGCATAGTTGGATTCATTGATCGCTCCTCGTCTCCCCTAACCATTCCAATGGTTTTGTATCTCATAATCTTACCAATAGCAGCGGTGGCCGCCAGGTGATTGGAATATGGTCCACCAAAAGTCAATAGAGTATGGTGCCCCTCTTGCTTTGCTTGTTGCAAATTGTACTTTAGTTTTCGGAATTTATTGCCCGAGACTGTGGGGTGTAATTGGTCTTCTCTTTTTAAGGTTATTTGAAATCCATTGATAGAGGTGAGGAATTGATTGACGGAGTTTTGACTTTTAAACAGGTACATAATGTTATAAAATGAAAGGATAAATTTAAAAATAACTACCTTTAAAGTTTAGATATGGAGTCTGATTTACCTCTTGAAGAAGAATACTTTTATTTGTCCCCAGAGGGATATCGAGTCTTTACCGAAAAATACCACTTGAAAAGGGGGTATTGTTGCCAGAACAACTGCCGTCACTGCCCTTATGACTTTGACCCCAGAACTGGGAGATAACTTCGGCATAGTTTTTGTTTTTGTAATATAAAAAATCACCATGATGAATATTTACCTGCTTTTGCTGACGATTACTATTGTGGGATGTAGTTCCATTAGCGTTTTTACAGACCATGACTCGGGAGTTGATTTTACAAAATACAATAGTTTTGCTTACTTTAAACCCGGAATTGATAAGGTTGAAATTTCAGACCTGGATAAGCGACGCATTTTAAAAGCAATTGACCTCCAATTGGCCGAAAAATCAATGTTGAAATCTGATATGCCAGATTTACTGGTCAGCATCAATACCACTGCCAAGGAAAAAATTTATATAAACACCAACTATGGTGCTTGGGGATGGGGATGGAATCCATGGATTTGGAGCCCTAACCAAAATACGGTTTCAAGCAGAACCGAAGGGGTGCTTTATATTGATATAATTGATGCCAAAACGAAACAATTAGTTTGGCAAGGTAAAGGCAAAGGGGGTATAAGTGAATATTCCAAAAACCGTGATGAGAGGATTGGTATATTTGTTGCTGAAATTCTAAAAAATTTTCCTCCCGATTCAGCGCTCTAAAATGGAATTAAATCCTTAGCGGCTGTTAAAGCTTGGGGAATTCCAGCAGGGTTTTTACCTCCTGCTGTAGCGAAGAAAGGCTGTCCCCCACCGCTTCCTTGAATGTATTTACTCAGTGCTCTGACTACTTTTCCAGCATCCAGTGATTTCTCGCTAACCAGTGGTTTTGAGATGTAACAAATGAGTAAAGGCTTTTGTCCTTTGTTGGAACCTAATACTAAAAATAGATTATTTCTATTTCTACCCATTTCAAAGGCGAGGTCTTTGATGGATTGGGCATCTAGGTCAACAGCTTTGGCTAAAAAAGCGATACCATTAATTGTTTGTATCTCAGCTTGCGCCTCTTTAGCCAAAATTTGGTTCTTGATTTTTTTTAGGTCGTTGAGTTCTTTTTTGAGGCTTATGTTTTCGTTTTGTAATTGGGTGACAGCTTTAGTTAAATCCTGTGGATTCTTGAAGAGATTCTTGATGTGCTGTAATAGCTGATCTTGATCTTTAAAATAGTTGATCGCAGCCTCTCCCGTAATAGCTTCGATTCTCCTAATTCCTGCCGCAACTGCAGTCTCAGTAGTGATCTTAAAGTGCCAAATATCGGATGTATTTTCTACATGGGTTCCTCCACAGAGTTCTATGGATTGACCGAAACGAATGGTTCTTACAGTATCTCCATATTTTTCTCCAAAAAGTGCTATTGCACCATCGAAAAGGGCATGTTCAATAGGTACATTTCTGTTTTCCTTTAAAGGGATTTGTTCTTTGATACGGGCATTGACGAATTGTTCAACGGAGAGCAACTCTTGTCGAGTGAGCTTGGCAAAATGTGAAAAGTCAAAACGGAACATACCCGAATGCACCATAGACCCTTTTTGTTCCACGTGGGTTCCCAAAATAGACCGTAGCGCTTGGTGTGTGAGGTGTGTAGCGGTGTGGTTACAGGCGGTTTTAAACCGTTGACTTTCATCCACTTCAGCATTGAATTTAGCATTGATGTCTACAGGAAGGGTTTTGGAGTAGTGTAGAATTAGGTCATTTTCCTTTTTGGTGTCAACTATATAGTGGGTGGCTCCATTAGGCACTTGGAGGTAGCCTTTGTCTCCTACTTGACCTCCACTTTCAGGATAGAAGGGGGTGATGTTGAAGACCAGTTGAAAAAAATCACCTTCTTTTTTGGAGGTAACTTTTCGGTATTTGGTAATGATCACAGGGGTTGACAACAGATCATAGCCTACAAACTCTTCTTCATCGTCGGCTTTGATGATTTGCCAATCGTAGGTAGCTGATACGGCAGCGGCTCGTGAGCGTTCTTTTTGTTTTGTCATCTGAATATCAAATCCTGCTTCATCTATTTGGTATCCTTGTTCTCTGGCAATGAGCGCAGTAAGGTCCAAAGGAAAACCAAAGGTGTCGTATAACTCAAAGGCTTTGGCTCCACTTACGGTTTTGTCTCTGGAAACGGACAAAACAGAATCCATTAATGTAAGCCCTTGGTCTAAGGTCTTGAGGAAAGATGTTTCTTCCTCTCGTATGACATTGGCAGAAATTCTTTTTTGTTTATCAAGCTCGGGAAAAACGGATTTCAGTTGGTTGTTGAGGGTATTGACCAAATGATAGATAAAGGGATCCTTTTGATTGAGAAAAGTGAATCCATAGCGAATAGCTCTTCTGAGAATTCTTCTAATTACATAACCCGCCCCAGTATTAGAGGGCAATTGCCCATCGGTAATAGCAATGTATACCGTTCTAATGTGATCGGCAATAACTCTGATAGCACGATCTGTGTTTTCGTCCTCTCCATAATTATAGGCAGTGAGGGTTTCTATCTCCTTGATTAAAGGGGTAAAAACATCACTGTCATAGTTAGAGGTTTTGTCTTGTAATACCATACAGAGCCTTTCAAAGCCCATTCCAGTATCTACGTGTTTTTGAGGCAAAGATTCAAGATTGCCATCTGCTTTTCTGTTGAATTCAATGAATACAAGATTCCACAATTCGATGACTTGGGGGTGATCTTTGTTCACCAAATCTTTTCCTGGGATTTTGGCTTTTTCTTCCTCACTTCTGAGGTCAACATGGATTTCGGAGCAGGGTCCACATGGGCCTTGATCTCCCATCTCCCAAAAGTTGTCTTTTTTGTTTCCAAGCAATAACCTTTCCTCATCTATTATGGTTTTCCAATAATCGCAGGCTTCGGTATCCTTTTGGAGGTTTTCGTCTTTATCCCCTTCGAAAATAGTGACATAAATTTTATCGGGATCGATTTTATAGACTTCTGTCATCAACTCCCATGCCCATTCTATGGCTTCTTTTTTGAAGTAATCTCCAAAACTCCAGTTGCCCAACATCTCAAAAAAAGTATGGTGGTAAGTGTCAATTCCTACTTCCTCCAGGTCGTTATGTTTGCCAGAGACCCTGAGGCACTTCTGGGTATCTGCCACCCTATTCTTCTTGGGTTTTTGATGTCCCAAAAAGTAAGGTTTAAATTGATTCATTCCCGCATTAGCGAACATCAAGGTAGGATCGTCTTTTATGATCATGGGAGCTGAAGGTACAATAGTGTGACCTTTGGACTCAAAAAATTCAAGAAACTGTCTTCTGACTTCAGCGGATTTCATAGTGGGTTTTTGATATTTAAAAGCGGTACAAATATAGTTTTTTAGATCGATAGCTGTTGTGAATTATGAGGGAGTGATGATGATTTAGATAATTTGTATATTTACAACATTTTAAGACCTTCACTAGGTTTGAAAGCTTTCTATGGCGAAATTAAAATATTTTTACGATAAGGAGTCTCTTTCCTTCCGTCCTGTTAAGACCACCTGGTACTCTGGTATATCCGGAGTAGTATTATTTCTTCTCTCTACGATTTTTTTCGGAGTTTTGGCTTTGTTTGTTCTTTTAAACACCGACACACTAAATACACCAAACGAATTGCTTCAAGCTAGGGAAATAGAAAATTTTAAGTTTCAATATGAGTTATTGAATAAAAAACTTGAAAATATTGAAGAAGTAATGGCCAACGTTGCCGATCGTGATAATAATCTTTACCGTGTATATTTTGAGGCCAGCCCTATTCCAGAGGAACAGAGAAAAATGGGATTTGGAGGGGTAAACCGCTACGATGAATTGGAAGGTTATGAAAATTCCAAATTGATTATCAATACCACGAAGCGATTGGAAGTTTTGACCAAACAGGTGGTAGTTCAGTCGCGTTCACTAGAAGAGTTGGAAAGCATCGCAAAAAACAAAGAAGACCTTTTGAGTGCCATGCCTTCAATCCAGCCGATTCATAAAAACGATCTTAAAAGAATTGCCTCTGGTTTTGGTTACAGAAGAGATCCTTTTACTAAAAAAAGAAGGTTTCATCAAGGAATGGATTTCACTGCGCCTCGTGGCACTCCAGTTTATGCTTCGGGCAATGGAGTTGTGGGTCGAGCTGACAACAGAGCGTCTGGTTATGGTAAACACGTTAGAATTGACCATGGATTTGGTTACGTAAGCTTGTATGCACATTTGAATAAATACAATGTTAAAAGAAGACAAAAAGTAAAGCGAGGTGATATTATTGGATATGTCGGAAGCACGGGACGCTCGGTTGGTCCTCACCTCCACTACGAAATATTTAAAGATGGGAAAAGGGTAAATCCCTTGAATTACTACTCCGGTAATTTGACAGCTGAGGAGTTTGATATTATGCTGAATTTAGCCAGTCAAGAGAACCAATCTATGGACTGATGCATATCAATCTCCCTGAAAAAAGATACTATAGTATAGGAGAAATTGCTAAAGCTCTCAATGTGAATACTTCTCTTCTCAGATTCTGGGAAAAGGAGTTTAAAGAAATCCAGCCTAAAAAAAAACAAGGGGGAGCCCGAAAGTATACTCCTGAGGATGTGACCAACATCCAAAAAGTTTATCATCTGCTTAAGGAAAAAGGGTTGACTATAGAGGGTGCTAAAAAGCAACTCAAGCGAAAAAACCTTTCCGAGGATGGCAATCTTACAGTCATTCAAAAGCTAGAGCAACTTAAGTCCGATTTGGCTGATCTAATAGAAAATCTCTGATCATTTTTTCCTGAAAAATAATTGAATGGGTATTCCATTGAAGTTAAAAAGCTTTCTGAGATTGTTTTCCAAAAATCTCTTATATGGTTCCTTGATATATTGAGGAAGATTACAAAAAAAAGTGAACTGAGGATGAGAGGTAGGCAACTGTGTACAGAACTTTATATTGATAAACTTTCCTTTATATGATGGAGGGGGCTGGCTTTCGAAAATCGGAAATAAAGCATCATTTAGCTTTCTGGTAGGGATACGATTGGATCTGTTTTTGTAAATTGTAACTGCAGATTCTATAGCTTTAAAGATTCTTTGTTTATTGAGTGTAGAAATAAATAAAATCGGAACATCAACAAATGGTGAAATTTTTTCTTTAATCTCATCTTTAAAACTTTTAAAGGATTGAGATTCTTTTTCAACCAAATCCCACTTGTTGGCCAATATTATAATGCCCTTGTTGTTTCGGTGCGCCAACCAAAAAATATTTTGAACCTGACTATCAAATCCTCGCTTAGCATCAAACAATAGTAAACAAACATCGCAAGATTCAATGGACCTTACTGAGCGCATCACTGAGTAAAACTCAATATCTTCTTTTACTTTACTTTTTTTTCTGATTCCCGCTGTATCAACCAAATTAAATTCAAATCCAAAACGGTTGTACTTAGTATCTATACTATCTCTAGTCGTTCCAGCGATATCAGTTACTATGTATCTTTCTTCCCCAATGAGCGCATTGATAAATGAGGATTTTCCAGCATTAGGTCTTCCCACCACGGCAAACCTAGGCAATGACTCTTGGGGTTCACTTTGTTTGGGTAAGACCTTGACTAAGTCGTCTAATAGTTCTCCAGTTCCGCTCCCATTAATGGCAGACACAGTGTATATATGTTCGTATCCCAAGGCATAAAATTCGGATTTATTTTCAGATATTTTGGAATTATCCCCCTTATTGGCTGCAAGGAATATGGGTTTTTGGGAACGCCGGAGCAGTTGGGCAATGGTTTCATCCATTCCAGTAAGTCCCTCCACCAAATCCACCATAAACAAAATGCAATCGGCTTCTTGTACAGCAAGATTGACTTGCTTGTCTATCTCTTTTTGAAAAATATCATTGCTGCCTTGGACATATCCACCTGTATCGATCAAACTAAATTCAATCCCATTCCAGTCGGACTTTCCATAATGTCTGTCACGGGTTACACCACTTATAGCATCAACAATGGCTCCTCTCTTTTTAATCATACGATTAAAAAAAGTAGATTTTCCCACGTTAGGTCTTCCTACAATAGCTACAATACCCCCCATCAAGGTTTATTTTAGTTCAAAAGTAAGTGAATTTATCAGATAATGATTAGCTTATTTCTTGTAACCAAAACGTTTGAGCTGTTGAGGGTTGGAACGCCAATTTTTTTGAACTTTTACAAAGAGTTCTATATGGATTTTCTTACCAAAAAAAGACTCTAGGTCTTTTCTTGCTCCAGTACCTACTTTTTTTAGCAGTAAACCCTTGTGACCAATGATAATGCCCTTTTGAGTTTCCCTTTCAACGAGGATAATCGAACGGATTCTTAAGATTTTTTTTTCTTCCCTAAAAGATTCAGTGATGACCTCAACAGCATAAGGCACCTCTTTGTCATAGTGTTCCAAAATATTTTTTCTTATGGCCTCATTGACAAAAAATCTTTTGGGCTTGTCACTGAGCTGATCTTTGGGGAAATACGGTGGAGATTCAGGAAGAAGATCAATCAGCATATTTAATAACTCTGGAATAAAAAACCCTTTCAAGGCAGAGATGGGAAGGATTTTGGCATTTGGGAAAACATTGGAACATTCTTGAACAGCAGATTCTAATTCCTCTTGTGAAGAAGTATCAATTTTATTGAGGATTACAAACAATGGGATTTTAGATTTTTTAATTCTCTCCACCAGTGCTTCGTCTTCAATCTGATATTCCTCTATAGATATAATGTAAAGCAAAACATCGGCATCGATCAAAGATTCATTTACAAAATCCATCATAGATTTTTGCATTTCGTAAGCGGGCTGTATAATACCAGGGGTGTCGGATAATACCAGTTGGTGTTTATCATCATTAATTAAACCCAGTATACGGTGACGGGTAGTTTGCACCTTAGGAGTGGTGATAGACAAATCTCTACCCATTAGGGCGTTTACCAAGGTAGATTTTCCCACATTGGGATTTCC
>CENX01188504.1_pt1 | contig 13416 bp, 8 predicted proteins | sample 361321 | NCBI WGS metagenome assembly CENX01 (sample SAMEA2619678, study PRJEB7988) | marine metagenome | isolation source: saline water (ENVO:00002010), including | reverse complement strand
CCCCTCCCCCTCCGCATGCAACAAGCAGTACAGTTAATAGTGATGTAAATAATAATTTGAGTGTAGTTTTAAAATTAAAAATCATATTTCACTTTGAGTGCTAAAAAACCAAAATTTTCATCAAAAAAATCTTTTGTTCTAAAATTATATAATTCTTCTTTTTCCCATAAGAAGAAATTTGAATAAGCTGTACCAATTAATTCAAATTCAACAGATTGTACCTTTTTTCTCAGCCCCAGACTCATAATTATATTTGAATTATCTGAATCGTTAAATTTATAGAAATTCTTTCTATTTCCAAAAAGAACATCTATCTCGATAAATATCTTAAAATTTACTAAATTAAACTCTTTAGAAGCGCCTAAATTATGTATGTTAGTTCTCCATCTATTTCTTTGTGGCAAATCCAACAAAATTTTATCTATTGTGGAACCAACTCTAATTCCATTAATAACAGAATTTAAAATTACAGGAGAATCTATGTCCTCTATTGGTGACAACCAATTAAATTTCGTATTTTTGATTGAAAAACCGTAAGAATATTCATTAAACAGTATTCCAGTTGATTTATGAAGAACCTCTAATCCAATTTTTTTTGATTTTCCTTCAATAAAAAGAAGATTACTTCCAAGAATTTCATATTTTTCCAGATCTGAATTTATTCGGAAGTTGGCTTCATCACATCCACCAATGATTAAGTTTCCGTTTTGATAGCAATCAAAAAATTCAGGGCTAGTTTTTGAGTTTCCAAAATTAAAATTTATATCAAATGCGTCATTTAGTTCATAACTTAACAGAAATTCTTTTGAAATGATCTTTGATGAAAGTCTTTTTGGGTAAGAGCTCCTCACTCCCTCCCCTTGAAAATTATTTTTGTTTAAAGTGATAGAGAACTTGTTTTTATATGCTGAAACTGAATATTTATTTTCATCATATTTTTTGAAAGAATCTGGTAAATCAAATGGCAATTCCCACGAGTTTTCCAGAACTCTTTTCTCAAAAGCAACTTGATAATTTATGTCATTCGATAGTAGAAAAAATGAAAAAAAATTTAAAAATATGATTAATACAAATTTTCTAATTGAGTACATTCAATTTATCTTGCTAGTATTTTTTTTGATAACATTCCTCTAAGTATAAGCTATCAATATGTGCTTTATTCAAAAACAATTAGTTGAAGATTTTGTTACCCATCTGAGATGAATCTTAAAGTTAGTGGCGGAGAGAGAGGGATTCGAACCCTCGAGACAGTTACCCGTCTAACACCTTAGCAGGGTGCCGCTTTCGACCACTCAGCCACCTCTCCGGACTGATAATGATACAAATTATTTAGCTCTTAGTCTCTGCCTTCAGTAAGATTTCTCAATTTATATAAGTCTTCCTCAGTAAAGTTGCTACAGAAATTAAATGGGGGTTGTGGTCTTGCATCTTCTTGAAGATTTGCAGTAGCAATCCAACCAATGAGGCACCTCTCTTTAATTTCGAGCGCAGAGTCTGCTTCTATTTGGCTCAATAAGCCTTCTTTGTTAACTGGGATTGTCTGCATTTCTACCAAATTATCAATTGGATTATCAAGAATAAGAAGTTGATTGTTTTCTTGTGTGAATTTTTCCCATTTTGGGCCTTTCACAAACTCATTTGGATTGCCGTATTTAGCAATATTAGCCCAATACGTCATCATCAAATTACTCAAAGCTAATCTTCCTTCATCAGAATCATCAGGAAACATGAAAGGCTTGATATAAAAAGTAATAGGACCGAGGTCAAAATCACCTGTTATAAATGGTATTTCAAGACCATGCGCTGCACCAACAAAAAGTTGATAATTTCCGGCGAAAGATGAATCGTTTTGCTCATCCCAATCAAACCTATAGGCATATAAATTTGAATTGGTATTTGCCATTCTTCTCAAAGGCTCTTCGGCACCATCGTATCGCCAAATGTCACTTCTGTATTTGATCCAACTTTTCAGATTTTCTTCAGAGCGCTTTAGACGTAATACAACTCCTCCTGTTGAGTTATAAAAGTAGTTTGATCTGACGTACCAAAAATTCATTTCATCTTTATTTGTGCCTGCCACTACCACTAAATCCTTATCAATTGTTTCAAGTGACTCATGAATTCCTGAAAAAGGAATGACAATTCCATCTTTTATTGTGATTGGCGTAATTGGATAGATATGTTCTTCAGCTTTGGCTTTATATTTTTGGTAAACCTCTTCAGAAGAAAGACTTCTTAAATAATCGGCAGCCTCCGTGTCGGTCACCAAAAATTTTATATCATCGGCGAAAATTTTCTCAGAAGATAATTCTGACTCCTCTTCAGCAAACTTCTGCGTATAGGATGAAACATAACCTGATTGCGATATTGCTTTATGAAATAATCCTTTACTTAATGGTGAAGCCAGTAGTGTAAGGACATTATGACCACCCGCCGATTCACCAAAAATTGTTACATTTTCCTTATCACCACCAAAAGCAGAAATATTTTCTTGTACCCATTCAAGGCCTTTAATTAAATCTAATTGTCCAAAGTTGGATGATTTATCTAAGCCTGTAGACGTATTTCTTAAATATTCGGAAGAAAACCAACCAAACAAACCAAGTCGGTAATTAATGGTAATAACGATTACTTGTTGAGTAGTAGCTAGTTTGGAAAAATCGTAAAAATCTCCAGATCCCCAAATATTTGAACCCCCATGAATCCAAAACATAACAGGAAATTTATTTTTATTTACTTCAGTCTGATTTTTTGGAATATAAATATTTAAATACAGACAATCTTCATTTCCCACAGAAACGTTTCTATTTGGTATAAGTCCCTCTGTACCTGGCTGTATGCATTCACTTTTAAATTCTGTGGCATCGATAACTTCATTGCTTGCAGATAGATTCCTTGGCGCTCTCCATCTAAGATCACCCACAGGTGGCTCTGCATAAGGAATGCCTTTAAATACAAAGTGACTTTCTTGTTCCTCACCCAAAAAATTTCCATCTGGGGCATTCACTTGAATGAAACTAGAAGGGTCTTTAAGAGTAAAGCTACCTGTACATGCAGTCAGCACTATAATAGCTAAAATACTTTGGAAAAATGATTTCATTGGAACTTATTTTTTTAAGGTGTCTTTTAGTTGTTCGAATTTATTCTCAATATTATCTACTTCTTGACTGCCACCTTGTGCAAAGTCATCTCTTCCCCCGCCACTTCCAACAAAACATTCATTAACTTTTTGAATAATTGATTTTGCTGATAAACTTTTGTCTGCAGTCACAATATAAGACAATTTATCTTCATCTTTTGATATGAATACTGAATAAGTAAATTCAACTTCTTTCGAAGCTTTATCAGCATACCTTCTTAACATTTCTACTGATGCATTTTCATAGAGCTTTATTTGTCCATTATGGCCTTCAATTTCAACTTCAGAAGATTTTAATTCTTTAGCTGAAAGACTTTTCTCTGCTTTTGCACCTGATTTAAGTTTTTTATTTTCTTTGAGTATCTCTGCAATCTTCTTGGCTAACTCATCTTGAGGAACATTAAGAATCTCCGTTATTTCTTTCACAGTGCTTAAAGCTTCTTTAGATTTTTTTATTAAGTTTGATCCTGTCATTGCTTCTAATCTTCTCACCCCTGATGATACAGAAGTTTCATTAGATATAATAAACCCTTCTATCTCAGATGTGTTCTTTACATGAGTCCCTCCACATAATTCTACTGAAAATTCTCCACCAAGACTCACAACTCTCACCTCATCTCCATATTTGTCTCCAAAAAATGCTAGTGCGCCTGAATCAATAGCTTCTTGGTAGCTCATTAATTTAGTTTCAGTGATCGTGGATTTTTCTATTTCAGCATTAACTATATTTTCAATTTCTTCAATCTCAGATAGGGTTAATTTAACGCCATTAGAATAATCAAATCTCAATTTTTCATCATTAACTAAAGAACCTTTTTGAAAGACTTTGTCTCCTAAAACCATCCTTAAGGCTGAGTGAAGTAAGTGGGTAGCCGAATGATTGCAATCGATTTTTTCTCTTCTGCCAAGATCAATCATCAGCTTAGCTGTATCACCTTTACAAAGCTTACCTGAGTTAATTAAAACCTCATGCAAATGAAAATTTCCTACCTTCTTACAATCTGTTATAAAAATTTCTGAATCTTGTTTTATCACTGAGCCAGTATCACCTACCTGACCACCCATTTCAGCATAAAAAGGTGTTTGAGAGAAAAGAGCAAAACCTTTGCTCGTTAATTCAGTTGCATTATTTCCTTGTGTATCAAAAAGTTCCAGACAAGTTGCTTCACAACTTGACTCTTTATAACCTACAAACTTTGATTTTAGATTCGGATCGATAACAATATCTTTTGCAGTAAACATCGAAGTGTTTTTCGAGCCTTCCCTTTGCACAGCCATTAATGAATCAAATTGTTTTTGATTGATTGATAATTTATTTTCAGCAAGAATCGTTTTAGTTAAATCAATTGGAAATCCATATGTGTCATGGAGTTTAAAAGCAACATCTCCAGATATTTCCTTAGTTTTTTTCTCTAGTTCTTTGTCTAAAATTTTCATACCTGATGAAAGTGTCTTAAAAAATAAATTTTCCTCTCGTTCCATTGCGTTTTTAATGGTGGGAAAATTGTTGAAATCATCAGCAAAGTCTTTTTTTATCAAATGTTGCAAGTCATCTAAGCACTCAAATAAAAAAGGAGACTTTCTATTCATCTTGTAGCCGTGCCTAACAGCTCTTCTGATAATTCTCCTCAAAACATAACCCCGTCCTTCATTCGAAGGCAGTACGTTTTCTGCCATTAAAAAAAATGCAGCTCGTAAGTGATCAGCAATAACATTTAAAGATTGATCATTCGGTATTTCAAATTTATTAGAAATTGCATGTTTAAGCTCGCTAAATAAGTCTGTTTCAAAATTAGAGCCAACGTTTTGCATAACGGAACAAATTCTTTCTAAACCCATCCCAGTATCAACACATTTATTTGGTAATGGAGTTAAGTCACCCTTAGAACTTCGATTAAATTCCATAAAAACAAGATTCCAAATTTCAACATATCTGTCACCTGTATCGCCTTCTCCAGGAATTTCACCCTTAAATGTTTCTCCATAATCATAAAAAATTTCAGAACATGGCCCACATGGACCTGTATCTCCCATAGACCAAAAATTATCTTCGTCGCCTAAACGAGAAATTTTTTCTTTTTTTATGCCAATACGATTAAGCCAATATTTTTCTGACTCATGATCATTTTCATGAACTGTAATAAAAAGTTTTTCTTTTGGAATGCCAAGTTCTTTGGTTAGAAACTCCCAAGCATAATCTATTGCACCTTCTTTAAAATACTCACCAAAACTAAAATTACCCAGCATTTCGAAAAAAGTTTGATGTCTTGTTGTAAAACCTACGTTTTCAAGATCATTATGTTTTCCACCTACCCTTAGGCACTTTTGGGAAGAAGTGGCGCTTCTGTTTTTTTTATCCAACCCTAAAAAAGTATCTTTGAACTGAACCATGCCAGCGTTCGTAAAAAGTATGCTGTCGTCTCCATGTGGTATCAAGTCACTTGAATTTACTATTTCGTGGTTTTTAGATTTAAAATATTTAAGAAATTTTTTCCTTATATCAGCTAATTTCATGATTGTAATTCTGTTTTGTAAATTTTTGATTTATCTATGTAGTGTTTTGCACTTAAAACTAAAACTGAAATTTCTTCTTCAGTTAACTCTCTTATTACTTTTGCTGGAGAGCCCATAATCAAAGAGTTATCAGCAAATTCTTTCCTTTCAGTAATTAATGAATTAGCACCTATAATGCAATTAGCCCCAACTTTTGCATGATTCATAACTACACTACCCATACCAACGACGGTATTTGCACCAATGCTTGCACCATGAATTATTACTTTATGGCCCACCGTCACGTTTTCATCAATAGTAACTTTAATTCCTTCATCGGTATGTATTACTGTATTGTCTTGAATATTAGTTCCCTCTCCAATGGTAATAGTATCGTTATCACCCCGCATCGTTACGTTAAACCAAATAGAAACATCTTTTTTTAAGACAACATCTCCAATTAGATCGGCAGAATCAGCAATCCAGACGTTGTCAGCATCAAAGCTGGGTTTCTTTTCTCCTAGGCTATAAATCATATGTCTATTATAATTGAAACTTCTATGAATTTTTGCTCGAATTGTGGTTCTGCTGAATTAGTTAAAAAAATACCTGAGGGAGATAACCTTGAAAGATTTGTTTGTAACAAATGTGGCCATATTCATTACCAAAACCCCAATATTGTTACAGGTGTCTTAGCTTATACCGATCTAGATGAATTAATTCTTTGCAAAAGATCTATTGAACCAAGATATGGTTATTGGACTTTGCCTGCTGGTTTCTTAGAAAATGGAGAATCAATTGAAGAAGGAGCTTTGAGAGAAACAATGGAAGAAGCCAAACTTCAAGTTTCAGATGTAAAACTTTTTACAATCTTAAGTGTTCCACATATTAACCAAATTTATACATTTTTTACTGGAAAAGTTGTTAATGATGATTTTGGTCCAACTCCAGAAAGCTCTGAAGTTGAACTCTTTAAGTTTGACGATATACCGTGGTCTGAATTAGCTTTTCCGACAGTAATTAAAACGTTGAAATTATTTCTGGAGCATGGAGACACTAAAGTCATTAATGAAACTCTAAAACCAAGAGTTTAATTTTTCTTTGCATACTGATAAGCATTATCAAACATTTTGAACCAAGGTGAATGCACACCCCATTCCTTTGGGGCCCATGAATATTGCTTTGTAAGATAAGTCCTTTCTGGATGTGGCATCATAATCATTATTCTGCCATCGTTGTTGCAAACGCCAGCAACACCTTGAGCTGAACCATTAGGATTAAATGGATAATGTGTAGTAGTCAAGTGATTTGGATCAACGTACCTCGCTACAATATTCTCTTCATCTTTGCTAAAAACTGCTTTCCCTTCGCCGTGTGAAACCATGACCGGAATCACACTTCCTTCCATGCCTTTGAAGAAAATCGAAGAACTATTTTCTATTTTCAATTGCACTAGACGACACTCATATTGATCTGAGTCATTTTTTATGAATTTTGGCCAGTTGGAAGCACCAGGTATAATTTCGTTAATTCCTGAAACAAACTGACATCCATTACATATACCAAGTCCAAAATTCTTATCATTAGAAAGAAAATCGCTAAGGATCTTCCTAATTTTGCGGTTAAATAGAATGGTATTAGACATGCCAGAACCTGCACCTAAAACATCACCGTAAGAAAAACCTCCCGGTACGACCAAACCCTTATAAGAATCTAATTCTTTTATACTTGAGCCAAACTCACTCATGTGTAAGTCTTTTACTTCAAAACCCGCCTCCATCAGAGCTGCAGCCATATCATATTGACCATTAATGCCTTGTTCTCGTATTAAAGCTATCTTGGGACGTTTTCTAAAAAGGTTTTTATCTGGCTTTGGTATCAGAAAATTGATTTCAGGTGTTAAAAATTTATCAAATTTCTCGTACGCCACTTTTTCTGCCAGTGCTGTATCTTCTGAATCTCTTATTTTTTGTATTTCGTGGCTAACTTTGCTCCATTGATTGAATAAAGTGATCAAATCTTCTGAAAAAATTTCTTCCTTAAAACAGTTTATGTTGATTTTTTTATCGTTATTTTTCTTAGCTACATTCTCAAAAAATAATTCTTTTTCAATCAAATAACTCCTTACTGATTCAAATTTTTCATTTTTCACTTCGATTACCAAACCTATCTCCTCTGAGAAGAGTTTAGGAATAATCTGTTCTTTGTCAGAATAATCTAAATTAATATCTAATCCCTGATTACTGCAAAGAGCCATCTCTATTAAAGAGGTAATGAGACCACCATCTGAAATATCATGCAAAGCCTCAATTAGGCCTTTATCAAGGAGTTCTTGAGTTGCCTCAAACAAAACCTTGAATTGATTTACATTATCAATATCTGGTGTCGCCCCTCCATAAAGCTTAAAACTCTGAAAGAGAGCACTGCCTCCCAATCTATATTTGTCAGAGTGTATCCATAAATGTAGTAAAGTCGTATCTGAATTTGATAATTCAGGAGTTACAGATTTATTTAGATCAGGCACATTAGAAAAAGATGAAATATTTAGTGTCATTGGCGATGTGACTGTGTGCTCTGATTGATCCTCCTTCCAATTTACTTTCATCGAAAGAGAATCTTTTCCTACAGGTACGGATACATTTAAATTATCAGCCATATTTGCTAAAGCCTGAACCCCACGTACTAAATCTCCTTTTTCATCAGCTGTTTTAGTAGAGCTCATCCAGTTCGCAGAGAAACTTATCTCATTTAAAGCGTCATGTTTTACTCCAGATACATTGGTAATTGCCTCTGCTAAAGCCATTCGACATGAGGCTTCAGGATTCTCAATAGCAATATTTGGCTTTTCTCCAATAGAAAATACCTGGCCTGAAATGGTTCTATAATCATCTAGAGTAGCTGCATAATCTGAGACAGGTATTTGTCGGTTACCTATTAACTGATCTCTAAAAACTAATCCATTGACTGTTCTATCACCGATGGTTATTAGGAACTTTTTTGAGCCAACTGCAGGATAATTTAAAACATTAAAAATTAATGATTGCAGGTCATCTGACGGCAAGTCTTCTTTGACAGTAGAACGATCATAATTCTGTGCAATTAAATCTGGTAAAGGAATTTCTCCAAATAAATCATCAAGCTCAAGATTAACAATCTCATCTTTATGAAATTTAATTTTTACATTTTTTTCTTCTGTTAGATAACCTGCAATTGAGAATGGACATCGCTCTTTTTGGCAAATATCCTCAAGAGCTCTTAGTTTTTTCATTGGGATAGTAAAAACATATCTTTCTTGACTTTCATTACACCATAATTCCATGGGGCTCATTGTTTGATCAGCTGAATCGATATTTTCAAGATTTATTTCAACTCCCAAGTTTGTATCCTTAGCTAGTTCGGGAATAGCATTCGAAATTCCACCTGCACCAACATCATGTATAAATGTAATCGGGTTCTTAGATGATTTCTCATTAAATTTATCAAGAACTTGTTGTGCTCTTCTTTGCATTTCAGGGTTTGAACGTTGAACAGAGGCAAAATCTAAATCTGCATTATCATTCGTTTTTTTGGTAGAACTTGCTGAACCACCACCTAAACCTATCAACATCGCTGGCCCACCCAAGACTATGACAGCATCACCTGCTTTAGGAACACCTTTTTTTATCTGAACATCTTTAATTGAGCCAATACCACCAGCCAACATAATAGGCTTATGAAATCCAAGGTCTTTATACTCAAGCGACCGAAAGTAGCCAAAAATTGCAGGCCTTCCAAACTCATTATTATATGAAGCTGAACCGACTGGAGCATCAATAAGAATATCTTTTGGCGAGGCTAAAAAGTCTGGTTTATTTTCTTCATCTTCCCAAGCCTCTAATCTATTTCCAAGTCTGAGATGAGAAAGACACAAACCCATAAATCCAGCTTTTGGTCTTGCTACCCTTCCTGTAGCAGCACAATCTCTAATCTCTCCTCCTGTGCCAGTGGCAGCTCCTTCAAAAGGCGAAATACCTGTTGGGTGGTTATGGGTTTCTACTTTAATTGTTGTATCAACTTCTCCTTTATAATTCTTGTATTTACTATCTCCACCCACCTCCAACACGCTTTTTCCATTTGCTTTTATAACTGCTGAGTTGTCGTGATAAGCAGAGAGAATATGCTTCATATCTTTTTTTGTAGTAGATTTAATGGCATCAAAAAGTGAGTCATGACTAAAAGGAATATCAGTCTTCCACTTTGAGCGAAAAATTTTATGTCTACAGTGCTCAGAGTTTATTTGTGAAAACATCATTAGTTCAGCATCAGTAATGGACCTATTTAATTTTTGAAAAAGTTCATTTAAGTAAGATTTTTCAACAATATTTAAAGCTAAACCTAGATCGTCATTAAGTTTATCCAAAAGAGAGCTGTCTTTATGAATATCATAGGTTTCCAGTTTTTTTCTTTGGGCTTTTAGAAAAATTTTTTTGGAGTCAGCAAGACTTGAAAAATATGACTCGGTCATCTTGTCAAAAGAATTTTCTATAATTTTTTCTTTATCAGTTGCATCAAATGCCTTAAACCTTTCTAATCGATGCACAGCATTTATGCCAACATTCTTAAAAATGTCCTGTGCCTTGCTAGACCATGAGCTTTGGGTTCCAATTCTTGGCGTAATAACGAAATTAGGTACAAAAGAGACTTCATCTGCTGATAACAGTGCTTTAACTTTTTCTAACTCTTTTTTTTCAATTTTCTTTTCGAGACCCATTGCAAATATATATTTGCTTGTTTTTGCAGGAAGGGTCTGTCCAAAAATTTTTGATTGTTTTGTAGTTGAAAATATACTTTCGCCTTCAAGAAAAATAATTTTTTGGAACTTCATGCTTTATTAATTAAAACTTTTTCCTTTAATTCTTTTATAAGATCTCTATACTTGGCTGCTTGTTCAAAATCTAAATCTTTTGCTGAAGATTTCATTAATTTTTCAAGCTTTTTAATTTCTTTACCAATGTTATGGTAGTTAACTTTTGACACATCATATAGATCAGAATCACTATTAGTTTGGATTTTTTCTTTTTTCAAAGATCTAGCACCTTCCATGACATCTTTAATTCTTGAGGTTGCGGTTTTAGGGGTAATTTTATTTTCTTTATTAAAAGTTCTTTGTATTTCTCTTCTTCTATCTGTTTCTTTTAGTGCTCTTTCAATTGAGCCAGTTACTTTATCGGTATAAAGAATGGCTTTACCCTCTAAATTTCTTGCAGCTCGACCAATTGTTTGAATCAATGAGCCTTCTGATCTAAGAAATCCTTCTTTATCTGCATCCAATATTGCAACCAACCCTACCTCTGGCAGATCTAGACCCTCTCTCAGTAAATTTATTCCTACTAAAATATCAAAAACTCCAAGTCTTAAGTCTCTTAAGATTTCAACTCTTTCAACAGAATCAATATCTGAGTGTAAATATCTAACTTTTAGTCCTTTTTCATGCATAAATTCAGTTAAATCCTCTGCCATTTTTTTAGTAAGAGTGGTTATAAGAGTTCTGAACCCTTTTGCAGTAGTTTTATTTGCCTCTTCTAATACATCTTCAATCTGAAATTTTGCAGGTTTAAGCTCAACCTCTGGATCAAGAAGCCCAGTTGGTCTCACCAATAGTTCGACTTGATTATCACTATGTTCTTTTTCCCATTTTCCAGGTGTTGCAGAAACGAACACTCTTTGAGGTGCTAATTTGTTCCACTCCTCAAACCTTAATGGCCTATTATCCAATGCGCTCGGCAATCTAAAACCATAATCAACTAAAGTTTCTTTTCTTGATCTGTCCCCTTTAAACATCCCCCCTATTTGAGGTACTGAAACGTGAGATTCATCAAGAAATACAATGGCGTTTTTGGGAATATAATCAAAAAGACATGGTGGTGCCTCGCCAGGTTTTCTTCCTGAAAGATACCGAGAATAATTTTCTACACCGTTGCAATATCCAAGTTCAGCCATCATTTCTAAATCATAATTTGTTCGTTCTTCCAGCCTTTGTGCTTCGAGTAATTTATTTTTACCTTTAAGTTCTATTAATCTTTCATCTAGTTCTATTTTGATATCTTCGAGCGCATTATTGATAGTATTTTGTGGTGTTACATAGTGAGTCTTTGGGAAAATACTTACCCTTGGCATTTCTTTAATAATTGAACCAGTAAGAGGGTCAAAAAATGATATTTGAGAAATTTTATCGAATTCTAATTCTATTCTTACGGCTTCCGTTTCCGCTTCTGCAGGAAAGATATCAATACAATTCCCTCTCACTCTAAAATTACCTCTTTGAAAATCGAGGTCATTTCTAGAGTACTGCATAGTCGCAAGTTGTCGCAAAATATCACGTTGGTTTATGATTTCCCCTCTACTTAAATTTAAAACCATTTTTAAATAAGATTCAGGAGCACCTAACCCGTAGATAGCAGAAACAGATGCAACTACAATTGTGTCTTTAGCTTCTATTAATGCTTTGGTAGCAGAAAGCCTCATTTGCTCGATATGCTCGTTAATATTGGCATCTTTTGCTATGTAAGTATCTGACGAGGGCACATATGCTTCTGGTTGGTAATAATCGTAATAAGAAATAAAGTACTCCACCCTGTTTTCGGGGAAAAAATCTTTGAATTCTCCGTATAGTTGTGCTGCCAGAGTTTTATTTGGAGCCATAATGATAGCTGGCCTTTGAGTCTCTTCTATTACTTTAGCTATGGTATAAGTTTTCCCAGACCCAGTTACACCTAACAGTGTTTGATTCAACAATCCATCATTAAGATTCTTAGAGATTTTTTTTATTGCTTGAGGTTGGTCACCTTTTGGATTGAAATCTGAAACTACTTTAAAGCCTGACATTGTTTTTAATTTCCTAATAGTTGTATATAATTCCTATTCGTTCCCCGATAGCTCAGTTGGTAGAGCAACTGACTGTTAATCAGTGGGTCACTGGTTCGAGCCCAGTTCGGGGAGCCACTTTCGTGTTAATTTTAACATTAACTTTTAAAATACTATTTATATTTAAGTGCACCTTTAAAATACAGTTCACAAATTTCCATAAAAGTATGGAATAACCCAAAACACAAGCGCAACCATTAGCGCAATATATGCGGAACAAAATAAACATACTTTCATAATACGGTGTGAAGATATGCCAAATAATCGTAGTAATATATAACCCGTAACTAATCCAAAGATTACTTCAAACCAATCAAAAAAAAGAATTATTAGTTCATTTAAGATATCTAGCATTGATTTGACTTTACTGAAGTTATTTCAGAATGTTATGAGGTTTCACTATTTTTAACATTAACTTATTATAACTTTCTCTTAAATTATCGAATAGATCACTATAAAATGCAGAATTGCAGCTACTGATACCAATGAATGGAAAACTTCATGGTACCCAAAAATTTTTGGCGATAGTTTTGGATATTTAAGGCCATAGCCAACAGCACCAATAACATAAAGAAAAGCACTTACTATTATAAGAACGCTGTTAGCAACAGAAAATACCTCAAACATTCTTGAAAAGTATGGTAGAGAAATTAGGCCCATGCTTACATAAATGCCTGCTCTTAACATTCTATTTATATTGGGAAAAAATATAACTTGAGCAGCACCAAATAAAGCAACACACCAAATTAAAATCAGCAAAAATAATCCATCAGGCCAGGGAATAACTAAAAGTGCTATGGGTGTAAATGAGCCTGCAATCATCAGAAATATTCCAACGTGATCTAATTTTCTCATTCTTTTTTTTATCAATGTGTTCCAGT
>CENX01023835.1_pt1 | contig 13428 bp, 10 predicted proteins | sample 361321 | NCBI WGS metagenome assembly CENX01 (sample SAMEA2619678, study PRJEB7988) | marine metagenome | isolation source: saline water (ENVO:00002010), including | reverse complement strand
AAGATTGATGAATTTAAATTCATTAATACTCCTGATCAAGTTAGGAGATCTTCAGGAGCTGATAAACAGTTACCAGGAGCAAAAATAACAATGACAATTTCAACAGTGACATTAAATAAATAATTTTTATGGATAAACGAGAAAACTTACTTTGGCAAATGATAACTACAATAGCTTTCATTGCTATTGCATATATAGGCTATTCATTATACTTTGATAATAATGGATATCTTCAGCTACTAGATGATTTTGAATCTGAAGAAATTGGCACAGATAGGCAATTAAAAGAAAAAGTACAAAAACTTGAAGTTAGCTTAAAGGAGAAACAAGACTTTATTACAGATGGTAGTGAAACCAAGTACTATATCGCTCCAGAAGATAATCCTTCTAATTTATTATCAGTTATAAAGCTCGAGGGATTTGAGTCTATGGCTAATCAACACTTAAAAATAGATAATATTTGGTATAGCGGTAAAAGCAATAGTTATAAAGCACACTTAGTGAATTCGTATGGTGATATAATTTATAATCTATCAGTCAATGATACTATATCAGGTGGAAAAATAATTGACATGGGACTGGGGTTTGTTGTCTTTGAAAAGGATAATGAAAGATTTAAATATGACATTTATAATGAGGAAGGTCAACAATGAAAATAACTAATATAGAAAAGAACAATATCTTAAGCTCTATATTCCTAAAACAATTTAATAGAACATTAATATTTTTATTTATGTTTTCTGGATTATTTGCTAATCAGCAACTTGATGATATGGGAGAAATCACCATTAAAGCTGTAGACTCTAGTCTATCAGGAATTTTATCCATACTAGCTGATGAAAGTGGCTACAATATTGTTACTGGCCCAAATGTTAATTCATCAGAAAGAATTACAATTAACCTTGTAGATACTCCAATTGATCAAGCTATTGATATGATAGTTCGTGCTGCCGGATTAAGCTATGAGATTCAAGGTAATTCTATCTTAATTGCAAATGCAGATAGATTGAATAGTGACGTTGGAGTAAGTTCTCATGTAATTCCATTAAAGTATGCAAATGCTGAAGATGTGGTAGGTCTATTGGCAAATATCACTGAAAAAATTACTGTTGATAAAGCAGGTAATAATTTATTAGTTACAGTAAGCCCTAAAAAATTAACTGAAATCCAAACTATAATACAAGAAGTAGATAAGCCTGCAATTCAAATAATGCTTGAAGCTAAACTTATTGAAGTTGCGTTATCTAATGAAGATAAGGAAGGAATAGACTGGGCAAAACTTTCTGAATTAACAACAATTATTGCTGAAAGTGGAGTTCCGCTCCAACTCGATGCTGGAGGAGAAACTGCTTCTTTGCTACCAGGTAGCTCATTTTCTACTTCAACAGAAGGCTTAGTTACTGAAACTCTTACACCTCAAGCGTTTCAACAACTCCCATCAGAAATGTATTTTCAAAGGATAACTGGTGCAAACGCTGGATTCAGCAGACAGTTAACTGCATTTGAAGTTACCCTTGACTTCTTGATGAAAAATAATAGAGCTGATATATTAACAAATTCTCAAGTAGTAACATTAAATGGTCATGAGGCAACAATTTCTATGGTTGATGTTGTACCTTACATTTTATCTAGTGGAGGTTTAGGAGGTCAAGTTCAAGTACAAAGAGAAGAAATAGGTATAAAACTACATATCTTACCTACCGTAAATACAGATGGATACATAACAACATCTGTTAGACCTGAAGTGAGTTCAATATTTGAATTTATTGGACCAGATAGAAATATCCCCTGGGTTAAAAAAAGACAATCAACTACAACAATTAGAGTTATGGATAATGAATCAATTATCATAGGTGGACTTCTATCGCTTGATAAAAAGAAGGTTGAACATCGTGTACCTTTCTTTTCTAGTATCCCATTTATTGGCGAACGATTTTTTAGACATAGTTCTGAGATCGAAACAAAGACTGATCTTGTAATACAAATAACTCCAAAAATTATTTATGATAATTATAGCGGAATAAATAAGAATCCATTTCACAAAGAGACTGAGTATGAATCTAAAAGTTATGGTTTAGACTTAGATAAAAAAGAAACTGTTAAAAATAAAACAAAGAAATCTGACAAAAAGAAAAAGGAAAAGTAATCTATGAAAAGCATAAACTATACAAATTATAAAGTGCTGTTAATATCTATTTTCTTGCTAATATTTTCACTTTCTTGTGATAATTCAGAGCCAGTTTCTGCTGAAAATCCAAATTTAACATACACTATTTCAGTTCAAACAGAAGTACGAAATTGTCATCTATTAAATTGTCTTGAAAATACAACTTATGCCTATGATGTAAATAATCCACTTGAAGCAGACTATCATTTATATTTTCAAATAGAAATACTTGATTCAGATGATGAACCTGTTGAAGGGGCTGAAATCAATGTCCAAGAGTGTATTCTTGTTGGTGATGATTCTTCTAGCTGTGAATCTACAACATCAAATTTTGCATACTTTGATGGTGCTAGCAGTACAACTAATAGTGAGGGTATTTTAGAAGGCTACTGGAAAGATAATGGTGTGAGTGGAGTTTTCAACATTACATTTTCATATACTGACCAATACGAGGCAGTAAATCAAGAGACTAAACAAATTACAGTCAGCTCTCTGGCTGATTTTATTAATTTAAGTGTTACTACTGCTACAAATGAAGTATTTACTGATAATACAAATGTAGCTTATGAAACAACTATATCAGCTAGAGTACTGAATGAGTATAATTCCTCTATGCCAAATATTCCAATTCTTTTTAATCTAATAACTGACGGTGTAGGATCTTTAGATAATTCATTAGCCTATACATCTGATACTGGTGAACCTGCATCAGCTGTTTACACAATAGAACCTGCTTCAATTCCAGGGTTAAGTAGCAATAATGTTGATGTGCTATTTAGCATATCTGTATTTAATGAAGATATAACCCAAACATTGGAAGCTACATATCCAGTATCTGGAGGTCAAGAGCCTGAATATGATATTGCCGAATTTTATTTTTACCCAAATTACGAATCTATACCTCATGACCAGTATGATAATACAGAAATTTCAGTTATCGCAAAGAATGATGCTGGCGTAGGCATATCAAATGTACTTGTTCGTTTTGCTCTTGATTCTGAATCAAGAGGTTCTAATGGAGAGATTAGTCATGAATTTGAATATACTTGTTGTGATGATTCTGACTCTACTTTAGTTGAAGGTCAAAATGGTGTAGCAAGTGTTACATACACAAATATTCAAGGTGGTAATGATGTCTTAACAGCTTATGTCCTTGACCCTTTTACATCAGAAATTTTAACAGACTCAGATGGGAATCAAATTGGTACAGATAACATTACAATAGTAAATAATGAGGCATGTCCTAATTGTGATGAAGATTTAAGACTAGTAGCAGCTAATTACCTACTACCTGATGATAGTGGAATAGAATCAACAGATGTATATGCTTTTTATACTGATTCATTAGGAAACCCTCCAGATTTAAATTCATTTATGACATTCTCAGCCCTTCAAACAGATCCAGAAAATGATGGAGAGTGGCTTGAAGCAGGTTCATTAAACCCTGAAAATGGTATATTCGTTTCTGCTCAAGCAGGTGATCTTGATAATCCTATATTTAATAGTTTTCCAGATGATACTACTATTGTATATGCAAAGACAACATTTAATGCAGAGACTGCATCAGGTCTTGTTAAAGTAATTGGGCTTTATGAGGGTTTGACAGATACCCTTGGTGTTCAAATCTCATCATCTTTTGCTCACTCAGTTTCTATTACCCCACCTTTCCCAAGCGTTATTTCTGTTCAAGGAAGTCCAACTGACGAATCTACAGTACTTGAAGCAGTTATAACAGACGCTTTTGGAAATAATGTTACTGAACCATATGTAACTAGATGGAAATTAACAAATGAGACTGTACTTGGAGGTGTTCATCTAGATGGAAATGAAAATCTAAGTGATGCATATTCAATCTCGACAATAGGCGTATCAAATATAACAGTAAATTCAGGTCAAGTACCTGCATCAGTTGCAATGAATTTAGAGGTTCATCCATATTCGGTTTTAGAAACAATTGAAAATTCTAGTGAATTAGATGCTCTAGATGTTGATGACCTAGATGGAGATGGTTCCACCAGTGATAGACTATATGAGCCTATATGCTCTGCATATTCAGTACCATTAACTGTCGCTTCTGGTCCAGCAACTTCAGGTATTATTGGATACTCTTTTCTAGAAGCTGAAAATATTGGAGGTGGATTAACAGAAATGCCAGTTTCAATAATGCTTTGGGATACATGGGCTAATCCTGTTGTAGACTCTACATCTGTTTATTTTACATTGAATCCTGAAAATTTAGCAGAAATTGGAGCTGAAGCTAAAACTAATAATGTAAAACCTGGAGGTGATGCTGATTCAGATCACTGGCCTGGTGTTGCTTGGACAACAATTACATATAATTCAGCGCAACTTCATGAAGTTCCAGAGATTTTAGGATATACAACTGGTAGTTTTTGCACTGATAGTCTATCTTCCTATGAAGAGTGCGCAGAATTAGAGCTTGAATGGCTTACAAGTCAACAAATTGTCGTTTCAAGCTTTGCTAACCCTGTAGATTATGAGAATGTTTGCGTAGATTGCTCATTATCATTACTTCCATTGTCTGACACCCAGGTAGATTGGGCTTGTCCTGCGAATCCAAATCCTAACAATGATATTTTTGAAGTTATATTAAGAGCACAGTTACTCGATTTCTATGGTGTCCCAGTTCAAGGCTCTAATGTTGAACTTATTTATACAGGTTCACAAGGTGGACCTACCGTTGAAGCAATTTTAAATTTATGTTACTTTGATATAAATGGTAATGGTGAGTATGATGATGGTGAGGAACAAGTTGATAGTGAGACAGGTGATCCACTTACGCAAGAGCAATGTGATGCTACTACGGTACTCACTTGGGGTCAAGCATTTATTTTAGAGCCACCCAGTAATGAAGTATTGACAGATGAGGATGGAAATAAGTATTTTAGAATTACATTTAATCATAACGAATGTACACTAACTGCATCTGATCCAGAACAGTATACTTGTACTAGCCCAACAATATTTGCAAATCTTGTAAATCCTAATGGTGCTCAAAGTGATGAAGTCAGTGTTACACTTCTTAGTACATGTACAGATTAAAATTGAAAGGTTAATTTAATGAGTTATAATCCACAATTTGCAAAACTTGGTGAAATATTAGTTAATGAGAATATCATTACTGAAGATCAATTAAATAAAGCATTAGTAGAGCAGAAGAATAAAAAAGATAAGCTTGGTAATATTCTTGTTTCTAATGGTACAATTACTGAAGATGATTTAGTTAAGGCATTTTCTTTACAATTAGGAAGTAAATCTATTAGTGAAGATGAACTTTTAAAGGCACCTGAAGAAACTGTAAAACTTCTTGCAGAAGATTTTGCAAGAGAAAATAATGTTCTAACCCTAAAACAAACTGATAGTTCTATTTATGTTGCAATGGAAGACCCCGAAGATGTTGCAACCATTGATGCTATAAAGAAACTAACAAAATTAAATCCTGAAATTCTAGTTGCTGGAAAAACGGCTATAAGTAATGCAATAGAAACACTCTATGAAAGAGTAAAGAAATCTGGTGAAGTTGAGAGTGCAATTTCAAATATCAAAGTAGTTCCTGGGAGCGAGGATGGAGGTGATGAACTAGATTTAGCATCTGAAAAAGTTTCTGCTAAGGATGCTCCATTTGTTAAACTAGTAAACCTAATTTTAACAGAAGCTATTAAAGAAGATTCATCGGATATCCACATAGAACCTGGTCGAGACGAAGTAAATGTAAGAATAAGAGTTGATGGTGTTCTTATAAGAATAATGACCCCTCCTGCTTCTTCACTTAATGGGATAGTAACAAGAATCAAAATTCTATCAAAACTTAATATTGCTGAACATAGATTACCTCAAGATGGAAGGATGAAAATCAAAACCTCATCAAGAGATATAGATGTAAGGGTTTCTATTTTACCTACAGTCCATGGGGAAAAAGTTGTACTTAGGTTACTTGGTAGTGGGAAACTGTCATTAAACCTTAGTAATCTAGGTTTTGAAGAAAGTAAATTGACAACTTTTAAAAAGTGGATAAATCAGCCATATGGTATGATTATTATATCTGGTCCTACTGGAAGTGGTAAATCAACTACCCTATATGCTGCCCTTCAAGAAATACACTCTGAGGGAATTAATATTACTACAGTTGAAGATCCTGTAGAGTATCAATTACCAGGAATTAATCAAGTTCAAATGCATGATGAGATCGGATTGAATTTTTCAGCATCATTAAGATCAATTCTAAGACAAGATCCAGATGTATTATTAATTGGTGAGATAAGAGATGAAGAAACTGCAAATATTGCTGTTAAATTTTCAATGACTGGTCACCTTGTATTTAGTACTGTTCATGCTAATGATGCTACATCAACAATTGCAAGATTACTAGATTTAGGGATTCCACCATTCTTACTAGGCTCTTCTTTAAACCTTGTTATGGCACAAAGACTTGTTAGAACAATTGATAAAGATAATAAAGAAGATTATACCCCGACTAAAGATGAATTAGATCAAATTTCTTTCCCTAAGGATAAACAAAAATCTACAAAGTTTTTTAAAGGCACTCCCAATAGAGGTAATCACAACACTGGCTACAAGGGACGAACTGCAATTCATGAAATTCTAGAAGTAGATAATCCAATGAAGAAATTAATCTTTGATGGTGCAAATCAAAATGAAATTAAAAAAGAAGCAATTAAGAGTGGCATGACTCCACTTCGAGATGCTGGGATTTCAAAAATTCTTAGCGGAGAAACAACTATTGATGAAGTCCTAAGAGCAACAGTAGAAGATATTTAATGCCCTCCTACGAATATATTGTAAGAACACAAGATGGTAAACGGCTTGAAGGAAAAATAGAGGCTGAAAATTTAAATCGTGCAAACGAGAAGCTTGAAGAAAAGAAATTCACAATTGTAAAATTAAGTGAAAATGAAGTTGCGTTTGATTTTCTCGGACCATTTTTAGATAGATTAAATCTAGAGATGGAAAAGTTTAAAAATAGAATTCCATTATCTACACTTGTATTTTTTACCCGTCAACTTTCAACTATGTTTTCTGCAGGATTAACACTAGAAAAATCAATTTTCTTTCTAGCTCAGGAAGAAAAAAATAAGAAATTCAAGAAAATCTTAGGAGATTTAGACCAAAATATAAAAAGAGGAATGCTTTTATCTGATACATTAGAACGTCATCCAGGTGTTTTTAATAATCTATTTATATCGATGGTTAGGGCAGGTGAAGTTAGTGGAAAATTATCAGAAACTCTTGAAGAGCTAGCTTTATATCTAGAAACAGTAGAAGAAACTCAGAGAAAAGTTAAATCAGCAATGTATTATCCAGTATTTATCATAGGATTTCTAGTTATTACACTATTTTTAACATTTACTTATTTAATTCCAAGCTTTTCAGATGTTTATGATCAATTAGGATCAGAGCTTCCATATTATACCGTGCTTATGGTAAATATAGGAGAATGGCTGCAAGAAAATGTATTTCTCGTATTATTTTCTAGCTTTTCATCTCTTGCAGCAATATGGATGGCTTCCCTCACAGACTCTGGAAAATTATTAAAAGATAGACTATTACTTAAGATTCCAATCTTTGGAAAAATTATAAAAGATAATATCTTAAGTAAATTTTCAAAAACATTCGGAATACTTGTTAATGCAGGTGTTCCAATTATAGATACTTTAGATTTAGTTAAAAAAGTTGTAGATAATAGAGTTTATGAACTAGCTACAATTGAAGCTTCTACAAATATTGAAAATGGATCTAATATATCACAAGCTCTTAAAAATACAGGTGAATTTCCATCAGTAATGATTCAATTGTTATCTACTGGAGAAGAAACTGGTGAAATTGACACGCTATCACTTAAAGCATCAGAATTCTATACTAAACAAGTAAATGCCAGTGTCGACAGACTTACTTCAATAATTGAACCATTATTAATTATTTTAGTAGGAGGAGTTATAGGAATAATTGTTGTTGCAACCTATTTACCAATTTTCCACTTTGGTACTGCTTTATCTGACTATTAATGATTTTATCTTTTATTGCTGGATCAATAATCGGTAGTTTCCTTAATGTTGTAATTTCTAGAACACCTAAAAACCAATCAATAATATCTCCACGCTCACACTGTCCCAAATGTAAAAATTTTATCCCATTTTATTACAATATACCAATAGTTAGTTTCATATTTTTAAGTGGTAAGTGTAACCAATGTAAAGAAAAAATTTCTTGGCAATATATAAGTGTAGAAATTATTACTGGTATACTATTTGTTTTTTCTTTTTCTAAATTCTCAGTAAGTGAAGCAATTTTACTCAATATAGTTTTTTGTTGTTTAATCATTATAAGCTATATTGATTTTCATTACTTATTAATTCCATCAATTTATTTGTACTTATTAATTATTCTTCTAATTCCTTATACATATATAACAATCCAGACGCCATATCAAACTATGTTAGGTGCTATGGTTATTACATCTTATTTAGCTGTATGCACACTAATTGTTGGAATAATCAAAAGAAATATTAATGTTTTAGGGTTTGGTGATATTCTACTTATTATTTTTATTGGTGGATGGCTTGGGATTATTCACTCATTTATTAGCCTGTTTCTTGCAGCGATTATAGGAATTTTATATATCATAATAAATAATTATTTAATTAAGAATGAAACAATTAAGATTCCGTTCGGGACATGCTTATCAATTTCATTTACTATAATTATAATTTTAAAAGAGTATACAATGCTACTTACTTTTTAATATTTGTCTATTTCTTTCAAATAGCATTGCGCTAACAGTTGCTGAGATATTAAGTGAATTTATCTTACCATTCATAGGAATAGTAAGCATCAAATCACAATATTTTTGTATGACCGGCCTTATTCCCTCTCCTTCACTACCAAATACAAATCCAATTTTTCCTTTTAAATTAAAGTCATACCATAATTTTGATTCTATTGAATTTTCAATTCCAACTATCCAATAGCCGTTTTGTTTTAGTTCTTTAATTGTATACTTAATATTTTTTGATTTAATAATATTGATATTACAAAAACTTCCCTGACTAACCTGAAATACTGAACTTGTAATTGACACACTTCTTCGCTCAGGTAGTATAATTCCATCTATACCTGCACACTCAGATGTTCTAATTATTTGACCTAAATTTTGTGGGTCTTTAATTGAATCTAAAATCACATGACATTCATTATCATTATGATTTATTGAAACTGGGACATGGTTTAAAACTGTATAATCAAAAAAAACAATAATTCCCTGCGTTCTATATTCTTGGTATTTATTTTGAAATTCAATCTTATTTAATGTAATTACTTTATGTTTATATTTTTTTGTAATTAAAGTACTATCAGTCATTTTTCCTTGATTAAAGGTATCACTTACTATTATTTGACTAACTTTACATTTGTTTGAATTGAGTATAGACTCAACTCCATTAATTCCGTAAACAAAATATTTATCAGAGTTATTTGAATTGTTTTTAATTTTCATATATCAATATATTAACAATATTTTAATAATGAATGGTTATTTTTATGGAAAATAAAGTTAGAATAGATAAATTTTTATGGTGCACAAGGCTATTCAAAACTCGTCGCCTAGCAAATGAAGCATGCGTTAAATCTAAAGTTAAGATAAGTGATAAAGCACTAAAATCATCATATCATGTAAAGGTAAATGATAAAATAACCATAAAAAAAAAACACATAAACATCACTATTGAAGTTAAAAATATAATCTCAAAAAGAGTCTCAGCTAAATTTGTTACACAATATATAAATGATATTACTCCTGAGTCTGAAAAAATTAGATTTGAGGCATCGCACAAAACTCCTCATATCTATAGAGAAAAGGGATTGGGACGACCTACGAAAAGGGAGAGAAGGCAGCTTATGAGAAGTTTAGAAAATTATTTTGAATCTTGATTGATTTTATTTAATTCAGAAATAATAGTTTGCTCAAGTCTGCTATAGGTAACAGGGTCATATTGCTTTAGAATTGCACCTGGAAATGTATCTATTACTTCTCCATTAACCCCAACTAAAAAAGACCATGGAACTGCAGGAACACCACCATAAAGATTAGTTATTTCATTTATCTGCTTATTATTACCATACAATAAAGGATAATTTACTTTATATACATTAGCAAAATTTGTTAACGCATCCTTGGAATCGGATAAACTTATACCAAGAATTTCAAAACCTTTATCATTATACTTATCATGTAATTCAATGAAATCGGGAATTTCCATTCGACATGGTCCGCACCAAGTCGCCCAAAAATTAATTAATACAACCTTACCTTTTAGATTAGAAAGAACATATAAACTGTCATTAGTGTCGTTTAATTTGAAGTCTGGAGCATAGTTCTTGCTCTCTTCAATTAAGGATTTAATTTTACTTATTCTATCTTCTGATAATTCTGACTCTGAAAAAATAAAACCTATACATATAAATAAAGGGTATATATAAAAAAATAACTTATTCATTTAACCTTTAAACTCCTCTAAAGATAATTTCAAAAACTTAATGAATTTACTTATATCAGGATCCATCCCATGGAATCTCTTAACTTCATTTTCATTAGTATCAAGTACAACATAGAAAGGAAGCGCTGATGTATTATATCTATCAATTTCCATCTGTCTATACTGTTTATGATTAGGTCCTGCATCTGTATATAACTTTATTAATACAAAATTTTCAAAAAGTTCTTCAACTGCTTTATCTACAAAAACATTGACTTCCATCCATCTACAATTTGTACAAGTGTATCCAGTGAAATCAACAAATATAGGCTTCCCTGTTATTTGGGATTCCTTAACTCCTTCATCATAATTTTCAATCCAATTTTGTTTATATTGGTCTTTTTGAATATTATTTTTTTGGCTGATTTCTTTGGGAGGCAAATAAGAATCTATCAAACCATAAACACTTCCACCCCATAATCCTGTAGTCAAATAAAGACCAAAGGTTAAAAAGATAATACTAAAAATTAATCTACCAACTCCAATGAATTCTAAATCACTATCATGAGGTAATTTTATTTTACCAAGCAAATAAACACCTGTAATTATAGCTATAACTGCCCATGAGGCTAAAACAAAATCATAAGTGAAAAATCCAATATCCCAAACTAAGTCTACATTGCTAAAAAATTTCATAGCTGCACCTAATTCAAGAAAACCCATTGTAACTTTAATTGAATTCATCCATTGACCACTTTTAGGTAATCTGGATAAATATTGTGGGAATAGAGCAAGGAAGAAAAAGGGTAATGCAAATGCAAGTGAGAAAATTAACATCCCTATAATTGGCCATAAATAACTACCCTGACTAGCAGCTACAAGAAGTAATCCAACAAATTGAACAGTGCATGTAAATGATGTCAAGGTAAAAGTCAAAGCCATAAAAAGGATACCTATGGTTCCACCCGCCTGTTCATTATCTAAGCTATACTGTCTCATTAATGATGGAGCTTGAATTTCATACATGCCAAATAAACTTAGAGCAAAAAATACAAAGAGTAGGGCAATAAACAAATTAACCCAAGGGTTAGATGCAATTTGATTAGCGCCAGAAGCGCCCAAAGTAACAGCTAGAATTAAACCTAATGAGGTAAAAATTATAATTATTCCTAGAGCATAAGTTATTGCAGATTTCAAAGGTCTATTACCCTCTTGCTCTCCTTGTTTTGTAAAAAATGAAACTGTTATTGGGATCATAGGAAAAACACAAGGTGTCAATAAAGCCAATAAACCCATACCAAATGAAAGAGCAATGAAAGACAAGATACCTGAATCAATAGCATCTTGTAATACACCACTTGATTTAGTGCTTAAATTTTCAGAACTAGGGATTGCTTTATATTCTTGACGTATTTCTTCAGTAGTAAGATTTATAGGTATTGAAAAATCATCATACTTTCTTATACATACACTTTCATCGCATACTTGATAAAATAATTTGCCATTCAATTCATTTAAATCTTTATCTAGGTTCTTAGAAGTTAGAAAATATTGGTAGAGCTCTATTGAATTTTCATGAGTAGATACCTCCATGTCAAAGTTTTCATCAAACTTGACTTTCGGATTTGGTTCAAAGAAAGAGCTTGAATCAGTAAATATAGTTGAATCTGGCCAAATTATTCTAGTTGGACTTAGAGATAAATTTTCATCAGTGGAATAGATATAGTAGCCTTTTTTAATATCAATATTGAAAGTTATTTTTAAAGTTTCTCCTTTGTATATATCTAGCCTATCAATATCCACTTTAAAATCAACATTTGATGAAAATGAAAATGAAATAAAATATAAAAATATAATACTTTTCATTAAATAAAATTTTCTAGACGCCATCTTTTACCCTAATTTTCTTTATTGTAACTGGAGCAGATGGATTATCGCTTCGTAATAATTTCATCATTTCACTATAGTATTCATTTTTATTTTTATCATCAGGTATTTTAGCAAACAATTTTTTTCTTGTTTTGGGGTCAATTAACTCAATCCATTCTTCAGATTTCTGGTTCGGAGGCATCGTATTATGACATTGTGTTTTTGCAACAATATAATCAGTTGGGGTATCAGCTATAAAATCAATTACATGAATGTTATCTATTACTTTACCAAATGCTGTGTAATTACCATTGAGCCAATGTGCTTCCTTTAAACATATAAAAAATTGACTACCTGCTGAATTAGGTGAAGGCCCTCTAGCCATAGATAGTATACCTCTATCATGCTGTATACTGTTAAACTCTTGGTCTATCTTCCATCCTGGCCCACCAGTTCCATCATTATCTCTTTTTGAATCTCTTGATAATATATCTCCACCCTGAATCATAAAATCTTTAATAACTCTATGGAAGGTTGTATTATCATAAAAACCACTGTTCGCTAATTTTTTAAAGTTATAGCAATGTTTGGGAGCTATATCAGTGAAATATTGGAGTTTAATTGTTCCTTTTGTAGTCTCAATAAATATAGTATCATTATTTGAAATTGCCGAAGGTTCATATAAACGTGCATTATTAACTATTGAGTCAATTTTACTATTTGTAATATGGCTATTATCTCCAGCAAATTGCTTTAGTGGCTGTAATGTCAGAATATCTTTAGCTTCTATATTAAGCTTACCTAGATTGAAATCCTTGAAATAGTCACCTTTTATTTTTAGTGTATCTGAAGCAAATATAAAATTAAATATTATAAATATAA
>CENX01023085.1_pt1 | contig 13437 bp, 18 predicted proteins | sample 361321 | NCBI WGS metagenome assembly CENX01 (sample SAMEA2619678, study PRJEB7988) | marine metagenome | isolation source: saline water (ENVO:00002010), including | reverse complement strand
ATATAAAAAGCGATGGCACGATCAAAGTTAGATTTTTCTTCGTCATTAATTATCTCCTTCATTTCTAGAAACAAACATCTTGCTGAGTCTTGATTACAATGTACCTCCTTAAGACTCAACAATTCTTTTTGTAATTTATCACCATCATGTTGCAACGTTTGCCAGAAATTTGCTAGAGGTTCATATAGATCATTGACCCATATGTTTATCTTAGGACACCTCTTTGTAATTTCTAATGCAACAGAACCTCCACCCAAAAAGGGTTCACGAAACTCTTTTACCTGGGTAAGGTCTGGGAGGTATTGGAGCAACTTTACTATTGCTCTGCTCTTTCCTCCTGGATAACGCAGTGGTGTCTTCAGTGATTTTAGTGTTCTTGGCATTGTAAGGGTTTGGTCGTTTTAACTCAGTCATGGGAAACTCCACTTGCTATGTTAATTTAGCATACTTTATTGAAATTCGCAAGTCATCATAATTTCAGTCAGACAAGCAAGCATGTTGATCTCTTGATCAGGTACGTTTGAGATATCTCGCATATACTTTGCGATAACTAATACTGCTTCGGGAATTGAATTGGGTTTTAAGACGTTATATAAATTGTCATAAATCTTACGCATAATCATGCTAGGATCATTGTCCATGTGTTGAACTACCCATGTTTTAACAGTCTTAAAATCTTTCTGCTTCAACGATACAAGTAGATTGTCAAAATTAACATCAGCGACATCAACGAGAATAGCAGTGTCAATGGATCCATTAGCAGCATAGCGTTGACACTCATTGATAAGCCTACGCCAGTCAGGATAATACCTCCTAATAAGTTTAGCCAGAACTTTATCTTCAAATCTAACATTTTCTGTCTTTAGTATAGTTCTAAGTCGTTCAAAGAACTGACCTTGTAATTGTACGGACTGTCCATTCTTTACACGAAAATCGATGACAGTACATCGTGAGTGTAAAGGTTCAATGATCTTGTTAATAAAGTTGCAAGTAAAGATGAACCTACAATTACTATGGAACTCCTCCACAGCAGCTCTGAGCGAGAGTTGAACATCGTTGGTTGTGTTGTCTGCTTCATCTATAATAACTACCTTATGAGATGCCCCAGAGGTCAGTGAGACCGTTGAAGCAAATGTTCTGATCCTGTTCCTCACAGTGTCTAGGAACCTACCCTCATCAGATCCATTGATCATGATGTAGGATGCATTAATCTGTTCACAGAGTGCTTTGGCGATGGTAGTTTTACCAACACCAGCAGATCCAGTAAGCAGAAGATTAGGTAACTCACCTTGAGAAACGAATCCTTTAAATACTTCCTTAATACTTTGAGGAAGTATACAATCATCAATAACTTTTGGTCGATACTTCTCGACCCATAAAAATTCTTTGTTCATTAAACGCACCAAGTAACCCAAGAATAACGTATGCCACTAGTCACTGTCATGACTTCGTGAGGGAATAAAAACACAGAAGGGAACGCTACAACATCACCCTTCTTTAAATCTACACGATGCTCATTCCAGAATAGAAGTTCTCCACCTTCATAATCATCGTTTAGTACACCAATCAAACTAGTGGTGGGTATACCACGAACCTTACCATCAAACATATCATGGATATGATCATGATGTGGTTCAATAGATTCACCAACAGAATACTTGTTGAACTTTATGTCACCTGTAGTTGACCAGAAAATATCAGAATTGGTATTCTCTTTAACAAAATACTTTTTGTTATATGCTACACAAAGATCTCTGATATATGGGAAGATTTTCTGGCGACACTTTTCATTCTTTACTGTTTGAAAATCTCCTTTACTATAAGAAGATTCTTCCTTTGCATCGTACCAACCATGATCTTCCCACCTATCTCTCTTTTCTAATCTCTTGATTATAGAATCACATACATCCTCTGGTAGAAGATTCATTTTAAAAATGTAATCTTTAAGATGAGGATATTTTAAACTCATGCTGGTTCTAGTGCAATGTAGTATGTGAGATCTGTATCACAATTAGTCCATTCAGAAATCAACTGAGAAGATACCTTCACAGTATAAGAACCTGGTACTAATCGAATGTTCTCAATCTTAACATCAAGTGAGTAACTCCCTTCGAAATCACCAGAAGCAGTTTGCTCAAATGTATTACTGGTATCATTCTCCTTATCCCGAATGATCAATCTGATAGATCCGTTTGTAGTATCGAATGTAAGATCTGGTAGATCATATACAGATGATGCTTTCTGTAAAGCAAACAGTTCCTCAGCAGTAATGCCAAAAGAGATATCTCCACCAGGAAACTTTACATTCTTCTCTGGTGCAGACTTGAGCGTAATTTCAGGGTCACTAAAATAATACTTAACAGAGCGACCACCGCTACGAATAGTGACATAATCCCCAGAGGTGAAGTCCAGTTCAGGATTGTCAAACAAAGAAAGACCTGAAAGAAACTGGCTAAGATCATATATAGCGAAGTCAGTTGGAAAGCTCTCTTCGCAGGTGTACTTAGCAAGGATGTTTTCTCCGTTGCTGATTGTTCTGATAACATTACCTTTCCTAATAACAATAGATGAATTAATCGTACTGTAGTTTTTAAGTACGTTTAATGTTTGTGGTGATAGTTTTACTTTACTTGTCATAGTCAACTGTGAAGGAAGTGGAGCCTGTGTTTGCTGCATCTGCTGATGCTCTTTTGTCGTTGAAGTGTAGAAGGAGAATTCCATAGTGAATAATTTTAATAATGTCTTTACGTGCTGATCCTTTGCGGTCATAACGTGAGGCATATTTTAGAACATTACTTCTACAAAATGCTTCAGCATCTCCAACAGAATCAATGAGGTCAAGTGTTTGTACATTACCAGAAGAGTAGTGTCCTCTATAGGTGTTACTAATGTACTCATGAATCTCTTTAATAAGTTCGTCTTCGTTATACTTCAAGGTGTCCATACATATTGAATATCTTTATAATAGCACTCTTTTTCCGAACCGTCAAGTTTAAGTACTGTGATCTTATCGTCATGGACTCCTTGAACTCTGGCAGCACCTTCCTCAAGGGATACGATGCTACCGATGAATCTACAATCGCTTGATTTAATCATTTAAATAATCCTTTTCATTTTGATAGGGTTTGATTTCTCCTGTATAAATTTTCCATCCATAATGGATCTCAGGAAACAACCATTGATCTACTCTATAACAATACTGCCAGTTGGTAGGGTGGATACAATTAAGAACCACCACTGTCCAAAAAGCAGTAACGTAATTAAGAATCTGAGTCATAGTGACGTGCTACATCCTTAACGTAACATGGTACACCAGCAGGGTCTAACCATTTGGTGTATTCAAAGTCCTCTAGACATGCGTCTAGTTGGAGAGCACTGTCAAGATAATACATGTCATTATACCTTCTAGTATACTCATTGAACTTTTGAATACGATAGTCTGGTTTACCATTCAATTCAATAACACCGTCTTCAACATAACGGTATGGGAATCTTTCTAGGATAACATTCATTAGTTTACCTCCTCAGTAGTTTCTACATCTGCATCAATCTTATCATACAAATCTAAGAATGACTGCTTTGTTTCATCATCGAAACGGTTGATGCAAAGTTTGATTGCCTTCATACGATCCTGCCAGATAGCGAATGCACGAATGACGTGTACAAGTCTACGAGTTGAAATAACCTCATCGATACCACCATCCTTAAATGTTCTACGGATGATGTCTGCCCAGTTAGCAAGGTGTGTGCAGAACTCTTTATCAAGTACACCTAAGTTACCAGATACTTTCTCAAGAATCTTTTGCTCAGTCTTAACTGAAGGATACTCTTGCTCGAATGTCAAAGCAAATCTCTCAAGGAATGCTTCATTCAATACATTAGTACCGATGAATCTACCATCCTCAGAACCTTTACCTTTGGTATTAGCAGTTGCAATAACATTAAAACCTGATGATTTCTTAACGTACTTACCAATCTTCTTCAAGAATACACCTTTACCCTCAAGGATTGATTGAAGACATAGGATTTTATTTGATGCAAGGTCAACTTCATCAAGAAGTAGAACTGCACCTCTCTCTAGTGCTTCTACTACAGGACCATTGTGCCATGCAGTTTGACCATTAACAAGTCTGAATCCACCGATGAGATCATCTTCGTCTGTTTCGATAGTGATGTTTACCCTGATCAATTCTCTACCTAGTTGAGCACATGCTTGCTCTACACCTAGAGTCTTACCATTACCAGATAGACCAGTAATGAATGTAGGATAGAAGAGTTTACTATTGATGATCTTCTTTACATCACTGAAGTTACCGAAAGGAACAAAGTTTGGATCCTTTGCTGGTACTAGATTCTGTACTTCTGTTGGAACTACAGCAGGAGCAGAAATCTGACGCTCAAGACTTTCTTTTACTGCTTCGAGTGACCATGTACCACGCTTGACATAGAACTTACGCAACCTTTTAGTTGTAGATGCGTACTTCAATCCGAAGTGTGCTGCTGCTTCACGTACATGATCTGCATTAATTTCTGTACCATTTTGCTTAGTAAGATACTTTACTAGTTTTTCTGTGGTTAGTGGGTTCTTTGCTGGCATTGTTTTGTTGTTTGTTATGTACTTATGATAGCAAGAAAAAACCCCCTGTGAAGGGGGTGTGTGTCACTTCTTCAACTGGATCACTGTACCATCTTTTGTGGTTACAGTTGCTTCAGTAAACCTATCAATGATACGATCTACAACATCGAATGCATCGGGTGTAGGTGGTGTAACATCTTGCTTAAAAGCATAAACAGGTTCTGGTTGTTTCTTCTCTACTGGAAGAGTTACCTTTTCATATAGATCAAAAGGAAGTTTGATCTGCTCTTCTGATACTTGCTTACTTCCAGCAAAGTATGAAGGTGCTACCTTCCTTAGATCTGCGAAGATAGGATCTTCGTTCTTAGTTGTATTCCAGATATAACTAAGACGTTTTGATACGTCATCCCAATCCTTCTCAGTCATTTCATCGAATGCAGAAGGATAGTTTTCCCTAAAGTATGACTTAGCAGATTTCTTGAGAAATCTTATCTGAGTTCCTTTTGGACGTTGACGGATTTGTTGCTGGAGTGCAAAGATAAGTATCTTTCCGTTATGAAGATTTTCATATTGGCGATACTCTCTGCACAATTGTTTGAGTTTTCTCATAGATTGTGTAAGATTTGGCCAGTTTGATTAAGTATAAACCCAAAAGGGGAGGTTGTCAAGCAACGTACCCCACGAAAGAGTTCAACAGTTTCTTGTTTGTTGACTTTGACTTCAACATTTTTTTGAAAGCACGAGAGATGTCTGCCTTCTTTGCTCCTGATTCTACACTCATCTCTGTGTCAGCGTCAAGTGCGGTTTGCTGTATAGCATACAGAGCAGTGTATCCAAGTGGATTTGGAATGACGGCAGACTTGTCTTTCCTCCACTGTGACTGGATTCTATCATAGCTGTAGTGGTTATCAGAATATCTGTTAACAAAATCACTAAGACGACTGCCACTAAGGATTCTGAATCCAAGAATGTTAACACCAGGATTACGATCTCTAACTTGAACAAGTAACTGGTTAGTTAAACCACAGTAGCAATCTGCAAGTGGTTTGTATACAATACCAGTCTTACGATCACGCAGTGCATTCATTGTACCGATTGCACTAACATAGATCTTGTCCTCCTCCTCGTAGTCCCTCTTAGAGATTCTTCCATAACCAGAACGTGATCCTTCACCATCTGTAAGAACACATACGTTTACTTTCTCAAGATCATTCTTCTTTCTGAAAGATGGAATGATGTAATTAAGCATTACAATCGCTTCGTTTAATGGTGTACCAGATAGTTGCATACCTTCTGGAATTTGATAGCATTGTCCACGAAACTCATGTGCATATGTGCAACGGAAGATGTTCTTACACTGTCTCTCATAGTCACGTGAGTTACTACGAGATGAAACGATATTCAATAGATTGAATTCACCCTTTCTGATATGCAACTCACCTACGACAGGTTGGTTTGTAGCAGGATCATCATGATGCCAGTAAGAACGTGCTTCAGGATTGTTGTCCTTAATCATTTGAACAACTTTCCACTCATTTGTGAATGCGTATACTTCAAATGGAATGTTAACCTTCTTACAGAATGCTGTCAAATTTAAGACTTGCTTAAATGTTGCATGAAGTTGATCTGACATAGAACCAGACCAATCAAGAAGGAAAAGTAAACCATGATTCTTACCATCAGGTACTACAGAAACTTTCTTGAAGATATCCTCATTGTACATATAAGTATGAAGTTTAGTTGTATCAATAACTCCAGTCTTAGAAGTTGTAGCACGAGCATAAGCACTAGCAGATTTACGACACTCAAATTCTTTTACAAGATAGTTAACTTCTTTCTGTGCTTGTGATCTGTACTCTCTGTATTGTTGATCTGCATCATCGATACCTTGCTGTCTCCAGTATACAGTACCGTCGTCTGCCATAGAAACTCTTGGTGGTTCCTGTGCATCAAAACGCTCATCGATCCACTCATGAACATCTGTCCAATCAACAAGATAATCATCCAACTTAATGTCTGATGGAATCTCGAAGTAACCAATGTTGTGTGTTGACTCTGTACTTAGATTCTTTGCAGCAGAATCAAATGATTGCTGTGTCTGAGAAGATTCTATATCTTGGAATCCTTGTGAACCTTGAGCACCTGCTGCACCATTTGATCCAGCACCGCCACTTGGTTGCTGACTTCCAGCATCCATTTCACCTTCGCTCTTGTCACCTTTAGGAGTCTTACCTTCTGATAGATCCTCTAGATCATTGTCTTCACCTTCTTTAGAATCTGAATCTGAATTTGGTGTCTTATACTGTTGCTCAAGTTCACCATCTCCATCACCTTGATCCTCTCCAGATGGCATAGGCATAGTTGAATTTGGTTGCTGATCTGTTGGTTGATCTGCTTTTGCTTTACCATAGATCTCACCTGCTAAGGCACATACTTCCTCAAAAGTTTCTGTGTCTGCAACTCTGTCTACAAATACTTTCTCCTCTTCTGAAAAAGGAATCATTGCAGAAGGACCGAGTTTGTAGTGAAGATTGATACGGTCAATGAATAGAATAGTGTTGTAATCTATACCTTCAACCTGAAAGAAATCTTGCTCACCTAGTTCTTTATATCCTGCATTAAAACTTTTTCTAAGACCAGGATACTTACGCTTCATTAATTTCTCAATACGAACATCTTCAACAACATTCACATAATCCATTGGACACTGAACATAGTCAGTGTAATCTTCGTTAGGAGTATAGAGAGCATGTCCAACTTCATGACCAACTAACATGTCATAAACCTGACCAGATGCTTTATCCCATTGAGGAAGTTGAAGCACCCTACGATCTACATCAAAAGATGCTGTAGGAATATCACCTCTATGCTCAACAATTAAATTTTCTGTTGCTAGGAGTCTTGCAAGATTACCTTTAATCTCTTGTCTTGTAATGCTCCTGTTGTAATGATCGTACATGCTTTCCTTTGATTGATATACCTAGTATACACAAAAAATACGTTAGCCAACCAGTGCATGTGTCAGTTCGTGAACTGTCTCCTCTAGTCGGGAGAAGTTCTTGTCTTTGGTTACATTGATAGTTCTATCGAACTTATCAGTCAATGCTTCCTTGTGACTGATCACGAATACATTAGTGTTATCATCGAAATTACGTAAGATCCAACCAAGATCAGAAGCACCAGATTGGTCAAGCGAGCTGTCAAAGATTTCATCTAGAATAAGAAGATTAGTGTCCACGCTATTCTTAAGCTTAGCAATGCTACGCCAAGTAAGCAACAGTGCTATATCAATACGGGACTTTTCTCCTTCACTGAAAGACTCGTATGTAAACACATCTCTATATCTAGACTTAATAGTTTCCACAAAGTTTTCATCTATAGTAAAGTTAACATAGAAATCCATACTCTGTAAGTAATTATTAATCATCTTGTTCATCGTGGGAAGGTATGTCTTAATGATTCTAGTCTTGATACCACTGTCTTTTAATAGAGCAGTAGCAGCATTAAGAACATCCCTGTCTTTCTTAGAATTAAAATTGGTCTCCTTTACTTCTTTTTTTTCATTTACAAGAGTCTCAAGTTTTACAAACTCTGCTTTCTTATCTGGATTAGAACCTTCTAGTTCTTTAATCTCCTCACTAATATCTTTTATATTTTTACGAATAGAATTCAACTTATAGTTGACGTGAGACATAGATGTACTAACATCAGTAGTCTGCTTAGATAATTCTATAAATTTATCGTTTCTTTCTTTCTCTTCTTCGATTGCTTTCTCCAACTCAGACTTGCCACTAGACATGTCAGTAATCTTTGTTTGTAATGCACCAGTCATAGCAAACGCAAAATTCTTTTCTAATTCTTGGTGGCATGTGGGACACTCTTCATTCTCTTCAAAGAACTTGTGTTCCTTCTCACATGTATGTAACTTTTGTTGTAATTTTATTAAGATTGTATTTAATTTACTTAGCTTGTCGTGAGAAGAGGAGTATTTTTCCATTTCTGTATGCAACAAGTGAGCTTCATTTGCTAAAATCTCTATTTCTTTCGTTGCCTCTTCATTTTCTGTCTCATACTCTTTGATCTTGTCTTCTTTCTTTACAATCTCTTCTTTGTTTTTCTTCTCCAACTCAAACATATATTTCTTTTGAAGATCGATCTTTTCAGTAAGAAGATGTATTTGATAATCTAAGTCTTTAATCTCATTAGCATTCTCTCTAACCCTGTCCTTCAACCTACCATTCATAATAGAGAATACTTGAATGTCCAAGATATCTTCAATGATCTCTCGACGTTGGGGTAAGGACAAACGCATGAAAGGAACAAAGGTACTAGATCCTAGCACTACAATCTGTGTGAAAGACTTGTAGTTCATCTTCAATACATTCTGTTCGAAGTTTTTCTGCTGCTCTACAACAGTAGACTCTTGATCCCACAACTGACCATTACAATAGATGTGAAACTTGTTAGGTTTAGTACCACGTATAACTTTGTACTCGTTCTTACCAACAGTAAACTCAATCTCTGCAACTAGGTTAGCTTGATTAACACTGTTAACCAGCATCCCTTTGTTAATTCTACGGAACGGTTTTCCGAACAATGTATATGTTAGTGCATCCAGAATCGTACTCTTACCAGATCCATTAGTACCAACTATTAAAGTGTTTCTTGTTGTAGAGAGATCTATCTCACTAAACGTGTTCCCCGTGCTCAGGAGGTTCTTCCAACGGATTTTTTGAAAAGTGATCATAGGTATCGGGTGGGACTATGAAGTCGTCAGTGGTTATAATACTATATCTTTGACCAGAAAGCGAGCAGGCTTGGACCATTTGATCAAGTTGCACAGTCACTACATCTAGTGGGGGGTTTTCTTCATCAACAACAGCAAGAAGAGTTGTATATCTAAAAGCATCTTCTTTGCTCTCGAAGATGGGGATGATACGATCATCATCCTCATCCAGAACGGAATACACACCTTGTGGGTGGTCTTTTAAAGTGATGACAAACATAAAATTGTGTCAAGATACTTCACACGCTTCTATGTATAGGGATTGCATCAGTGTCTTCAGGTCGGATTTGTCCACCTGAATGTCCACCTCATCGATGTACTCACCCAATAACGTTAGGGTGTCTTTTACATTCAATTCTACATCATCATCTACTGTGTTGTCAACCAGTGTTTCAACAATCTTTACATCATGAGCACCGTTGAGGTAGAGTCCATCAACCAAATTTTCAAATTCATCTAGTCTAGTTTTCTCTTCTACCACAACTTTAACATACTGATCTCTGTGAGCAGTAGTGTCATACTTACTATAGTCATGAGTATTGTCATTATAGAATACCTTAGCAAACATCTCAAAAGGATTCTTAATGAATGTTAGTCTATCAGTCTCTGTATCATATATGTGGAAACCTCTAGGATCCTTATAATCATTCCAGAACATCTGATATGGATTACCTAAGTACTGGATGTTACCATGCTTAGACTTATGATGAAAGTGTCCTGACCATACACGATTAAACTTCTTAAAGTCTGCTGATTTAAATCCTCCATTAAATCTATGTCCTGCCATTACTTCAAAGCCGTCAATCTCTAAATGACCAGCAGCAATGCCAGCATCAGATTCTTCAATAGCTTTCTCTGCTAGTTCACGGTTACCAGAATTGATCCAAGGTAACATAAGAAACTCTCTGCTACCAAACTTAAGAGTAATAGGTTCAGAGTAGATAGTTATGTTATCATATTCTTCTAGTAATAGTTCAGGGGAATTGATCCTATTGGTATTTTTATAATAGGTACAATGGTTCCCTAGAATCATGTGTACATCATACTTTCTAAGTCTGTCGAAATAGTCAGTTTTAATCCTCGCAAGAGTACTAAAATCCATAGACTTTCGGTTATCAAATGTGTCGCCAAGATCAAGGATGGTATCGATACCGTGTTTTTCAAGTGTCGGGAAAAATATTTCATCATAAAATTTATTAAAGTAATTCCAGAAGGCTAGAGAACCTTTCCTTCCATCCAGATGTTGATCTGTAATGATTGCGATTTTCATAGCACGTATGTCTTGATAGTATATGCTGCTCTATGTTGTGGGTATAGTTCCCTCATTTTTTTAACGACTGCTAGTTGTACTTCAAGAATTGCCATAAGGTTTTATAATAATACGATTGTTTTCATAGTCTGCTATAAACTCCAATGCAACTTCGTGATCCCACATGAGTTCTTCGTACATTGCATTGAGTCTATCCATGTCTTCCCACAGCGAGTTCAGATGTGGTGGCAAGTGATCATCTTCTATCATTTGTTTTTCCTCATAGGAACATCAAGAGTCCAAGACCCACCGTCTAATTCAACCATCTCAAAATTCTTTTCGAAATAAGCTTTTCTTTTATTTGCTTCTGCTTCCAGTTTGTTTAGTTCTTTCTCACGTCCTGGTTCGGGTTGAATCTCACCATAGTGTTTGTCTGTCCAAACTTCTGGATGCTCATGGACATCATAGAACTGAAGTATGGAACTGTCAACCATACTGTATAATGTGTCCCATGTCAAATCTTTTCTTAATTTTTCTGCTATGAAATCAATTTGATTATCTGTCATAGACACATCATCATCTTTAAATAGATGCTCACCTCGTACTGCAACCAACTCATTCAAGTTAATCAGTATAGAATTGTCATTATATATTGCTCTAGGCATGTGCTACCTCATCTAGTAAGAACAATGGAAAATACTCAAGATTATTTTCTTCCCATATCTTATGGGAATTCATTCTATCTACGATAGCAACAACACGGTTCACAGTGTATCCTGCTTCACGTAGTACTCTGACTGCTGTTAATGCACTGTTGCCAGTAGTAGTGACATCTTCAAGGACTGTTACTACAGAACCTTTAGGTGGTTTTGGTCCTTCGATAACTTCCTTAGTACCATATCCTTTAGGGTTCTTACGAATGATCAAAGCATCGATAGGTTTCTTTCCTTTATAATATGATTTCTGTGCAATACCACATACCAGTGGGTCAGCACCTAGTGTGAGTCCTCCGACTGCTACAGCATCTTTCTCAACCAATCTAATCATAAGATGTGCTAGGAGTGCATTACCCTCACATGATAGAGTGACAGGTTTGCAGTTGACATAGTGCTCCGATTCTTGACCAGATGATAAAGTAAACTGTCCGTGACGGTATGCTTTATCATGCAATATTTTAAGGAGAGTTTCACGATGCTTCATGTCCTCGTGAGGAATAGCATTCTTCCATTCGTGGGCGGAAAATTGAGATTCTACTTTCATTATCCTCTATTCATTTTGGTTTCGATGTTTTCTTTTATGGATCCCATATCAGATTGATTAGCATTCATTCCAGTCATTGAACCTTCAAAGGTATCCGTATGCATAACTTCATCATATCCTGACCGTTCTAGAATTTTATTCTTGATCTCTAGTTGTTTTTTTTCTTTCTGAATACGTCTCAAGAATGCGTAGTATATAATCTGAGTGAAGTAGGCAAAAGGATTTTTAGATTTTTCTGGATCGAAGTTGTCTATGTATTGCAAACAGTTCTCTATCCCATCACAGATCATGTCCTCTCGAAACATGTAGTTGACAAAGTTTGGTTTGTATGATAAATGTGTAGCTATCTTTAAGAAGCAATCACCAATGTAGTTTGGAACACGAGGTCGGGTCGCACCCGATTCCTTCGCAGCAATAACAGAGTTACGATAGACAGTGATCGCTTCTAGAAATTCTTTGTTATTTACGTAATACTCTGTTTTCTTTTTTACCATTGCCATGTCATAGATTGCTTGCCACTACTAGAAGTATACCATCGATTTGACACGTTGTCAACATGGGGCTTGACAAGTGACAAGATTAAGAGTAGACTAACTCTGTCAGGGGTTCAAGGGAGGTTGTAGCTTATAAATCTTCTCTAGATACTTTTTGGTTTCGGTCACAGATCCTAAACGACCCATACTTCTTGTAAACCTATTGTTGTCTAATCCCATATGCATTTTCTTGAGTGTCTTCAAATAGAAGTGCTCTATTTTTTTGTCTGTCTCAGTCATAGTAAGAACATGCTTCCTAGGAAGTACAAACATTTGATCGAAGGTTGATTTAATCCATTCCTGGAGGGCGAACCCATTAACTTGTATATCTGCGGTACGCTGCTGTTGTACAGGTACAACTTCTAAAGGATTATCTAGCACAAGACTGTCATCATCTGGCATGTAAGAAACTTTAGATACAAGTTCCTCTCCAGTTGTTAACTTTATTGTTGCGTAGAATTCATCTTCCATCATTTTAATTTGCTGTAAGGTTTACTTTTATAACTTCATACTTAAAATTCTCTTCGTTGTATATTGTTACTCTTTCGTTTAAATGTCTAAGTGTATAGTTCTGACCGCCGATGTCGTCAGCAATATCATAGAGTGTTGCTATAGTTTTTCCATCGCCGACCCGAAGTACCCTCCCGATTGATTGGAGGTTCCTGATTCTAGACTTGGAGGGACTGGCAAAGACGATGTTATGTAAACGCTTGATATTAATACCAGTAGAAAAAGTCCCATAGGACGCAACAATGATTGCATCATTTTCTTGCTCCGTAATTAATCTAACCTCTTCACGGTCTTCAACTTCCGTGCCACCATGAACAAAGAAAACCTTGCGATCTTCTTTAACATTACTATTTATGAGATCATATAAAGGCTCCCCATGCTTTTCAACGTAGTTAAATAGTACTAGGGTGTTACCTTCTAGATCTTTGACTAGGTTTTTAATTAAATTATTCCTACCAGTATGATCAACCAGATAGTCTATCTCGTCATGATAGGTTTCGAAATGCTGAGGAGCGTGTTGACA
>CENX01172365.1_pt1 | contig 13453 bp, 16 predicted proteins | sample 361321 | NCBI WGS metagenome assembly CENX01 (sample SAMEA2619678, study PRJEB7988) | marine metagenome | isolation source: saline water (ENVO:00002010), including | reverse complement strand
CATTTAATAACTCCTTTGGTTTTCGCTTTTAACTTTTATTCCCACTCAATAGTGACGTTGACTTTTCCTGTTGTAATATCAACATGTTATAGAGCTTCTCTTTTACTTTGTAACTAGTTTGTAACTCGATATAGATTCATCAAATTCTAGTAAGACAGGAATATATTTAGGTATCAACAAACTAGAGAACTTCAGAATACAAACACTGCAAGCATTGAATATAATTAGAGTAGTCCAATGCAGGTCTTCCTAACAACTAAATACACAATTTGAAATCTTAGTTTAACGTTTGAAATGGTGAAACTGAGAATATGTCCGTTGAACGGACTTATTCTCACTGTACGTCAGCTTTGTGCCAGAACCGGACATTGGGGAACTATCGCGAAGAAGGGTCTGCGGTTCAGAATTCTCCTAGGCGGATTCGAACACCCGCGTTAGCTACGAATCCTTCCAGCGGAGCCCAAGCGTCAACCGTCCATCGCCCATCAGGCGATCGATTCGGACGAACTAGCACATCATCACGCGTCTGACGCACGTTTAGTAGGTTCTCTAGATTGAGGAAGAAACTGTATCGGCCTCGAATAATCTCTCCGAGCAAACCCACCTCAAAATATGGATCACTTTCCATACGGTATGGATTGTCTTCAAGGGACTGTGTACCTGTGTAGTAAACCTCGAAGCCAATTCGGCCTTTTTCCTCTACCTCCCAGATCGCAACCAACCCAGCGGAGTGACGCGGCGTGAGCGGTACAGTCCGCCGCCCCACATCATTTTCATTTGGCTCACTGGCATCTGTATAAAGGTAGCTTGAAGTGACAACTAAGTCATCGAGCCGCCAGCGCATCAGCGCTTCTATACCACGAGTACGGGTAACTCCGTTGACATTAACCATCTGAACACGGTCTGTGGTCAACGTCTCTAGTCGAACCGCATCATCAATATTCGACCCAAAAAACGTCAGACCAGTTTCAAGATTGCCTGCTGAATAGCTGACATCAAAAGATGTAGTCTCGGCTGTTTCGGCCTTCAAATTGGCAAGCGGTTCTAATCGTGAAAGTCCTGCCGCTTCTGTTTCTTCAAGAAAAGGCGTTGAGGCAAAAAAACCACTACCCCACGAACCTCGAATCGTCCATGCACCTTCTCGGAACAGCAGCGCCATCCGTGGGCTTAGTTCTCCGCCATACTCACTATGGTCATCCCACCGAACGCTCAACGCCCCTGTTAAACGCTCACCAAAATCTTGGTCAAAGTGGGCAAATGCGGCGGGTGATTCATACTTGTAATCATGAATCGGAAATGTGTCCGAGTCGTATTCATCTGATTGGTAGACTACACCTCCTACCCAGGAGGCGCTGGGTAAGTCACCAGACAGAGACGCTTCGGTGAGAATCGTTTGATGGCGATCTTCCTCCAAAAGATCGCCGAACACATGATCATGTTGCTGCCGGAAAGCTGAAGCGCGAACCTGAGCAGATAGGTGATCATTGATAGGATGCTGCAACACAAATCCACCATCAAGACGGTCAGTATCTTGGTTTTGTTGAAATGGGTAGCCATCCGGTATTAAGCCACCGCTCAGCGTACCTCCTTTCCGATCTTCACCCATCGCTCCGACAGTTAAGTAAAGGTTTGTGCCCTCCGACCCTTCCCAGAAAAAACGAGGCCGCACGCTCCAACGCTCATATTCGGGCAAATCTATCCAATCGTCATCGTCTAGGTCTTTCGCGCTGTGATGATTGGCGGCCACCAGCAACGATCCACTCCACCCATTTCCTAACGGAGAGGATGCGTACGTCGAAAAATCCTGGCCGTCCCGTGTTGTTGCATTGAGGATCGCTTCACCTTCAGTCACCTCTGATGGCCGTTTTGATACGAGGTTAATAACACCGCCGAGCGCTTGGCCGCCGTAGAGGGCAGACGCTGAGCCTTTGATCACTTCAACTTGACCAAGGTCACTTGGCGGTACCTGTAATAAGCCCAGGCCAGATGCCTGGCCGCCATAGAGCGGCAAGCCGTCTGCTTGAAGCTGTGTGTAACGCCCACGCATCCCATGGATGCGTATATTCGAGGAGCCAAGTGCAGGCGAGGTTACCTGGACGCGAAGCCCGCCAGTCTCTGCAAGCATCGTCGAGATATTGCCTGGGCGCATCATGATCTTCTCACTGATTTCTTCTTGATCAAGCACCTCGATACGCGTTGGCTGATCCTGTACGCGGCGGCGCGATCTTGTTGCCTGCACCAAGATTTCCTCTATTTCTCGCATCTCGTCATCGTCGTCTTGCTCCGCGACAGCAGGGTTTGCTATGAGCAGAGAAACAAACAGAGCAATCAGAACACTTAAAGAAGCGCCTAATTGCCATGCGTTATGGTTCATTTCAGCGTTGTGAATCAATAATCCTCTCCCGTTTCGCATCAGCCAAGATCGAAATTCCTCCTCGTAACACAACAAACACAATCAATGCGCCTATGACCAGGTCAGGCCAATGCTCATCTAGCAATAGGACTAGCCCTCCGGCGGCAATGACGCCGACATTGGCTATAACGTCATTTTTTGAGAAAACCCAACTTGCCCTCATATGAACTTCGCCATCACGGTGCTTGGCAATCAGAGCCAGGCATATCACGTTTGCAACGAGTGCGATGAAGCTAACGCCGATCATGAGGGTGGGCTCTGGATCGCTACCCATAATCGTTCGCCTCAGTATTTCTCCGGCAACACTGAACGCGAGAAGTATCTGGAGCACCCCGCTAAGCATCGCCGCCCGATTCTTCAGGCTTGCAGACCGACCTACGGCATACAGACTCACGCAGTAGACAGTGGCATCAGCAAGCATGTCTAAAGAATCAGCGATTAGTCCGGTGGATTGCGCGATGACGCCCGCAATGAACTCCGCTACAAACATAGCGGCGTTAATACCGAGCACCATCAACAGTATTCGTGCCTGTTCTTTGGACTCGACTTCAATTGAGCAACAATCGTCCGCCATTTCTTTGTTGTGGTCTGAGACCGAGGACCTTGTCATGAACAAATAGTTGCATAATAATGCAATTATGCAAGTAATTGAAATCCCAATCGAAGACATTTTCCAGGCGTTATGCGATAGAACACGCTTGAGGATCGTGCGCTTGCTCTCGACAACCCAAGAAGAAGCATGTCTGTGCGAACTTGTGGATAGCCTGCTAGAACCACAATACAAACTTTCAAGGCATCTAAAAGTCCTACGCCAAGTCGGTTTGCTTGCGTCGGAGAAAGAAGGTCGTTGGGTGTATCACCGCCTCGTCTCAGAGCCAAAGCACCTCAAAATGATGTCAAAGCTCATAGCCACATTGCCTGATGATGAATCAATCTATGGCGAAGATGTTGAGCGCTTTAACAAACGTCTCTTTCACCGTGAAGATGGGCGATGTCGTGTGGGGGTGCTAACCAAGGCATTGCAGACTGCATAGTTTTGCGAAGACGAGAAGACCGCTTTGGGTCGAACAGGGCTGCCTGGCTGATTCGATAGGCCTCTAAGCCTAACTTGAACTCAGCACCCGGGGCATCGAACGCCCACGGCTTTCCTTCTGCAGCAAGGTCTAGACGTGCCTCATCAGAGCGAAAAAGCATCTGCTCGCTAAGCGCACTTTGACTATCTTTGTAATAGACAGTGATCGCTGCATCACCAACCGCTTCCACTTGGACAATGCGAACGATCTCGCCGGTTTTGATACCACTGACTTGGGCGTCTTTTTTAATGTCCTCTAGCTTGAGCATAGGTGCTCCATAACTCTCCTTATCAGCTTATTAATCATCCTTCAGCTCGATTCCAGAGGATTGATAAAGACTGAATAGCTGTTCTTGAGAGAGCTTTCCATTCTGCAAAAGGGTCTTAAGATACTGCTCCGTTATTCCGACAAAGTTTGAAAGCTTTGTCAGCGACGCACTGATTTTGTCAGCGCTCTTCTTGATATTACCCACCTCTTTTTCAACAGAACGATAGTCGTTTAGAAGATATAGAAGACGCTCGACAACCATGGTCACAGATGCAGACTCCAATATGTTCACATCAAAACGCGCTCTCGCCATTTCACGAGCAATCGAATAGAAAATTGCGAGATTCTCGTAGTCTCCTCGCCTAGTATTAACGATCACTACGAAACCGATAGCTTGGACATATTTGATGCCGTTTGGACATGCCGCTGCAACCGTTGCATCCATGCTGTCTTCGTCAAACACAATCGCATTCGCGTCGGTCTCACGGTTAGTGCGCATTTCTAAAAGCTGGCCTATCGCGGTATCTGTTTGGGCTGCAGGGTCACGATTATCGATCTGTCCAAGCTTCACGCCTTTATCAAGCTTTATCTCGAGACCAATAGTGACGTCATTGTGACCGTCGACATCAATCAACAAGTCTCCAGTCTTGTTTCTAGGCAGGACGCCTCGGACGGTTGATAGATCCGTAATTTCATCATCGGAAAATCCAGAAGTGACTTGGATATCTTTCAATGCCTGAAGGATTTTTTGCTCGGCATCCAAGCCTTTGCTGCTTGTCTCGCGATACCGCATCTCGCGTAGCTCATACAGAGCTTTCAGATTCGCCAATCTCTTGCCAATTTCGCCCTCGGTTTCATTAAGAAATTGAGCTATCTCACCTTTTATCTCTGCAAGGATGCCGACCCCCAGAGCTTTAATAACTGCCTCCTCTCGCTGAAGCTCCGGCAGACCTGCAAGGTATTCGGCCATCAAGGGGTTCTCTATTTGGATATTTTTAATTTCCAGAGTGTCCTTTTGGAGCTTAATGGCCATAAATCTGTCTCTTCGTTATTTGGGGTATCTGGATGCGAGGATAGTTACAATTTTCTCAATCTGAGCCGATTCAAGATCAGATTCTGAAATGCAATCCTCTAGCGCGGGCCCAGAACACTCTCCAGATTCGACGCTCACCCATACAAAGTGACAAATTTCTTCGGCTGGTCTATGTATGACTGCCCATGCGGTCTTTTCGTGCTCTGGGAAAATAAAGTTTTCGTCTCCAGAACATTTATGGATGTAGACCGCGAAGGATTGTTCGTTGAGATCTTCAATTCCGTCGTCATCTTCTTGATAGCCATCGAAAGCAATTTTGATTCCTGGAATTATGCTGATGTTTTCCCCTACCTCTGGTAGGTCATCGACGTTTCTTGAGATGCTTCTAAGCACCCACTCTTCGATGATTTTCTCCATATAGTTTTTCCTTTTTTGCTTTTTTCCGATTCCGACACTTAGTTTGAGGTCAGAATTCTTTCCAAAGATTCGCCCAGCTATCGGAATTTCACCCGAAATTATCGAAAATTCAGCGCCGATACGACCGGCGAGTCCATGACGTAAAGCACATTTTTCATTGAATTAACTTTTCTTTTCATTGCTTTTACCAACAACCAACCTCTTCGGCGTCCCAACAGGAAACCGTTTTTCCTCAACGCCTCTGATATTTTCCTCTGCCTTAGCTACCATCCTGCTAGCTTTCACATTGAGATAATTCTTTTTGGCAGTGCGTCTATCACCATCCATGTAAAAAACGATATGACCATCCTCAATGGCTTGCGCCTCAAGTTCTAATTTCTTCTTGTCCGCCTGCTCGTCACCACTGATAACCAACTCGCGCTTCGTCACGAAATTTCTGTACGCCTCAAAGTCAAACGTTTCCCCCTTTTGGCGCCCATCTCTCACAAACTCGCGTTGCTGCTCTATGCAAAGGCTAAAATATGCTCCGATGTAGACATTGCTTTTGCCTTCCTGCCGTAGCTTGTATGCCTGAAAAGCCGTCCTCAATGACTCAACATCTACTTTCACATTATGAGGATGATATGGAGCTCTCTGTTCTTGTGTGCCGCTCAATTCAAGCTTACTAACTAGCTTTGCCAGTCTTCTCTGTAACGTTGCTTGCGAGAGTGACGTGGGCAGCGCAACAAGCTTTACAGCACCACTCTCAATTAGTTCTCTGTGCTCGAGCACATCCTCAACAGAGCTAAATTCATCCAAGCTATGGATGGGCTTGATCCCAAAAATCCATTGCCCACGCTCATTCCACCAGCGCCAGAAGCCCTCTCCGTTCTCGTACTGATAAATGTCCCCAAAGTCGTCGAATAGTTCTCGTCCATATTGCTTGAGCCAGAGTTCATATTCACTCTCGTCGCAGCTTGTTAGCTGCACATCTAATCCGCAAAGACGCTGGTACTTGTCACTTAGCTTCAGATACTCAAACCACCAGTAGTAGATGCTCTCACTGAGCTCAACACCTTTGACTGGCTTTTTCTTGCCTTTCTGAACTTGGTAGTACCTGCATTCCTTTGTTGCCTCGTTGACCTCCATTCTCCACCTCGCGGTGGGCAACGGAGACAGCGGCTGTGGTTTAGGAAAGTACAAACTGGGCATATCAATAAAGCCATTTTCACTTTTTGATCATGATACATCTCAGTGCAGAGTTAGGCTATAGGCATGTCTTCGAATTGATTCAATAGAACTGAAATATATCAAGTATATCGGCTCTGATTATTGAAAATGATACTAGATTCAATTTGAGCATAATGAGAAAAGTCAAAGCGGTAACCCTTAACTGAAATGGAGCTAAACACATGCTTATCAAAAAACTTAACGACACCACCAATGCACTAACTCAGGCTGCTTTAGTCAGCATAAGTCGCGAACGTGCTCGAGAGGCAGTGAGCAAGATGATCTGCCCTAACAAGCTACTTAACTACAGCGCAAGGCTTTATCGGATCTCTAAGGAACATCCAGCTGCAAACAGTCTTCAGCGCGAGGCCGAACTTGCCACTCAGAAGGCAATTAAGATTTGTAGCCAGTCTGAGTATGTGGCTCGGACTGTGATTGAGGACGGCTGCGCATTTTTCAAATCAAACGGCAGATGCCCCCCAAAGGGTCGACTTACCCAAATGTATAACCGCTACGGCAGCTGGACACTTGTTCACAAGCGAATCATTGAAAAAGGATTTGGTGGCAAGAACTTTTTGTGGCTACGCGACCAAAACAAACTTGAGCTAACAAGCGAATGGTTTATCGCCCGACACGCGCCCGAGTTGGTCAACGCTGAAACTAGAGCTGCACTCAATGCTCTGCTGGCACCTGCTGCAAACTCCAAATCACTGGCGGCATAGGGTGTCCAATAAAGACAGCATTATCAATCCACATTTACCGCACGGTGTGGAGCTCCACTACACGGCTCATCATGACCGAGCTGCAGAGTTTCGCTGCGAAGGATGCAACACATATTTGTGCTGGGCATCGGAGAAAGACGTGCAAACGTGGATGGATCTTGGCGCAAAGCTTAAACCCCAAGTCCCGCCAAGGGACAACCTTAAGGTGATCACAACTAGTGGAGGCAGGAATGAAAAATAAGCATGAAAAACACCCCTGCATTGTACGCCCCGTGCTGAAGCGGTCGCCCCACCGATACGAGGTCTACTGCACAAAATGCAAAAAACACGTGCAATGGGCAAAGCCGAACCTCTACGAAGCACACGTGGCTTTGCTCACTGAAAAGTAACCGTGTCGCATAAAGCGACAAACTGAATCACTCGCACTAACCCCATTGTCCGCACGCTTGCGAGTGTGTGGCGGCGGACACTTTTGTCTCAAAAAGGAGATCGATATGACTATTTCAATCCAAAACCGTCCATCTGAACAACACAAGGAGCAGACTTTTATGCCAACTCAAACCGCAACAGCCATACCCAATGCTAACCAAAGCCAGGAGCAATTTATGAACTATCCAACTGCCAACTTTCTGATGACATCGCCGGCGAAGAGCCGCACTGAGAGCATCATCATCCAAAATGAACATGGCGTGATGATTGAGCAATCTCTGCGTAATGTGTCCGCTATGGCAAGCACCTGGTACAAAAACAGCACTAGCCAGCTCTACACTGTATTAGGGCAATGTTATGAACTGCATTATTTGGTTGAAACAGCCGATAGCAGCCAGCGAGACAAGTACAGAGATGACGTCAAAGCAGCTTATGTCGCATTAGGAGGCGCCCAAGGCGCAAATTCACTGCTGAGTCGCATTGTTAGCGTGGTTTTCAATTTCGCTGATTTAGACAGGCGCCAACGCAGCCGCTATAGCAGTGTTATCAAAGCGGCCTATGTAAGTGAGCAACAGCCTACTGATGCAGCTGGTTTCATAAATTGGTTAGAGCATGCTGGCGGCATTGTGGCTGCGCTGGAGAAGCGTAGCGACACCAGCAGCACAAAAGTCGAGCAAAGCGAAATCAATGAAACTGTGCGAGCAATGCCTGCAAAAGCGCAGCTGAACATTGCTAACAGCGGCAATAGGTTTGTGGTGTTGCTAGCGCAACCCATAGACAGTGAAACAGTGGAAGTGCTGTATCAATTTGAGGAGGATTCGATTGGGGATTCATTGGCTACCAAGGCCTATAAAGCTCAACTGAAGCTGGCTAAAGACGCTGAAAAGCGCTCAACAGCTGCTATCGCTGCGGACAGACTGGCTGGCGAAGGCACTAAGCAGGAGGTAGCGTAATGTTACCTGTAAATATTGATGACGTTGTGTTCACTCACTCAGCTGAAGAACGGCACATAAAGCGACTAGTGATGGGGAAGCTTGGCTTCCCCAATCACGCCAAAAGCGGATTGCTGCTCTACGGTAAGTATGGCACTGGGAAAACCACACTGGCTCACCTGTTAGCCGTTTTGCTGGAGCATCTGCATGCGGATCCCTCAGATAAAACCAGTTACAACTGGTGCTACGACTACCGCAGTACACGAGCAAGTGTCACACCAGAGCAATCAGCTATGCCTGACGTGACTCCAGCCAGCTTCACGCTCATCAACTGCGGCAAGCATCACAGCAACAGCAGCACGAGTGTGGTGCAGCAGATTGAGGATATCAGTCGAAAAAGCCTGAAATATGGCTGTTTAGCTGGCAGCTTTAATCACTTTGTACTGGATGAGCTGGACTGCTGGAGTGCGGCTGCACAAGCCAACTTAAAAGGGCTTATCACTGATAGCCCCGCGTGGAATATATTCTATGTGACTACCAATAAGCGTTATGACATTGATGAGGGCATCATCAGTAGGTGCATCAATGTTGAGCTTAACGGAGGCGAGCTACGGCAACACTTGCGAGTGCTTCGTCAGCACTACGAGCATCTGACGAACTATACAGATGAACAGCTGACTGCCGTAGTAACCGCTAGCGGTGGTGATTGGCGAGAGCTGGAGGATGCTGCATGTAGATTATGATAGCCGCTTGCCGCCGTCCAAACCCTGTCCGTCGCCCACAAAAAAGGGAGCTGACCAGCTCCCTTTTTTTATGCTCTTGCTCTCTCTAGTAGGCTGCGAAGCACATCATTTGCCAACGCCAAATGAAATTCAGCCATATGCTGCCATCTGCTCTGCAGGCCTTGATTGGACTCGGATGCCGCAGCAGTTCGCCAGACGCTGCCTATGCCCTCAAGCTCCCCATAAAGATTAAGCAGCACGTCATTGCTGACATCTCTGCCTTTGTTTCTCCTGTTGCACAGATAGCTGCGACTAGTTTTTAAGTACTTGGTTGTAAATTCATTCTCAGTAAGCTTTCTGTCTACTGTTTTCAGTTGATCGAATATCTTGTCTGTTATCAATTTGCACTCCTTTGTTGTTTTGATTGGTTTTGATACTTCAGTCATTACGAAGCACACACAGCACGCAGCTGTGATAAATACAACGTAGGCATTTGCTTCACCGTCTATTGCTGTGCTTACTGATGAAACTTGCTCTCAAGCAGAGAACATCTTCGTTGCGCTGATTGGCTTTTGCCGTGTCTTTATTGCTGTACAAAGACACGGCCTCGTGACTTTTAATTCCGTTGTTACGACTTTGAAATAAGTAGTCGTCATTCCACTCACCCGATCTGTGCTGTATGTCCAGCCAAGTTCGCTTTACATGCTCAAGCAGTTGCTGGTCTGATGTACTCCCGTAACGTTTCATCATTACGTTAGCGTGATAAGCACTGGCTTTCTCAATGCACACTAGTCGCTCTATGCGCGAGAAGCGTCTACCCCACCTGGTCTCGCGCTGCTCGTAACCCCATTCGTCGCATTCCAATCTGTAAAACAGCCTTTTTACTTGCGAACTCAACTGCTCATAACAGAGCGGAGCTGTATGAAGTTTAGGCTGGTAGTTCAACACGAAGTAAAAGTCTGGCTGCATAGAGGAGCACCATTCTGAGTAGGCTTTGGTTATCTGTTGGCTGTGCATGCAGTTATTTATCAATTCTGCTTATTCACGTAAGCAGAATTGGTTTATTTTTCGAAGCGCTGCTGGAACCTTCTCTGGCGCTGTAGGTAATCCTCCCGTGCTGCTGGGGATTTTGCTAGCGCCTTACCTAGCTCATAGCGCAGCAGCTCGGACTGGGTACGCTCATCAGGCTCTATACGGCCACCATTGAGACAGCAGTCTGCGGCATCCTGTAGCCCTCTACGTAGCTCTCTTCTGAAATCATTGAGCGGATCAGTGACTATCTCGCCATCACTTTCTTCGCGCTCGATGTCTTCTCTGTCCCGTTCAATGCGCCCGCTTCGCCTGGTTAACTTACTGATGAAATGTTTGTTCGTTTTTTCCATGTGCTTCTCCTTACTTTAGTAAGCACATGTATTTATCCCAACGCTCAAATCAGCCGTTACAGCGTGGTTACGAGTCAGCGTAGTACAAATACTCAGAACAGGATTACGCGTGCTGTAGACCCTTAGCGAGCGTTTTACGAGGTGCGCCTGCTATTACCCAAGTAAGCAGATTTGAGGGAATTCTGACTAAAAATGTATGGAAACACGCAATTTCATACATTACTCCAAAAAACCCAGTAATTACGGAAACTTACAGTTTTCAGCAAAAACCGGTCGTCCTTTGAAATATATGAAAATACAATAAAAGGTAACAAAAACAGGTATTTAGGTGATTTTATGAGCGACAAGGGACGACTCACAGAGGAGCAACTCAAAAAGATGCTTCTCGTAACCCATGTCGTCATTGGAGCCCCAATTACTGAGGAAAGCAAAGATGAAGCAAGCACGTGTTTTGAACGACAAGGAACTACGAACTGTTCTCAACAGCACCAAGCTGACGAGATACCAACACAGGAACAGGCTGATGGTGATGCTTAGCTACTGTGCAGGACTGCGGGCATGTGAGATTGCCAGCTTGCGAATTGGGGATGTGATGGGCAGTAATGGGGAAGCAAAGCACACTATTCTGCTTGAGCGCTGGCAAACCAAAGGCGCACAGCGTCAGCAAGCTGTTGTGAGCGAGAAGCTGAGGAAGGAAATTACCCAGTACATACGAGAGCACAGAGCCAAAGCACCTGCGGGAGCCCCACTACTAGCGAGCCAAAAAGGTGGGGCTTTCAGCAGCCAGACAATCCAGCAGGTGTTTCGCCAGCTCTATGAGCAAGTGGGCATGGATGGGGCGAGCAGCCACAGCGGGCGTCGCACCATGCTCACCAAACTAGCCGAGCGTGGGGTTCATGCCCGTGTAATTCAGCAGATTGCGCGGCACAGCAGCTTGGCGACCACTCAACGGTACATTGAGGTTTCACCCCATTTGCTGCGCAACGCCGTGGAGATGCTCTAGTCCAGCGCCACCACATCTGCTGCACTTCCATCGTAGCGAAGCAGTGCCGCACGCTCCTGCTCAGTTAAGTCTGCATGGTAGTAAGTCTCAGTAAGGTGCTTGAGGCTGGTACCGCACACCTTGCTTAGCGTCAGCGGATTAGCATTACTCTGTAATCGTTTAGTAATGCCGTAGTGCCTGGTGCTGTAGTAGGTGAGGTTACGCTCTTTCCAGCCAGTAATGTCAGCAAGCTTCATCAATTGTGCGTAGTGGTAATACAGCGCATCGCGTGTAACACGCTCACCGTTGTGAGCAGTGAATACCCAATCACCCTGCTTGGTGTTCTTGCTGAGACTGCGCAGCCTGTCAAAGTGCTTGCCCCCTCGCACCTTAATCACCCTGCTCTGCCGCACTTTGCTGGTTTCAGCCAACACGTTGATGGTGACGAGCCTCTGTTCTTCAGCTGAGTAGGTTTCCACATTACCCCACTTGAGCTGATACAGCTCACCAAAGCGCATCATTGTGTTGGCACCAATAAGGAAAAAGTGGCGTACTAGCTGGCGCGTGAACCGCTCGTCTTCACTAAGGGACTCCGCTTTAGCCGTCTTTTTTGCCGTGTAGCTAATGAGAGCACGGGTGATGCGACGATACTCGTCGTCTGTATAGGTACTGCGACGTAACGTGTCAGCATCAACGCCTCTGCGGCTGATGCTGGGAAACACGTAGTGCTGCACTGAGTGCAGTCCCTCATCGAAAGCCCATTTGCAGAGGGCATTGATGGTGGCTTGCTCATTTTTGATAGTGACGTCTTTGGCGCCCTTTTGCTGACGATACTGCTGGTAGCCCTGCAGGCTCTTGCTCTCCAAGTCGCTGAGCCTTGTGACGCTGCTTCGCTCACTGCGCCCCACAATGCCGCAATATGCGACAAAGTGATTCAGCTGCGACTTGATGGTGCCCCAGCGCCCCTCAGTGATGGAGCCGCGCTTAACGTCCACCTCCCAACGATGCTTGAGGTACTCCTCAGCGGCTTGCTGCACTGTAGGGCTGAAGATGCGCTTGCCTGAATTGAGATTGGCTTTGATAGCAAAGAATTCATTCTCCGCGCGCTCTACAGCTGTATCCAAGTGCTTGGTTTTCAGCGTCTTGCGAACGTACTTACTTTCTTCGCTAATCCACATGCGAAAGTGCCAGTACCCGCCGCTCTGCTGGGTTCTGACGATTTCTGCTTTTCCGCCGTAGATAGAGTGTTTATCCGTTAGGAAGGACTGGGTAGGAGCTGAGCGCTTGCTGCGCTGTTTTTGCGTTCTCGTATTGTCTACCACTAAAGCTACACGGGCTGCTGCTGTCATCATGCTTGTCCTTTCTGAGTTAACTTACTCATACAGGATAAGCCCCAACCTATGGGTATCATGTTCAGATAACCTTAGGACGCATACATGATACTTATGATGCGCAGTAATCGCTACCGTTTGTAACTTTGCTTGTAAAAAAGCCCCAAAAACGGGGCTCTTTGTAACTTCTTTGCAACTCGCAAACCTATATAAATCAACAGGTTAGTGTCACCCTATTACTCCCACTCGATAGTAGCAGGCGGCTTACTAGAGACATCGTAAACAACCCTCGAGACTGCTTCTATTTCATTGATGATTCGATTCGAAACATGCTCTATAAATTCGTAAGGCAACCTCGCCCAACGCGCCGTCATGAAGTCGATCGTTTCGACCGCACGCAAAGCGATAACATGTTCATATCGCCTCGCATCACCCACTACCCCGACCGACTTCACCGGCAAATAGACAGCAAAAGCCTGTGACACTTTCTCATAGAGGCCACTATTTCTTAACTCCTCCAGGAAAATCGAGTCAGCTTCCC
>CENX01072980.1_pt1 | contig 13465 bp, 11 predicted proteins | sample 361321 | NCBI WGS metagenome assembly CENX01 (sample SAMEA2619678, study PRJEB7988) | marine metagenome | isolation source: saline water (ENVO:00002010), including | reverse complement strand
ATGCTGATGAAATGGCGTGTGAAGATGCAGGAAGTGATGATCACGATGGCCATGAGCATGGAGATTGTGGAGATTTTGATCACCTAAATATTGACGGAATATCTCTTGAGCATGATGGTATGGTTGTATATAGTCAGTTCCAAGGCTATATTACTGGCTCTCTAGAGTTGCATGTAAATCAAAGTATGGATCTTACAGTACACTTCTTAGATACAAATGGAAATGAAATTGAGTATACTGAAGAAAATCCAGCAGCTTGCTTCCCATTAGGATTCGAAATTTCTGATCCTAGTATTGTATCAATTACAATAGAAGAAAATCATGATGACCACGATGATGACGACCATGATGACCATGATCATGAAGAAGATTGTGTAAATGGTGATGCTAATATGGATGGCTCAGTAAATGTCTCTGATATTGTATTGTTAGTTGGATTTATTGTTGGAAATAATCCTTTAGATTCAGACCATGACTGTGCTGAGTATATTCAAGATGGTAATATTGATATCCTAGATATCGTTGCACTCGTTGCAGTTATCCTTGGTGAAAGAGGAGAAGAAGCTACTTCTGCTGAATTTACTCAAAGAGATAATGTTTTTGCAATGAATGCTAATGGTATTGTTGGAGCCGTTCAAATAACTCTTTCACATGGCAATAATTTTGAGATTGAGTTAACAGGTAACGCACTAGTAGCTGAATATCATACAGATAAAAATAGAACTACACTAATTGTTGTAAATCCTGTAAATGATATATTCACAACAAATAATGACTATGTAATAGAAGAAATTATTGCGGCTACTACTGAGGGCTATATAGCTACTAGCTGGGCTAAACCAGGAGCTATTGAACTCAGCAATGCATATCCTAATCCATTTAATCCATCTACATCATTTGATCTAAATGTAAGTAGCCCAGGATTTGTTTCATTAAATGTCTATAACTTAAATGGACAGTTAGTGGATGTTATCTTTGAGGGTAATATGGATGCTGGAATATATAATATGACTTGGAATGGAGCAGAACTTTCAAGTGGCATGTATATTCTTCAAGCAGTAAGTGCTGAAAAGGTATCAACGCAGAAGTTAACACTGCTGAAATAAAATAAATCTTCTAAGGGGGTATTTTAAATTAATACCCCCTTAAAAGAACCTTAACCTTATAAATCTATTTAATAGTAATGTCATTTATGAATTTCAGTGTTCAATTTTTTAAAATTTTTATCTATTTAATTACTCCTTTCGGATTATTATTTTCATCATATAATATTACAGGATATATTTTTGATGCGGATACAAATAAGCCAATTCAGAATGCACAAATTATTGTAGAAAATCAAAATATTGGCTCAACTACTGATATTGAAGGTTACTTTAATTTAATTCTACAAGAATCTAATGAAAATGATCAAACACTATCACTAAATCTAATAGTTAAAGTTATTGGATATGATGATAAGGAGATACCCCTCAACTCAATAAATACGAGAATTGATTTAGGGAAAATTTTTTTAAAGACTAAATCTATCGAGCTTACCTCCGTTCATATACACTCTGATATTAATGAAACAAACCAAATTTCAGATATTCAAATCTCAGGATTAGAATTAGGAGAAAATTTAAAAGGTAATATTGCTACAACATTATCAAATCAACCAAACATAGGGATTAACTCATTTGGAATTGTCACTTCAAAACCATCACTAAGAGGCTTCTCTGGTGATAGATTTTTACTAACAAAAGATGGAGATGAAACTGGAGACCTATCTCAATCATCTATTGATCATGTAATTGCACTTGATATGACTGAGATAAATGAAATAGAAATTATTAGAGGTCCGAGATCACTTGTTTATGGCTCAAATGCTATTGGTGGGGTTGTCAATACAAGCTTGCTAGGTGACCCTAAAGTAAGATTTAATAAATTTAGAAAACATTTTCTAATTGGAAGTGACTCCTACAATAGCGGCTTATACGGTAATGTGATGTTATACATTCCATACAAAAATTCACAATTAAACTTATTCTTAAGTCAAAGAGAAACAGGAAATCAACAGAGTCCCGAAGGTAATTTAGAAAACACACAATCATTAACAGAAATATATAAGCTAGGATTTACTCAATATTCTAAAAGAGGATATTTAAATTTAGAGCTCGAAAACTATAATATGTCATATGGTATCCCTCCCTACCCAAATGCTCATGAAGATGGTATAGATATTTTACTTCTTAAAAACTCTTATAAAATGAATTACCATAGAGATATAAATCTTAAAAACTTCAGTCAATTAAATTTTAAATATAATTTTATTGATTATGTGCATATTGAAATGGTTAATGATAGTGAAAATACTGATGACATTAATCAATACCTTGATGATGGGAACTTTCATGTATCATTAGCTAAAATAACAAAAAATTATAAACTAGAATTAAGTGGGGAGAAAACTCTATATGGTTTAGAGCTAACTGAAAGAGAATTTAATCCAGCTGGATTCTATTTAACGCCAATTACACATGAAAAACGCTCTTCATTTTATGGTTTCCATGAATTTACATTTAAAAAATTAGGTATTGACCTGCAAAGCTCTTTTAGATTGGGGCAATTACTTGTAAATCCAGGACAATATGATATTGATTCTCAAGCAGCAAATTTAATCTTAAAGGATAGTGAAGGAAATCCCATACAAGATGAAGATGGAAACAAAATTAGCCTAGTTGAAGATAAAGAGTTTTATAATCTCTCTTTATCTTTTGGGATAAAAAAAGTAGTTGATAATATAGAATTTAATAGCTGGTTTATGCATACTATGAGACCACCTAGAGTGGAAGAACTTTTTTCTGATGGTCCGCATTTAGCTTCTTATGCATTTGAAATAGGTAATCCAAATTTAGAATCTGAGAGAATTTATGGTTTAGAAAACTCAATAAGATATAGATCTGATCGACAGAGCATGTCTGTAGTAACATTTTACAATTATAGTCCATACTATTTTGAGATGACAAAAGATGGTCTTTGTGAAATCCCAGATGATTGGCAACCATGGACAACACATCCATGTTATGGAGCTGATTATATTGATTGGGGTAGCGGTGCAATGGGATGGCTTCACAAATATAGTTCTAAAGGGAGTGAGGTTATAATAAAGGGATATGAGTTTGATTGGCAATATTATTTTGATAATATACATATCAAATATAGTCTTTCTTTTGTTCAGGGCGATAGTAAAACTACAGAAATGCCGTTATCTTATATATCCCCAATGAAACAAATTTTGACATTTGATTTATTAAGAAATAAACTTAATTATAAATTAAGATTATCAATTATAGATGCTCAAAATAGAACTGGAGAATTTGAAACATCTACTCCAAAATCTTTTCTAACAGATTTTGTGATTACTTATAGCTTTAAATCTCACAACTTAACACTTCAAATGAATAATATTTTTGATAAAGTGCATTATAATCATTTATCTAGAATTAAAGATCTAAAGCCTGAACCTGGTGCTAGCATACATTTTAATTATAAAGTTATTTTTTAAACAAATTTAACTCATTAATTATTCCATTTTTATTTCCATCATATAGAAAATAAAAATATACAAATAAATTCCAGTTAGCCTTAAGTTCAGAAGTGAAATATTCATATTCAAAAAATTTAAATTTAGATTTTGATAAAGCCGAAGAAAAAGTTAAAGATGCTTTGCTCAACATAGGCTTTGGAGTTCTTACTGAGATAAACATGCGTGATGCTTTTAAAACAAAGTTAAATCTTGACTATAGAAACTATAAAATTTTAGGTGCCTGCAATCCTAACCTAGCTCATGAAGCGCTATGTGATGAAGAGCTAATTGGAATCTTAATGCCATGTAATATTTTAGTCATTGATAATGGAGACAAAACAACAAAAGTAGTTTTCCCTAATGCCAAAAGTCTATTGGAAATTACAGAAAATGATAAAATTTTTGAACTTGCAGATAAAGTTGATGATTTATTAAATCAAGCTTTTGAAAGCATTTAATAAGGGAAAGTAAATCAATGAAAATACTTTTTAGTATAATACTGCTTTTTAATTTACTTCTATCAGATACAAATATTATTCAATCCATAGAAATTACGACATCAGATGGCAATATATTTATTGGCACTCTTATTGAGGAAGATGAAAACTCATACAGAATAGTTACTAATAGCGGAATAAATATTGATGTTCCGAAGTCAAGTGTCAAAGAAGTTAATTATATCGAACTTTCAAGTTATGAAGAAGGATTGTACCGACCAGATCCAAATAAGAGTATGTATTTATTTGCACCATCTGCATATCCAATAGGGGACGGTAATTCATATATTAGAGATTTTCAAGTTTTCTTCCCATCATACAATCGAGGCTTTAAAGAAAATATTTCAATACAAGCTGGCGCACTTACGTTCCCATTTATGCCTCTAAAATATGTACCAGTTATTGTATCAGCTAAATACTCTTTTCCTAAAAAAAATGAAATTCAATTTTCAACTGGCGCACTTTATATGACTGCACCTTTTAGTTTTGAATCAAGTTGGGCTACTGGAATTACATTTGTAAATGCTACTATAGGTGATTTGTTTAGTCATTATTCTATATGTCTAGGCTGGGGTTATTTTAGAGATGAACGAGATTTAGATTTAATGGAAAACCCAATTATTGTTTTTGCTGGCAATGAACGTTTATCTGATCGAACTGCATTGGTTTTTGAATTTTGGAAGTTTCCAGATGTAGAAATTCAGTATTCTCCATTATTTATTTCTACAAGATTTATTGGTAGAAAGTTTTCTGTTGATATTGGGGCTGGCAGTTCTTTAGAATGGTTACAAGAAGGCATACCCATTCCAATATTAAATTTCACATATCACCCTTAATAACACTGGTTAATAAATGAAAAAAAACATAACAATCATGATCTTCTTATTTACAATGCTGATGGCACAAGATTGTTGTGAAGCAGAAGCAATAGCTGAAAATGAATGCGCTGGAATTGGATGCTACATTCCACAATGTACCGAAGAATGTGAATGGGAATTAATGCAATGCTGGAGTTCAACAGGATATTGTTGGTGTGTAGATGAAAACGGCATTGAAATCGAAGGTACCAGCACCCCTTCCTGGCAGGGATATCCTAACTGTGAAAATCAAAATAATTGTATTGATGGAGAAGTTAACCTAGATAATCCATGTAATCCTATGGAGTGCTTTGATGGAGAATGGGTTGAGATAATTATTGATTGTGCTGAAGACTTCGGAATTCCTTGCGATGGTGGAATATATATCTCGCCTCCTGAAGACCAGTGTTGTTCGGATTGTATTTCATATGGTGATGTAAATATGGACTCAAGTGTTAATGTATTGGATGCTATAGATGTAGTCAGCTTAATTTTATTTGGTGAGTACAATGAGCTAGTCGATATGAATTTTGATGATTCATTAAATGTATTAGACCTAATTGAAATTATTGATACAATAATCAATTTGTAAAATTCTGTAACTTCTATGATTAATACTCATTTATTTTCTTAGATTATATAATGAACAAAATATTATTCATACTATGTGTAAATCTTTTTCTATTTTCAAGTCCTGATATTGAATGGTTCCAAGGCTATAATGGGTCTGCAGAAGAATCTCATGGCCACTATATTTTAACTTGTGAAGATGGTGGTTTTCTACAAATTGGTGAAAGCAACTTTCTTCCAAATTCTAAAATATATATAGTCAAAACTGATTCAGATGGAGATTTTCTATGGAGCAGGGAAATTAACATTGGTGGACATAATTTAGGTAATAGTGCAATTGAGCTTGATGATGGGTATCTTATTTCTGGAGCTTTAAATAGAAATAGTGCTCTAATTAAGTTAAATAAAGAAACAGGTGAAACAATATTTTCTGAAACATTTAATAATGGTGGTACTGACGCATTTGAGCATGCTGCTGTAACTCCTAATGGAATTGTCGCTGTTGGATATGTATATGCTCAAGATTCTAACAATACATTTTATACAGAAGGTCAAGGCTTTGTTATGTTTTTAGATAATGATGCAAACGAAATTAGTTCAATAAATCTTAATACATATATTTCTCAAGCATATAGAGTACAGTATTTAAACCAAGAGTTAATAATTTCAGGACTTTCTGAAGAAGCTTTTGATTTTAAAGTTATTAAAATGTCATTAGATGGCGAAATACTTTGGCATCAATCATATGGAGGCAATGACTATGATCATTGCTTTGGTATGGATATTAATACAAATGGTGATATTTTCCTTGCAGGTCACACATTATCAGGGACTGCTAACTGGGACACTTATACAATGAAGCTAGACAATAATGGAATTCTAGTGTGGCAACAAAAAATCGGAAACCCTAGAGGCTTTAATCCTCAATTCATTCATGATGAGGCTTGGGGAATAAAAGCGACAAATGATGGTGGCTGTGTTACTATTGCAGGAACTGGAGATGAATATAATTACTCTGAATGTAATGGAAATGACTGCTCTGACACATGGAACGCATATTTAATAAAATTTAATAATGATGGTTTAGTTGAATGGGATGAAACATATTCCTCTTTAGATCTCTTTAACTATGCATATGATTGGGCTGGGGAAGATATTGATTTAACAAGTGATGGTGGAGCTATAATAGCAATAGATAATGGTGAGTTTGGATTTTTAAAACTAAGCAATGTTCAAAATAATATTTTGGGTGATATAAATAGTGATAATTCTATTAATATACTTGATGTTGTGCTTTTAGTAAATATTATACTTGGTATTGATCAAGGTATTGGAGCAGATATTAATCAGGATGGAGATATTAATATTATTGATGTAGTCCAATTAATCAATATCATTCTTGAATAAACCCTCTAGTCATAATCTAAATGCAAATAGCAGAAACTAATAGCTACTGTCATTATGTTTCAAAACTCAAAGCAAATGACCCGCATAGGATTTACCATGATAATTTTTATGGCAAAGAAGTTCATGATGATAATGAATTATTTGGAAGATTAATTCTCGAAATAAATCAAGCTGGTTTATCCTGGACAACAATACTTCACAAACAAGATAATATCAAAAAGGCATACTCAAACTTTAACATTAAAAAAGTCTCAATGTATTCAAATGATGATATTGAAAGTCTATTAAGTAATGCTGGTATAATAAGAAATAGGCTTAAAATAAATGCAATCATATTTAATGCTAATAAGATTATTAAAATTCAAAAAGATTTTGGTTCCTTTTATTTATGGTTAAAAAAATTAAAAGGTAAAGACATTGAACATTGGGTTAAAATTTTTAAAAGGAATTTTAAATTTACTGGTCCAGAAATAACTAAGGAATTTTTAATTAGTACAGCATTCGTTGAAGGAGCTCATGTAAAAAGTTGCCATTGTTATAAATATTAATAATTTAGTTTCTTTTTTTATAACAAACCTGCTTTCACAACAACTTTCAATTTTTGTAAATTATTATATGAAACATATAATATCATTCATTTATAGCAGTCTAGTAATAATCAACCCATGGTACAATGTAAAAACAATGCATACCAATATTAGGGGTGATATTCTATCAGGCATTACAGTTGCTATCATCGCCCTTCCATTGGCTCTTGCATTTGGTGAAATTTCTCAATTAGGTCCAGTAGCAGGAATCTGGGGCGCTATAGCAGGTGGTATAATTGGAGGTCTTTTTGGAGGATGTATGGTTGGAGTAAGTGGTCCTACTGCTCCAAAGGCTGCTCAGATTGCAACATTTATGAGCCTTTTTGTTATTGGCTCTACTGATAATCCTGATTTAGTAGCTGCATTTTCTATTATCTTTCTAAGTGGACTTGTTTTAGTTTTCATATCTTTATTGAAAATTTCTAGGTTTATTCATTTAACGCCATATTCAGTTATTGCTGGATTTATGTGCGGGATTGGAGTCATTGTAATCCTTACGCAAATCAATGCATTCTTAGGATTAGAGGCAGAAAAGAATATTCATAGCGTCATTCAGAATTTTTCAAAAAATTTAAAAAATGCAAATACAGATGCACTCTTTGTTGCCCTGCCTTCTTTGTTTATATTATTTTCTTGGTCACGATTAGAACAAAAAATTGATTTATTAAAAAACATCCCCTCACCATTAGTAGCTTTGATTGCAGGTACAAGTATAGCCTCTGTCATGGGATTAAACATTCCCTACATAGGAGATAAAATGGGTGGAGCAAAAGAAGCTGAGATTTTTTCCTTATATCTTCCAGACCTAACAAGATTTAGTGAATTTATCATTCCAGCATTTGCATTAGCTGGACTAGCAATATTGGATAGTTTGCTTAGCTGTAAAGTTGCAGATAATATGACAGGAGAACATCATAGCAGTGATAAGGAAACATTCGGTCAAGGTATGGCAAATATTGCAGCAGGCCTTGTTGGGGGAGTTACCACTGCAACTGCAACAATGAGAACCGTAGCAAATATAAAGTTTGGTGGAAAAACTCCACTAGCATCTATTGTTCATGGATTAACATTACTTGGGATACTATTAGGCTTAGGATTTTTAGTAGAAGCAATTCCAACAGCATGTTTAGCCGCAATTTTATTTAAGGTTGGTATTGATATAATGGATTACAGAATATTGCCTATTATTAAAAAGCTTCCAACTACTGATCTAATAGTTTTTATCATTGTTCTATTTGTTACTGTATATGAAGATTTAATGGTAGCTGTTGCAATAGGAGTAATTTTTGCAGTTTTAAAATCTTTAAGTGAGATAAAATCAATAATTAAATCAAACTTCACGCATAAAATCATACCCCTTCAAGATTCACAATACAGTCCTAAAGAAATGAATAACGAAATGCTTAACAAGCTACCCGTTTTAGTCCTTCAACCAAATGGCCCCCTATTCTTTGCTACAATAGAAAAATTGATTCAAACTTATTCTAGAGTAAAAAAACATGAATTACTTATTGTCGACCTAAGTAAAGTAACAATGATTGACTTATCTGGGGCTTTCTCAATTGAGGACCTTATTATTGGTGCAAGAAAAAATGGAATTAAAGTTTTGACAACCAATGCATCATCTGAAGTTAACAATGTACTATCTAATCTAGGTTTTATAAAAAAGATAGGTTCAGAGAATTACAATAAATCTTATGATTCAGTTACTTCATTTATAAATGAACGCTACAATATAAAAATCTCATGAATATAGATTTAATAAAAGGGCTCATTTTAGGGATAATTATTACAATATGTTCTTGCTATTTTATTGGTGATGTAGAAATTAATGCAGATTTCAAATTTAATAATCAAAAAGATGATCAAATAAAATCTGACCTGTAAAGTCTTGTAACATCACTAGCTCTAATATCATTTTATTTTTATATTGAAACATGAAAATCATCATTTTATTTTTACTAATCAATTTTTCATTTCCATGTGAAGACTCTATAGTTACATTAACTATGCAAGACTCATGGGGAGATGGATGGAATGGTAATACATTTTGTTTAAATTCAGATTGTACAACTCTCTTGAATGGTTCATTGGGAACTTATGAATTTTGTATTGATCTATCCATTGAAAATCAAATTACCTGTGGTGGTGGGAATTGGCAATCCGAGGTATACTGGAGTCTTTCAAATCCTATGGGAGAAACTATTGCTACGGGTGGAGCTCCATTTGAGGGCTGTGTAGGTGGAACTTGTGAGCCAGATATAATCCAATCTTTAGAGTTTAATCATAATGGACTAATAAGGGAATATTTTTTATATATCCCTAATAGTATTGAAGATAATGCGCCAATAGTATTTCTTCTTCATGGCTATAGTGGATCAGCTGCAGGAATTTTAAATTATTCTGGTATGATTGATGTGGCAAATGAAAATGGATTTGCACTATGTGTTCCACAGGGAACATCTGATGGAAGTGGTTATAATTTTTGGAATGTTGGATATGATTTTCATCAAAATCAAAATGTAGATGATGTAGATTTCATTACATCATTAGCAATGCATGTCCACGAACAATATCAATTGAATTCTGAAAATACTTTTGTGACTGGGATGTCAAATGGTGGTGATATGTCTTATATGCTTGCATGTCAAACTAATAATTTTTTTAAGGCAATTGCTCCTGTTGCGGGAACAATGCTAGAAAGTATTTTTAGTACTTGTGAAACATTACCGATTCCAGTTTTTGAAATTCATGGTAGTAATGACAATGTAACGCTTTGGAATGGTGATATGCAGAACAATGATGGTTGGGGTGCATATTTAAGTATTCCAGATATTATTGATTATTGGTCTAGTAATAATAGCTGTACAAACTATGAAAATATTTTTCTACCTAATACAAGTACAAATGATGGAAGTTATATTATACATCGTAGATATTTTGATTGTTTAGATAATTCTGAGGTATGGTTGTATGAGGTTGTTGATGGAGAGCATGATTGGCCTGGAGCATATGGAAATATGGATATTCAGTCTAGTCAAGAAATTTGGAACTTCTTTAGCCAGTATATTTCTACAACTGGTGATATTAATAATGATGATGATATAGATGTACTTGATGTAGTTCAACTAATAAATATAATATTAGAAAATAATTTTATTTCAACTGGCGACCTAAATCAAGATCAAACAAATAACGTTCAAGATATAATTATTTTAATTAATATTATTTTAAATCTTTAAACTTAACTAAATGTATTTTTCTTATGAAATATGAATTTAAGATAACTGGATTTGGGTATTACCTCCCACCCAAAATTGAAACATCTCAAGAGCTATCCAAAAAAATAAATAAAAGTAATGAATGGATTATATCGAGAACTGGTGTTAAAGAAAGAAGAATTTCTGAAATTGATGTGGATGCAATGGGAGCAATTGCCTCAAAAAAAGCCATAGGGTCCAAACTTGCACCAGATTTAATTATTAACGCTTCAGGCGTTCCAAAACAAACTATACCTGATACATCTGTATTCATTCAAAAAGAATTAGGTTATGAGGGAATACCATCTTTTAGTATTCATTCTACTTGTCTATCGTTTATTACTGCATTAAATGTAGCGGGCTCATTAGTTGAATCTAATTCATATAAAAGAATACTAATTATCTCGTCAGATAGAGGAACACGTGGACGAAATTTTAATGAATCTGAAAGCGCAGCATTACTTGGAGACGCTGCTGCTGCTGTTTATATCGAAAAAAGTGATAATGGTAATTCAGGATTAATTGACTACGCAATGGAGTCTTGGCCAAAAGGTGCACACCTAACCGAGGTTAGAGGTGGTGGCACCAATAAGCATCCTCAAGATAAAGATACTAATCATGATGATAATCTATTTTCAATGTCTGGACCTTCAGTTTTTAGATTTGCGTTACCAAAAGTCCATACAATGATTACAGATATTTTAAATCGCAATAAAATGCATCAAAATGATATAGATTTACTGATTCCTCATCAAGCATCAAGTCGAGGGGTTAAAGCTTATTCAAAGTTTGGTGGATTTGAAAAAAACAAAGTAATGGATATTGTTGAAAAAACAGGTAACTGTGTTGCAGCCTCTACCCCACTTGCTCTTTGTTTAGCCCATGAAAAAAATCTAATTACAGAAGGACATAAAATTATGTTTGTTGGTACTGGAGCAGGGCTATCAATTGCATCTGCTATAGTAAAATTGTAGATTATTCATCTAAGACTGCGTTTACTATTTGAATAATATCAAAAATATCAAGTACTTGATCTCCATTGATATCACCACATGAACTTTCATTGCAATTATTATTTAAAATACAATTAACAATTGCTACAATGTCAGCCACATTAGTGACTGCATCATTATTTATATCTCCATTATTACATGATTCTGGATTAGCACCTTGTGAAATCCAATTATATATGATGCTCTTAAAGTGATCGCTTAATTCTAAACCAAAATATGGCATAGGATATATATCAAAATCATTTGGATAATAGGAATGATCAATTACTTGATAAAGCAAGCTGCTTTCAGGATTAAATGGAATTACTGGAGTACCAGTATTTCCACCAATTAACAAATTTTCATATGAAGTCCTTCCAAGACCTTCAGTTAAAATCAAACCATTATCATTGTACTGATATTCGACATTATGACAAGCAATACAATAGCCATTTAAAATCGGCTTAACTTGATTATTATAATCTATGTTCAAATAGCTGAAATCGTCATATGAATAAGTAATGTATCTATTAATTTCCTGAACATAGGCATAATCTCCTAAGTTACCGAATGCATTATTACCTGAAACTCCAGAAACATGAAATGCTATGCCTCCATAGTACTCTTCTGGGGCTGTCCATGACATACTCCACATGACAGAATCTTGCTGACCAGAAAATACTCCTTGTTCATTATGACTTATATACGAAACTCCATCTAAGACTTCTAATACAGTATTATTATCAATAGCAGACAATGTACCCCCCTGAACTAAATTTGCACCTTGTGGACCACCAGGCAAATCAAGTAAAGTAGCAATTTGAAAACCCCAATTTGTAAAATTGGGATAAGGGTTTAATATTTGAACATCAATTCTGTATGTCTCACCAGGAATAATATTATCAGGTAAGCCCAAAACTCTTAGCTCACCATCAATACCAGCATCACCATGGCATGATGTACATGAATTTTGTGATGGAGCACCAACGAATCCAGGTGGCATATAATCTGAATAAGAAAAAATAAAACTAAATAAAAAAATACATATAATCACAAATTAACCTTTATCCTTAGCTTAAAAAAAATTAAGAAATGTGAAGCTGTAATAATTTATGGTTTACTGTGATTTTATATATTGCTTTAAGGCAATTATATTTTAATTCTACTTAGAGTAAAAGGAGATACACCCAAGAAAGATGCTATATGTTTTTTAGGTGCAGAATTAAAAGCTTGATTATAAGATTTAGAAAATAATGTAAATGAATCGCTAGAGCTGGAATGAATTATTTTTCTTTGAAAGTCTAATAAGCACATAGATATTTGAGCTCTATATATTTGTTCAAAACTAACCCACTCTGGAATTTTATTTTTAAGAATATCTATTGATGTTCTGTTTAAAACATATAAATCGCACTCAACTAAAGTCTCAATGAAGACCTTGCTTAAACTATTATTAAAATAACTATTTAAATCTGTAAAGAAAGACCCCTCTTGAAAAAAATCATGCGTAATTTCATTACCTACATCATCATAGCTATAGCTTCTAAGAAGACCTCTTTCTATGAATCCAATTTTATCATTTCTAGAATCTGACTTTAGGAATTGATCATTTTTACTTAAAGTAACTTTAACTAGATGGCTTTTTACTAATTGTATTTGGTCATCATCCAACTTTAAGATTTTGTTTATTTCAGTAATTACTTTCATAGCCCCTAACCTATTTATCT
>CENX01155425.1_pt1 | contig 13484 bp, 13 predicted proteins | sample 361321 | NCBI WGS metagenome assembly CENX01 (sample SAMEA2619678, study PRJEB7988) | marine metagenome | isolation source: saline water (ENVO:00002010), including | reverse complement strand
TCATTTCTTTTATTGGCAGTAATTGGGATACTATTTATTCCAATACAAACTAGTGTAGAAGAATTTATTTTCAGAGGCTATTTGTTACAGGGATTTGCTACAATTACTCACAATCGCTGGATGCCATTACTTTTAACCTCTATCATTTTTGGGGGTCTTCATTTTTATAATCCCGAAGTTGAAAAACTAGGAGTGAATATTCTTTGGTACTACATTGGCACAGGTCTCTTTTTAGGCATAATTACATTAATGGATGAGGGAATCGAATTGGCATTGGGTTTTCATGCTGCCAATAATTTGTTTGCCGCTTTGTTGGTCACCTCAAATTGGACTGCATTCCAAACAGACTCCATATGGATTGACATTTCAGAACCAAAATTGTCTACAGAAATGATTTTTTCAGCCTTAATTTTATATCCCCTTTTTCTTATCCTAATTGCAAAAAAATATAAATGGAAAAATTGGTTTGAGACGATAACTAAAGCGATATAAATGATAACACCAGACTATACAAAAATACACAACAGATTTCAACTTAATGGATTTCACTACACTCGTGAGGATTTGAAAATGGTCGCATCAAGTTTCATTAAAGAAGGCGATCAATATGAGCAATTCATGGGAGATTTTTTATTGGATTGGTTAAACCCATCCTCAACAATTTGGATTGAAACTTCTGGGACTACCTCACAACCAAAAAGAATGAAATTTAAAAAACAAGCTTTAATCAATTCTGCACTATTAACAGGAGATTTTTTCAAAGTGGGTGTTGCAGACCGAGCCCTTCATTGTTTACCAGCTAATTTTATTGCTGGAAAAATGATGCTAATTAGAGCGATGTTTTTAGGATTTTCTCTGGACATGGTTTCGCCCACAAGCAGACCAATGAGCAATCTAAAAACTAAATATCAATTTGCTGCTATGACGCCAATGCAAGCATGGAATTCCTTATCACGCCTAAATCAAATTAATACTCTAATCGTTGGTGGAGGTGCCATTTCTAAACCCTTGAGAGAAGCTCTTTTCGAGGTTAAAGGCAAAGTTTTTGAAACCTATGGTATGACTGAAACTCTTTCACACATCGCTTTCAGAAAAATTGATGATCCTATAGCCGAATTCACCCTTCTACCAAATTTTTCTATATCTCAAGACAATAAGGGTTGTATGGTCATAAACGCACCCCATCTTTCAATTGAGAATTTAATTACAAATGATAATGTGGAGATTTTAAATAAATCAAAATTTCGTTTACTTGGGCGTATTGATAATATTATTAATTCTGGAGGTGTGAAGATTCAACCGGAACAAATTGAAATTAAGCTTTCTGCTGATTTCCCAACTCACTTTTTTATTGGAGCACTTCCTAACGATGTGTTAGGAGAAGAATTAGTCTTAGCACTTGAAAAAAATCAAGATTTCGAAATAAAAAAATTGGCAGAATTAATTAAGAAACACCCTAAAATAAAAAAACTAGAACAACCCAAGGCAATTATATTATATGAAAAGTTTCACCGCACATTCAGTGGTAAAATTAAGCGTAAAAAAACGCTTAAGATTCCTTATGTAGAGCGATTAGACTTGTAATATTCCCATAGAAAATTTTTTTTCAATAGGAGCGTGATCTGCTAAGGCAAGACCCATACTAATCCATTTTCTTGATTTTGATGGATCAATCACAGCGTCAATCCACATCCTGGCCGCTGCATAGATAGGCGTGGTTTGAGCGTCATATTTTTCTTTGATTTCATTAAGGAGTTTTTCTTCTTCTTGGGGCTCTACTTTTTCTCCCTTTTTTTTGGCGGCGGATTTTTGAATTTGTAAAAGCACGTTACCTGCCTGCTCACCACCCATAACAGCAATTTTAGCTGTAGGCCATGAAACAATAAAACGAGGATCAAATGCCTTTCCACACATGGCATAATTTCCCGCCCCATATGAATTCCCTATGACGATTGTAAATTTTGGTACTATTGAGTTAGAAACCGCATTCACCATTTTAGCACCATCTTTTATTATACCACCATGTTCAGCATCACTACCAACCATAAAGCCAGTAACGTCTTGTAAAAAAACTAAAGGGATTTTTCGTTGATTACAATTGGCAATGAAACGAGTAGCCTTGTCTGCACTATCACTATAAATAACGCCACCAAATTGAATTTCTCCTTTTTTATTTTTAATAATTTTTCTTTGATTAGCTACTATACCGACAGACCATCCGTCTATTCGGGCATAAGCTGTTAGAATAGTTTTACCATAATCTGGTTTATATTCTTGCAGTGAATCAGCGTCAATTAAGTGAGCTAATAATACATTAGTATCATATGGTTCATTTCTTTCTTTGGGTAAAACCCCACTTATATTTTGGATAGAATTTTTTGGATCAATTGCTTTTAAACGATTATACCCTGCTTTAGATTGAGGGCCCAATTTATTGATAAGTTTTTTTATGCGATCTAGTGCGTCTTTGTCATTCTTCGCTTTATAGTCTCCAACTCCACTAATCTCGGTGTGCGTTGTGGCACCCCCAAGAATTTCATTATCAATATTTTCTCCTATTGCCGCTTTGACTAAATAACTCCCTGCCAAAAAGATACTACTAGATTTATCGACCATAATTACTTCATCAGACATCGCAGGTAGATATGCACCACCCGCAACGCAACTCCCCATAACGGCCGCAATTTGAACAATACCTGCAGCACTCATTTGAGCATTATTTCTAAAAATTCGACCAAAAAAGTCTTTGTCTGCAAAAAGCTCATCTTGAAGTGGTAAAAAAATCCCTGCACTGTCAACTAGATAGATAATGGGGATTCTATTTTCAAGAGCAATTTCCTGAGCTCTTAAATTTTTTTTGGTTGTAATGGGGAACCAAGCTCCTGCTTTTACACTGGCATCATTGGCTACCACCACACACCATTGACCCTCTATTTGGCCAACCACAACCACTACACCGCCTGCAGGGCAACCTCCATTATCTTGATAACAATCTGTTCCTGCAAGTAGCCCAATTTCAAATTGTTCGCTTTGCTCATCAAGAAGATAATTGAGTCGTTCACGAGCCGTAAGTTTCCCTTCTTTTCTGATTCTTTCTAACCGCGCTTTACCACCTCCTAATTTTGCATTTCTTTCTAAATGTTGGATATTGGACAAGGCCAGTTTTAAAAAATCTTCATTTTTTCGTTGTTCTAATTCCATCATTATGGTTTGTTTTGCTAAAGTACTTATTTCTATACGTGCAGATCAAAATAAATATTAGATATTTGTTTAATTTGATTCAAGAAATTATGGCATTAAACAAAAATAAAATTTTAGGATTTAGTGCATTACTCATGCTTTTTGTTGGATTGGTCATAATTTATTTAGGCTATTTCCAATTCAAAGAATGGAAATATATTTTAGGCCTTGTAGGGTTAGGTTTTTGCATTCTAGCCTGGGCTTTTAATGCGCTTAGAGGTAGACTTTAATCCATGGCTGAAGATAAAAAAATTATTTTTTCTATGTCAGGAGTTTCCAAAACCTATCAAGGGGCTTCAAAACCAGTAATTAAAAATATTTCGCTTAGTTTTTTTTATGGTGCTAAAATTGGAATTTTAGGACTGAACGGTTCTGGAAAGTCAACGGTTCTAAAGATTATAGCAGGTTTAGAAAAAAGTTATCAAGGCGATGTAGTTTTTTCACATGACTACAAAATAGGATACTTAGAACAAGAACCTGAAATGGATTCCTCCAAGACTGTTTTTGAAATTGTCAAAGAGGGGGTCGCTCAAACTGCAGCTATTTTAGAAGAATACAATCATATTAATGAGCAATTTGCATTGCCTGAGGTTTATGAAGATTCAGTTAAAATGGAAAAGTTAATGCAACGGCAAGCGAGTCTTCAAGATGCAATTGACGCTGCCAATGCCTGGGAGCTTGACAACCAGCTTGAATTGGCTATGGACGCTCTAAGAACTCCTCCTGCTGATCAAAACATTAATTCCCTGTCTGGAGGCGAAAAAAGAAGAGTGGCTCTCTGCAGACTTTTGTTGCAACAACCTGATATCTTACTCTTAGATGAACCAACGAATCATTTAGACGCTGAGTCAGTGCATTGGCTGGAGCAACATTTAGGTCAATATAAAGGTACTGTTATTGCGGTGACACACGATCGCTATTTTTTAGATAACGTGGCAGGCTGGATTTTAGAATTAGATCGAGGAGAAGGCATTCCATGGAAAGGAAATTATTCATCTTGGTTAGATCAAAAAGCCAAACGTCTTGCTCAAGAGCAAAAACAGGCCTCAAAAAGACAAAGGACCTTAGAACGAGAGTTGGAGTGGGTGCGTATGGCTCCAAAAGGTAGACAAGCCAAACAAAAAGCGCGTTTGAATAGCTATGATAAACTTTTGCAACAAGAACAAAAAGCAATTGACGAGAAATTGGAATTATATGTTCCCAATGGCCCACGACTTGGAAGTGAGGTGATAGATGTTCGCGGTGTTACTATGGCCTTTGGTGATAAAATGCTATATGAAAACCTTACTTTTCGTTTGCCGCAAGCCGGAATTGTTGGTATAATAGGTCCAAACGGGGCTGGGAAAACCACTCTTTTTCGCTTGTTATTGAATGAACTTGAACCCATTTCAGGCATATTTGAGGTTGGCAACACTGTGAAAATTGCTTATGTTGATCAGGATCACAGTAATTTAGATAGCGAAAAATCAATTTGGGAAAATTTCTGTGATGGTCAAGAACTAATAATGATGGGGGGGAGACAAGTCAATTCTAGAGCTTATCTAAGTCGCTTCAATTTTGGTGGTAGTGAACAAAATAAAAAGGTCTCAACTCTTTCAGGAGGTGAGCGTAACCGTCTTCATTTGGCCATGACCCTTAAAGAGGAAGGTAATGTATTGTTTCTTGATGAGCCTACAAATGATTTGGACGTCAACACCCTAAGAGCTTTAGAGGAGGGATTAGGTAACTTTGCGGGTTGTGCTGTTATTATTTCACATGACAGGTGGTTTCTAGATAGAATTTGTACTCACATTTTAGCTTTTGAAGGAGATTCTCAGGTATGCTTTTATGAAGGCTCATTTTCTGACTATGAGGAGAATAAAAGAAAACGCCTGGGTAAAGAAATCATTCCCAAAAGAATTAAGTACAAAAAAATCACAAGAAATTAATTTTCAGAAATTAAATTTCTTTAAGATCAAGTTCCATTTTGATATTTCCTCTTGCATAGGGGGCATTATCTAAAGGGACTTCTTTAAATCCAAATTTTCGGTAGAGATAAATAGAATTTTCAAGTTTTGTATTGGAATAGAGAAGTAGTTTTTTCCAATGGTGTTGATCTGTAAAATGAAGTGCAAATTGCATGAGATGGGTACCATATCCTTTTCCTCTAAAATCTTCTCGGATTACCATTTTATTAAACTCAAAGACACCCTCTTCTTTTTTTAGAAAAGCAAAAGTCCCAATAATTTCTAGTGCCCGTAACATCATAAAAATATAGCCTCCTCGATCAATAATTTCTTTTTTTGGATAATTTAAAATTTGGTGATCAAGAGGTTCTATTCTAAAATATTGTTTTAGCCAAGACTCATTAAGTGACTTAAAATAGGGGGCATGTAATTTTTCAGCAAAGGGAACGATATTTATATCATTCTCCATTACCAATCATTTTTTTAGGTACTACCCAAGCCTCAAACTCTTGTTTTGTCAAATATCCTAATGCCATACTAGCCTCTTTTAGTGTAGTACCTTCAATATGCGCCTTATTAGCAATTTCGGCAGCCTTATAATAGCCTATTTTAGTATTTAATGCTGTCACCAGCATCAGTGAATTTGAGACTAACTCATCAATTTTAGCCTGATTAGGTTGTACACCTTGAATACAATGTTTCATAAAACTTTCAGCTGCATCTCCTAGCAATTGTGCAGAGGACAGACAATTGGCTGCCAATAGTGGTTTGAAAACGTTTAATTCGAAATGCCCTTGAGTGCCCCCAATTGTGATGGCAACATCATTTCCCATGACTTGAACGCAAACCATTGTGAGAGCTTCGCATTGGGTAGGGTTCACTTTTCCTGGCATAATAGAACTTCCCGGCTCATTGGCGGGTAAAATAATTTCTCCAATTCCAGAGCGAGGTCCTGAAGCTAACATTCGAATGTCATTTCCGATTTTATTAAGACTAACGGCAATTTGCTTTAAAGCACCATGTGTTTCCACAATGGCATCATGGGCAGCTAAAGCCTCAAATTTATTTTTTGCTGAAACAAAAGATTGTCCAGTGAACTCTGCAATGTATTGAGCAACTATTGTTGCGTAATTTTTTGGGGTATTGATACCCGTCCCTACTGCTGTTCCTCCCAGTGCTAGTTCAGAGAGATGAGGCAAAGTATTTTGAAGCGCTTCTATACCATGCTCCAGTTGCGATACATAGCCAGAAAATTCTTGTCCCAACGTAAGCGGTGTGGCATCCATTAAGTGGGTTCGCCCTATTTTCACAATGTCTTTAAATGCAATTGCTTTCTTTTCAATAGCTTTTTTAAGGGCTTTGATTTTTGGTAGGGTCTGTTCTACTATTTTTAAATAAAGGGCAATATGCATTCCCGTTGGGAAAGTATCATTTGAGGATTGTGATTTATTTACATCATCATTGGGACTCAAAGTTTTGTCTCCTTCACCTAATTGTTTTCCGGCCAAAACATGTGCTCTGTTGGCAATAACTTCATTGATATTCATATTACTTTGAGTACCAGACCCAGTTTGCCAAATAACAAGCGGAAATTGACTATCATGATTGCCTTCCAAAATTTCATCGCAAACTGTGGCAATAGCGTCTCTTTTATCTTTTGAAAGAACGTTTAATTTATAATTAGCAAAAGCAGCAGCTTTTTTTAGATAGGCAAAACCATAAATAATCTCTAAGGGCATACTACCTGATGGGCCAATTTTAAAATTGTTTCTAGATCGTTCCGTCTGAGCTCCCCAATATACTCCTATAGGCACCTGAACTTCTCCAAGGGTATCTTTCTCTATTCGAAAATCCATACTGTATTTTTTTTAAAAATAAGAGGTTTACACTTAAACTAGAGAGAAGTTACTCTAAAATTTTTGAACACATTTTTTTTTTTAAGCTGAGGTAATCTTTTTTAATTCTCTATTTTTGTAATAAATTTAATGATATGTTTGAGTTTGACCAATATCTTGGTTTTTTAGCCTTTTTAAGTATTTTGACAATAGGTTTTTGGCTAATGATTTTTTTAATCACATTTGTGGTTCCTTATTGGTTATTTGGAACTTTCATGGAACGTTTAAAATCAAAAAAAAAGAAAATCCCTCGGTAGAATAAATATTAACCTTATTTTGGCTTTTTTTTCAATTAGAATCCAAAGCCTTCTTCATCACCTCCATAATTATCTCTTTGCGCCCTGCGACGATTGCGTTGTTCCTTTCTCTCATTGATTCTATAGATAAGAGAAAGAATATAAGTGGGTTGTCTCCACTGAAATTCGCCATAGCTATAGAAGGTAGGAGCAAAGGTTTCGGAGATCCTTTTTGAACTATTGAATATATCACTGGCCCGAAACGAAAGGGTCCCTTTCTTTTTGAATATCTCTTTATTGATAGCTCCAGAGAGTGATGCAATTCCTCTACTTTTATTTAAAGCATCTTCACGTGGACCTCGATAGAAAAAGCGCATTTGCCAATCGATATTTCCCGGAAGTTTAATGGCACTATTGAAACGAATAAACCAACTTAAGTTTGAAGCATCATAATTAATTCCGTCATAATCTCCAATAGTTTCTGAATTAAAAAAATTGAAATTACCATTAAAACGAATTTTTCTTGACGGAAAGAATGAAATGTTAAACTCTGTTCCCCAACGAATATTTTCAGCCAGGTTGATAGGTGTTCTTCTAATAACGGGCAATTCAACGCCTGTACTTAGAGGATTGTCAGGGTCTTGATTTAAGAAAACTGTTTCTCCAGTGTCTTCGGCAATGAATGTGAATACTCTATTTGATTTTTGATAATATACCGAGCTATTGAAAGTGAACTTCTTCAATCGCCTCAGATACCCTAAATCTAACGCATTTGAAAAAGTAGGATCTAGATATGGATTTCCTTGAAAAATGTTAGTGACACTGCTCCTTGAGGGGAAAGGGTTAATAAAAAATGAGCGAGGTCTTCTAATTCTTCTACTATATCCCAATTGAAAACTGCCAGAATTTTCAATTTCATAAGAAAGGTTGATGGTAGGGAACCAACTATTGTAGATTCTTACGTTAGTCTCTGTTGTGGTTCGTTGGTCAACTGTTATTTTTGTTCTTTCCATCCGAAGCCCCAATAAATACGAGAATTTATTTATTTTTTTGCCATATTGTGTGTAGGCTGCGTTAACATATTCTTTATAAAGAAAAAGATTGGATAGGTTGGTGTCTAATATGTAGTTGTTGTTTCTTAAATATTCTAATATAAATTCTGTTTCCTGCTTAAGAAAACTCCCTCTATACCCGAGCTCAAATTGAGCGTCATCTTTCAATGGTTTTACATAATCAAACTGACCTATAAGTCTGCTTTGGTCTTCTATATTTTGGGTTCGTTCGAAAGATATGGGAGAAGCCAAAGGGCTTAGGGTTTGATTTCTTATATCTCCGTCTGAGACTTCTGCGTTTAATTCATATTGAAGTGTGGATGTCAATTTATGACCATCATCATCATAATCTTTAAAAAAGTTGACACTGTATTGAATGGATTCATCAACCTCTTCTTCGAATTCGTTCCTTTCCGTTTCACTTAGCAAAAGATCTGAAGCATCAATTTCACGTATATTATTGTTAATATCATTATAGTTGTCACTATCACGATAGAAAGCACTAAGATTAATTGAAGTTTTATCATTGAAATAATATTCAACTCCAAGATTGGTAAAGATGCTTGAACGATTACTATCTCTTTGACTTTTTTCAAAAAGGTAGGTATCTGGAGCCGCACCATTGAAATAAGTGTTATCACTCAGTGAGTTTCCTTTGGTTAAATTATCACCCACGGTGGTAGTATTAAAAAAATTAAATTTATTAGTTCGCCAATTTAAATTAGCAGATCCACGATAGGTTTCAGGTATGCCAACATTGGCAGATAGGGTTCCATTAAATCCTATGAGTTCTTGTTTTTTTAGAATTATGTTCAAAATACCTGCTGTACCCTCGGCCTCATAACGGGCAGATGGGGAGGTAACAACCTCAACCTTTTCAATAGATTCTGCAGGAAGTTGTCTTAGTCCTTGGGGTCCAGAGATGCCAACAAGTCCAGAAGGCTTTCCATTAATAAGAATCCGAACATTATCATTACCCCTTAATGCAACATTGCCCTCGACATCAACAGATACTGATGGGACATTATCAAGTACGTCTGCCACACTACCACCCCTTACTGTAAGATCTTTACCAACGTTATAAATCCTTTTGTCTAGTCGGATTTCAACTTCAGTTCGTTCGCCTGTGAGCTCAACTTCATCCAAATCTTCAATATTTATCTCGAGTTTAATGATACCTAAGTCCATATCTTCTCGAATCATTTGATCTTCAAGTGTGATTTTTTCAAACCCAATATATTCAATGGTAATAGTGTATTTACCAGGAAAAATTTCAAAGGAAAAAATACCCTTATCATTTGTAATACCACCTTGAATTCTATCAGGAAAACGGTTGTTAACTAATGTAATAGAAGTATATTCTAATGGTTCTTGCGTTTCGAGATCAATAACCCTTCCAGTAAGTTTTAATTTTGTGACAGATCCACCTGCTCCTTGTGGTCTTTGAGATTGTATGTTCTGAATAAAAAAGAAAAGGCAGAAAAACAATATTTTTCTTTTCATCTTATTTTTTAATCTCCATTTTGATTTATTTCTAAAAGTATGGTTTAATTTAATTTTAAAAAGTGAACTAAATTTTCTATGGGTCTCGCTATCACTGCACTTTTATCAGTAGCCACAATGGGTCTTTGAATAAGTTTGGGGTTTTCAACTAAAAGATTTACAAGAGCATCATCGCTTAAAGTTTTATTTTTGTAGTTTGACTTCCAGAGAGTTTCCTCTGTGCGCAAAAGTGCAATTGGTTTACAACCAATTTTTTTTATTAAAATTTTAAGGGAGCTAACAGTGAATGGATTTTTTAAATAAAAAACCAGGGTAGGATTGATGGTTTTTTCTGTTAAATAGGTTAGTGCTTCTCTAGATTTCTTGCACCTTGGATTGTGATAAATAATTATTTCATTCATAGCAATAAAAATATCCACTGCTTAGTGGATTTAAAATTTATTTGACTTTTTCAACTACAGCCTTGAAAGCATCAGGGTGATTCATTGCTAAATCTGCTAAGACTTTTCTGTTTAGAGAAATATTATTTGTTTTTAATTTACCCATAAATTGACTGTATGACAAACCATGAAGCCTTGAACCAGCATTAATTCTTGCGATCCAAAGCGATCTGAAATTACGTTTTTTGGTCCTGCGATCTCTATAAGCATATAGCATGGCTTTTTCAACTGCATTTTTGGCAACGGTCCAAACATTTTTTCTACGGCCATAATACCCCTTGGCGAGTTTGATTATTCTTTTTCTTCTAGCTCTTGAGGCGACTGAATTTAATGATCTTGGCATAATATTAAAATTTGGAGGAGGCGGTTTAGAACATTCAGAGCCTGACCTCTTGTGAATTAAATTAATTTTTATTGTAAGCGTAGTTGCTCTTTAATATTTTTCATATCACTCTCATGCACTAAGCCCGAGTGGGTAAGACGTAATTTTCTCTTTTTAGATTTTTTAGTCAGAATATGACTTTTAAATGCATGTTTTCTTTTTATTTTTCCACTTCCAGTGACTTTAAATCTCTTCTTTGCACTCGACTTTGTTTTCATTTTTGGCATGACTCTTCCTTATATTTATTTTTTTGCTTTTTTTGGTGATATAAACATGATCATTTTTTTCCCTTCTAAGGTCGGCATTTGTTCTAAGCGTCCCAGTTCTTCTAAATCTTGTGCCAATCTTAATAATAAAATCTGCCCTTTTTCTTTAAAAACAATTGACCTGCCCTTAAAAAAAACAAAAGCTTTTAACTTTGCCCCTTCGCTAAGGAACTTTTCAGCGTGTTTTTTCTTAAATTCATAATCGTGTTCATCTGTATTTGGTCCAAACCGTATTTCTTTGACCACCACCTTAGTGGTTTTGGACTTTAAAATTTTTTCTCTTTTTTTCTGTTCGTATAGAAACTTTTTATATTCTAGTATTTTGCAAACAGGAGGTACAGCTTTGGGTGATATCTCAACAAGATCTAAACCTTGGTCATCTGCTAATGACAAAGCTTTAGTAAGAGGATATACTCCGACTTCAATATTATCACCGACCAATCGAATTTCGTGAGCAGTTATTTTCTCATTGATCTTGTGAGGATTTTCTTTGATTATCCTCCCAGGTCTATTCGTTCTTCTTCTGCGTATTGCTATGACTTCTTTTTTTTTAAATTATGCGTTAAATGGCTTTAAGCTTTCGCCTATTTCGTTTTTTAATAATTTTACTAATCCCTCGATTTTAAAAACTCCTTGGTCACCAGCTTTATGTTTTCGAAGGGACAAGGTATTATTTGCTTCTTCTTTTTCTCCTAAAATTATCATGTATGGAGTTTTGCCTATTTCAGCTTCCCTTATTTTTTTTCCAATTGTTTCGTTTCGATCGTCTAGGAGGGCGCGAATTTCGTGATTTTCCAAGAAATTTAAAACTTTTAGAGCGTAATTTTTATATTTTTCACTGACACACAACAAGCTAACTTGTTTTGGCATTAACCATAATGGAAAATCTCCACCTGTATGTTCAAGTAAAATTGCAACAAAACGCTCTATACTTCCAAATGGGGCACGGTGAATCATAATGGGTCGATGCATTTCATTATCATTACCTTTATAGGTTAAATCGAATCTTTCTGGAAGGTTATAATCAACTTGAATGGTACCCAATTGCCATTGTCGGCCTAGCGCATCCTTAACCATGAAATCTAGTTTGGGACCGTAAAAGGCGGCTTCACCAGTCTCTACAACGTATTGGAGCCCTTTTTCTTTTGTTGAATTGAGAATGGCTTGTTCTGCTTTTTCCCAATTTTCTTTTGAACCAATATACTTATCAGGTTGATCAGGATCTCTCAACGATACTTGGGCAGTAAAATTTTCAAAACCTAAGGAAACGAAAACATAAAGAACTAAATCAATAACCTTTTTAAATTCATCATCGAGTTGGTCTGGTGTACAAAAAATATGAGCATCGTCTTGAGTAAATCCTCTTACTCGTGTCAAACCGTGCAATTCACCACTTTGCTCATAACGATAAACAGTACCAAACTCAGCATATCTTTTGGGTAAATCCTTATAACTCCAGGGTCTAGTTTTATATATCTCGCAATGGTGTGGACAATTCATGGGTTTAAGGAGAAATTCTTCTCCACCAGCTGGGGTATTAATGGGTTGAAAACTGTCAGCACCATATTTCTCGTAATGACCTGAAGTCATGTAGAGTTCTTTATTTGCTATGTGGGGGGAAATAACCTGTTCATAACCTGCTTTTTGTTGGGCTTTTCTTAGAAATTGTTCGAGACTTTCTCTAAGAGCTGTCCCTTTTGGGAGCCACAATGGAAGTCCTTGCCCAACCTTTTGCGAAAAAGTAAATAATTCAAGTTCTTTGCCGAGTTTCCTATGATCTCTTTGTTTAGCTAGTTCGACTAATTCAAGATATTCATTGAGTTCCTTTTGTTTGGGAAAAGAAATACCATATACTCGAGTGAGCTGAGGCTTATTTTCGTCACCACGCCAATATGCACCAGCAACATTAAGTAATTTTACTGCTTTAATAAATCCAGTATGAGGAATATGCCCCCCTCTACAGAGATCAGTAAAATTTGCATGATCGCAAAAAGTTATAGTACCATCTTCTAAATTTTCTATTAATTCAACCTTATACTGATTCTCTCTTTTTTTATAATAAGCCAACGCCTCAGCTTTAGAACTTTGCCTTATTTTAAATTCAAATTTTTGTCGAGCAAATTCAATGATTTTTTTTTCAACAGCAATCAAGTCTTTTTCAGTCAGGGTTTCATCACCGAAATCAACATCATAATAAAATCCGTTTTCTATGGCAGGGCCAATTGTCAATTTACAATGGGGATACAAGTCAAGAAGGGCTTGAGCAAGAATGTGGGCAGAAGAATGCCAAAACGCTGTTTTACCTTCTTTATCATTCCAGGTGTAAAGAATAATTTGTCCATCCTCCTCAAGTGGAGTAGAGGGTTCAATAACCCGTTGATTGAATTGAACTGAAAGGACATTTCGAGCTAGACCTTCACTTATACTTTGGGCAATAACCAAAGGGGTTGATCCTTTTTCATAAGTTCTTTCTGACCCATCTGGAAATTGGATATTGATCATTTTTTTTTAGGTTGATTGCAAA
>CENX01008117.1_pt1 | contig 13489 bp, 11 predicted proteins | sample 361321 | NCBI WGS metagenome assembly CENX01 (sample SAMEA2619678, study PRJEB7988) | marine metagenome | isolation source: saline water (ENVO:00002010), including | reverse complement strand
TATGCCTATATACCAAAGGAAAGAAATGATAATTTATCAGAGCATTTTAAACAATTATTTGAAAAATGGAATTGCATAAACAATAAAAAAGATGAACAAGTTGTTAAAGAAATTATTGACGACGGTATAAATATTTTATTTGATGCACAAGGCCATTCTTCTAATAATAGACTGACAGTATTTTTTTATAAGCCTGCACCAGTCCAAGTCACTTGGTTAGGGCAGGGGTCAACAGGAATCCCTGAAATTGACTATTTTGTTGGTAATGAAATAATAAATCCAAAAAGCGAAGATAATCATTATGTGGAGAATATTTTTAAATTAAATAATATTTCACAAACATTTTTAAAACCTGATAGCCAAATAGAAATTAATGAGTTGCCATTTTTAAAAAATAAATTTATCACTTTTGGATCATTTAATCAAATTCCAAAATTAAATGATAAAGTTATTAAAGTTTGGTCTGATATTTTAAAGAATATTCCAAATTCTAAACTTCTTTTAAAAAATAAATATCTTGGAAATACTTATATATCCAATAAAATTATTAAACAATTTCAAAATAATAATATATCAACTGAAAGAATAATTTTAGAGGGAGGCGTCAAAGAAAGAGATGAATTATTATCCTCTTATAATAAAATTGATATAAGCTTAGATCCATTTCCATTCCAAGGCAATACAACAACTATAGAGTCAATTTGGATGGGTGTTCCAGTATTAACTTTAAAAGGGGATAGATACATTTTTCATTTTGGGGAAAATATTAATTCTAATATGAGTATGCATGAGTGGATTGCCAAAGATGAAAAGGAATATATTTATAAAGCTAAAGCTTTATCATCAGATATTGAGACTCTTACTAAATTAAGAAGAACTCTAAGGGATAATATTATCAATTCAGGAATTTTTGATCATAAAACTTTAACTGATAAATTTGAAGTCATGTTTGATAAAATGTGGGGAAAATATCTAGAAAGCAAGAATGCTTAAGTCTTTTTAATTTGAATATCCATATTTTCTTAACCTGATATCCCCGGTTCTTGCATGCGCTTCCATACCTTCATATCTAGAAATTCTTGCTGCAGCAGCACCAACTTCTTTAGTAGATTCTTTTGTCATTCTTTGAAAACTTAAAGTTTTAATAAACTTGCCTACAAATAATCCACCGGTATATTTGCCCGCACCCTTAGTTGGTAATATATGATTTGTACCTGAGCACTTATCTCCATACGCTACAGTTGTTTCTTCTCCTATAAATAATGACCCGTAATTTTTTAATTTATTATGAAACCATTTGTCATTTTTGGTTTGTAGTTCTAAATGCTCAGGAGCATATTCATCACTAATTTTGGCCATTTCTTCGTCTGTATTGCACAATACTACTTCACCATAATCTTTCCATGCTGCCTCCGCACTAGTTCTTGGTAATTCTGGTAAATCTTCAATTAATTGAGGAACTATTTTCATAACATCGTTCGCTAATTTTTCACTAGTTGTAAATAACCATGCAGGTGAATTATATCCATGTTCAGCTTGACCAACTAAGTCATAGGCAACAATTTCTGGATCGGCACTTTCATCTGCTATAATGCCAATTTCTGTTGGACCAGCAAACAAATCAATTCCAACTTTCCCAAATAATATTCGTTTTGCCTCTGCAACAAACTGGTTACCAGGTCCTACGAGAATATCTGCTTCAGAATTACCAAACATACCATATGTCATTGCTGCAATAGCTGGGACACCGCCTAAATTTAAAATTACATCTGCACCACAAAGATTAGCTGTGTAAACAATAGCTGGATGAGCACCTATATTTTCTTTTGGAGGACTGCAAGCTATAATATTTTTTACACCTGCTACTTTAGCAGTCGTTACACTCATAACAGCAGAGGCTATATGAGCATATCTACCTCCAGGTATATAGCAACCAGCAGTATTAACAGGCACAAGTTTTTGGCCTGCATATAAACCCTTAGAGAGCTCTACCTCAAAATCTTGTCCATAATTTTTTAATTGAGCCTCTGCAAATTTTCTGACTCTGTCATAAGAAAATTTAATATCATCCTTATTTTTTTGACTTAATTTTTTTGAAATTTCCTCAATTTTTGATTTTGAAACTAATATATCTCCTTCATAGTTATCAAATTTTTTTGTTAGCTCTTTACATCCTTCCTCTCTAGATTTTTCAAGATCCTTAAGAAGATTTTGAACTATCGCTCTTGTTTTTAGATCATCCGTTGATGATGTTTTAGGAGATTTTTTTAAATATTTAATTGACATAAATATCTATGTTTAAAATAATAATGGATTATTTTCAACTATGATTTAATCCAAAGAAACTACTGCTGCAGCAATTGATGCTAATCTTGCAGGTGCATCATCTGATCTACTTGTAATTACAACTGGTACTTTACCACCAACAACAACTCCTGCTGCGCAGGCTCCCATAAAATATATCATCATTTTTACTAGACCGTTTCCTGTTTCAACACTTGGAACCAATAATACATCTGCATTGCCAGCAACTTTATTTTTTATATTTTTAATAGAAGCAGATTTTTTTGAAATACTATTATCAAAAGCAAGAGGTCCAAAAACATCAGCATTTAAGTTTTCTTTTTTTGCTATATTAGTAATTTCTTTAGCATCTAAAGAACTTTGTACACTATCAAGTACCTCCTCTGTAGCAGATAACACAGAAACTTTAGGTCTGGCTATTCCAATTCGATTACAAAAGTTAATAGCATTTTTTAAAATATGGGTTTTTGTTTTTATATTTGGTAAAACATTTAAGGCACCATCGGTAATTATAAGTGGTTTGTCATTTTTATCTAAAGTCATATGCCATATATGGCTTAATCTTGTTTTTCCATGAAGGTTATATTCCCTTTTTAAAACCTCTTTCATTAAAATATCAGTATGAATGTGTCCTTTAACAATAATTTTAATTTTTTGGTCGGAGGCTAACTTTGCTGCAATTTGTGCAGTATTATTTTCAATTTCCTCATTTATGATAGGATATTTAGAAATATCAAAATTCAATTCCTCAGCATTTTTATTTATGTTTTTTTTGTTTCCAATAAAAAATGGCTTGATTAAACCTTCTTTTACCGCCTCCATAGTTGATTTCATCGCTAATAAATTTCCAGCGTTTACAATTCCAGCTTCAACACTTCGATTTTTTTTACTTAAACTTAAAAGATTATTTGGACAGACAATTTCTTTTGATGATAACATTTTTTTTTGATATAGCGTTTATCTATTTAAAATAAGGCAAAAAATGGAAATAGCAACTACCATAGCCCCTTTTGCTCTTGGCTTGATTATGCTGGGACTAGGTCTTGGATTAAGAATTGATGATTTTAAAAGAGTATTTATTCAACCTAGAGATTTTTGTATCGGACTTATTTGCCAGGTTTTATTGTTGCCGATATTTGCATTGGTATTAGTTTTAATATTTGAACCTCCTGCTGAAATTGCAGTAGGTTTTATGATTATTGCAGCTGCACCAGGTGGAGTAACTTCTAATATTCTTACAAAATTTGCTAATGGAGATGTAGCGTTGTCAATTTCATTAACTGGTGTAATTAGCTTGTTAAGCATTATTACTGTTCCATTAATTATTATTAATTCAGCTCAAATTTTTGGAATAAATATCTTTGATAAAGAAGTATCCGTAATTGGTATATCCCTTAAAATGTTTATTGTTGTAACTTTACCTGTAATTTTAGGGATGTTAGTAAGAAATTTTGCATCTAATTTTGTTCAGTCAAAATCAACATTAATTGAAAGAATATCAATTTTTTTATTTTTAATTGTATTTGCATCTATATGGATTGAGGAATGGGATAACATAATAGGTTTTATTAAAAAGGCAGGAGTTATTGCTTTAATACTGAACTTAACAATGATGGTATTGGCATTTTATATTGCAAAATACTTCTCAACAGGTGTTGAACAACAAAGATGTATTTCATTAGAATGTGGTCTGCAAAATGGAACTCTTGCAGCATTTGTTGGAACTCAATTTTTTCAAGATATTATTTATTTAGTTCCCGCAGCAGCTTATGCTTTAATAATGTTCGTTACTTCTTTAGTTTTTGTTTTTATTATTAGAAATATAAGTTAATTAAATATATTTTTATTTATTAAAATTGAAGCAAGATTGGCAAAACTATTTAAATTTTTAGTTTGTTGAATGTTTAAATCAGAATGATGTATATATGATAAATGATAGAGTTTTTTGTCATCAAAAAATATATATTTTTTATTTATTAAATATTTTAGTTTTCTAATAACCGTCGGCCTTGGTATTCCGGTCATATCTGAAATAGACATAGCATTAATACCACTTGACTGATGGTTATAAAGAGCGTTATTAAAATCTTTTCTTTGTAAATTTTTTTTATCTTTCTTAATATTATATATTTTATTTAAGTAAATTACAGCCCATATATGCAAAATATCAATTTCTAAAAATTTTGATTTCATTCCAATCATGAATGGTATTTGATATTTGTAAAAATGATGCCAACAAAAAGTAAAATGTTTTTTGATATTTTCTTCAATACTTTCAGTTGAGAAACTTAGTTTTAAAATATTTTTTTTGTTTAAAATCTTTATAATTTCAAATAATATTTTAGCTAAGCTTTTGATTGAGTTTTTTGGTTTAACAAACTCAAATGCCGTTCTATCAATAATAATTTTTTTTTTAAACTTTTTAATTACTCCTCTTTTTTCAAGTTCCATTATTTTTCTTCTTGTGGACTCCTTAGGAATTCCCAAATCTCTCGATAATTTTAGAATATTTATTTTTTCTATTTCAAGATAGTTTTTTGAGTAGTAGTTATCGTAATTTAAATTAATTAGATTTCTATTATAAAAAGACATTGTTTCATTTACCAAATAAATAATTATTAAAAATTTGTCATAATCCTTGAAATCATTGTAACAAGATCTAAGCCACTCAACATGAAATCCAACCAAATGATGCTGAATTTTTTCATGCTCACTATCTAATAATATTTTTATATGATCAGTTTTTATTTCATCAGAAATTGCAGGAATTGATTTATTCATTTTTTTTGTTTGTTCAATATGGGTTATTCTAATATATTACAAGTAAAATATATAATTTATGTGTGGTAGATATGTAATAACAAAACCAGAAACTAAAACAAAAAAATACGTAAAATCATCAATTAATGTTGAAGATAAAGATAATTACAATGCTCATCCATATCAAGGTTTACCAGTCATTAAAGCTTATACTAATGGGTGTACTTTGGAGAATTTAAAATGGGGAATGATACCTGGTTGGGCAAAAAAAAAAGAATTTAAAGCATTAATAAATGCAAGACTTGAAACTATAAATGAAAAAATTTCTTTTAAGAAATTAATAAAGATTAAAAGATGTATTGCTATAATGGATGGATTTTATGAGTGGAGGAGGGATGGCACAAATAAAACACCTTTTTATTTTCAAAATACAGATAAAAATATGATGTTTGTGGCCGGTATTTACGATAATGATGAATTTTGTTTAATTACAGAAGAGGCTAATGATAACGTAAAAGAAATCCATCATAGACAACCAGTTATTCTAAGCAGCAAAGATATAAATAATTATTTAAATCTAGAAATAGAAGGTTATCAGTTTCTTAATGCAAGAAAGAAACCTAATCTGGAGTTTTACGAGATTTCACGAGATGTTAATAAACCAACAAATAATAATTTATCATTATTACAGAGAATAAATTAAACATATTTGTTGATCAAAATTAAAAAATAATTAAAGTAATTTTTATGGAAAATATTACAAAAAACTTACAATTAGCTTTATTAACTATTATATTGATAAGCACTGTTATTGCAGTGGGTATTGAAATTAAATTGATGTTTGAAAATCAATCAGTCACACTAGCGGACTTATTATTAATGTTTCTTTATCTAGAAGTATTAGCAATGGTTAGAGTTTTTTGGGATCAACAATCAATAAGCATAACTTTACCCTTATTAATTGCCATAACTGCTTTAGCTCGATTTATAATACTTCAAGGCAAGGAAATGGATCCTTCTGGATTAGTTTATGAGGCTGTTGCAATAGTATTAATTGCTGCTGCAATTGTAATTTTAAGACTGCGTCATAGTGATAAACTTGGACTAAAGAAAAAAAAAAGTAAGTAATTAAAATAATTAAAAAATCATCTAGATAATAGTAACTCAATATCTTTAGCAATTCTGTTTGAAACCTTTATATTTTTATTTAAATTATACTTGAGTTTTTTAAATTTATTTTCTCCAGGATAAAGAATATTTTTTACACCTTTTATTTTTGGTAATTTTTTTACAGATTTAATATTTTTTTTCATTCTTTGACCAAAATTATTCACAAAAATATTTTGCTTAAAAGCTATAAATAGATGTCCAACATTCTGTGGTTTTTTAAAGTCATCAAATGGATCTCCTACTTTGCCACCATGAGCAGACCCAGTTAAAACACCGCTTAAAATATCGACCATCCAAGCTAAACCAGACCCCTTAAAACTCTCAATTGGTAACTGAACACCCTCTAAAGCTTTTTTTGCGCTTGTTGTAGGTTTTCCATCTCTATCTAAAGCAATTCCTTTTGGAATTTTTTGATTAAGATTTGCTTTAACTCTAATATATCCTCTACTTGCAACTGAAAGAGAGGTGTCTAAAATAAAAGGTATTTTATTTGAGGCTGGCACACCAAAACAAATTGGATTAGTACCAAATAAAGCTTTTTTTGATCCGAATGGAGCAATAGCAGGAGGTGCATTTGTAAAACACAAAACGATTAGATTTTGTTTAACAGCTTGTTGTGCATAATAACCGGATAAACCGTAATGCCCACTATTTTTAATTCCTACCAAACCAATCCCATTTTTTTTAGTTTTCTTAATCAACTCTTTAATAGCAATATCTGCTGCTACAAATCCAATACTATTATCTGCATCTATATGTGAAATTGATTTTGAAATATTTTTTATTTTAAATTTAGGGCTTGAATTAATCAATTTTTTATCTATCCGATCACAATACATTTTTAGTCTTGATAGGCCGTGGGAATGTAATCCTTTCAATTCAGCGTCCACTAAAGCATCTGAACATAATCTGGCATGGTGAATACTTAGTTTATGATTTAAAAATATTTTTGTGATAATTTTTTTTAATTTTTTTCCATTAACCATAATGCATCTTGACTAAGCATATATATCTTACCAGTTTCTTTGTGCACTTGTATATCTCTTATACGTCCAATTTGACCACTAAAAATTATATCCTCTTTTACATCTTCTAAATTTGAAAAATCAAGTTTTCGCAAAGACATATCTTTTAACGACGTTATCAATGCACTGCCATTCCATTCTTTAAACTCATTCCCTTTATAAATTACGATTGCGCTTGTGGCTATCGAGGGTACCCAGTACTGAATTGCTTTTGTAAAACCAGGTTTCCATTTTGGCCCAATTTTTGTGCCTGTATAATTTGTCCCTCCCCAACCAAGTATTTTCCATCCATAATTTTCTCCCTTTTTAACTTCACCAAACCAATCTCCTCCCTTTGCTCCATGGTTGCTTATATAAATTTTCTGATCAAATGAGGAAATAGCCATTCCTTGTGGGTTTCTAACTCCTATCTGAAATATTTCTGGTAGCCAATTTTTTTTATTAATAAATTTAGGATTATCTTTTGGTATTTTACCATCTAGATGGACTCTTATAATACTACCAGGGTGTTTTGTAGGATCTTGTGCAATCATGCCTTTCCCCCTTTCACCTAAGGAAGCAAAAAGATAATTTTCTTTTATAGCTAATCTAGATCCAAAATGATAACCAGAATTTATAGGAGGTTTTGCAACAAATATGTTTTTAAATTCAATTTGGTTTCTATTAAATTTACCTTTTGCAATAGAGGTTGTTGATTTTGATCTGCCATGATCTTGAGAATAGCTTACCCACAAGTTATTGTCATGGTACAAAATATCAAGCAATCCACCTTGACCATCTTCTAGAATTTTTAAATTATGGCTTATCTCTATTACTGATTTATTTTTAAGATTAATTAATTTTATTTGACCAGATTTTTCTGTAATTATAATTTCGTTATTGTTTATAAATGATGATCCCCAGGGATTATTAAATTTATGAATTTCTTTTATATTGAAATTATTTGCTTGTGCAGCAAACGCAAAAATAAAGTAAAAAATTATCCCTTTCCACGCCATGGAATAGTTTTATTAATTATTTTTCTTAAAGTAACGTCGAATAAAAGTCCCAGCATGCCCATAATAAAAATTGTTATCCAAATAACCTCATATTGGAAATATTTCTTTGCGACATTTTCGACAAATCCAATACCAGTTGTACCCGCCAAAAATTCTGCCGCAACCAAAGTACCCCAACACATTCCGACAGCAACCCTTATTCCTGTTAAAATTTCAGGAAGTGAATTTGGGAATATAACATATCTTAGTATTTGTTTCTTTGATGCACCAAGGGAATGCGCAGCATGAATTTTAGATAGCTGGGTCCCTGAAGCACCAGCCCTCGCTGAAATTATCATTATTGATAAAGAAACCATAAATAACAAAAATACCTTTCCTGTATTGTCAATTCCAAGAACTGAAATTATCAGTGGAGCCCATGCTAAAGGTGGGACAGGTCTATATAGTTCAATCAAAGGATCAAAAAAACCCTTTGCAAATCTATTTAATCCCATAAATAGTCCAAGAGGCACTCCAATTAAAATTCCAAAAATTAATCCTAAAAATACTCTTAAAAATGAATCCCAAATGTGTCCATATGGAACAGGAATTTTAAATAATTTAAAGTCTCCAGTAACTATTTTAAGAACTTTACCTTTAAAATTTTGTTTTACTAATCCATCCTTGCTATGCACTGGGTATTCACCTGGAAGAATATCGGCTATCCAATCTGGCAATAAAAAACCAATTATTTTACTTACATCCATCATATCAATCCAAAGTAGAGGAATATTTTTGTAACCAACACTTGGTTTTGACATTAAAATAAATTTATTAAATGTATCGGATGGCTTTGGTAACCATCTTCCAGAACCTTGCTCAGAGCAGCTAGGACCACTTGCAACAATAGTACCTGCTGGGAATAAAAGTATATCAACTAATCTTAGCCCACCTTGCTCTGATTTTTGAATATTATCAAATTCAATAATCGCATTTTTTATCTCATTAAGAGCATTTGGTGGATAGATGCTAGCAAACTCAATCCTTCTTGCAATTTTAACAATATCTTTGGCATAAGTCGATGCTATCTCCTCAGAATCGTCTAAGCTTTTTCTATAATTTTTTATATTTTTTTTTAATTGGTTAATTGAAGTTTTAAATTGTGGATTATGATTTCTTAACTTAAAAAATTTGTTATCAATAATTTTGAGCTCATCTGCAGCCGCACTAAACTTTAAACCTTTACTTGTTGCTGCTATAAATGGAACCTCCATGGTATTTTCTATTGATCCAGTGCCCGATTTCACAGTTGTAATACCCCATCCTCCCTCTTCTAATATAGCTTTTTGTCTTTCAACTTTTTCATCATTAGTTTCGAATGGATAATCTTTTTTTTTAAAATTTAGGCTTAAAAGCTTTAACTCCTCAGTCATTTCTTTAATTTTGAGTTTAGTGTCTGTTTCTATTAGACTATCACTAGTTAACAGAGGGATTAACTGAGCTGTATTATTTATAAAACCACCCAAGATTGATTTTTGTTGTGAATTTAAATCTTTTGAATTTTCAATTTCGGTAGAAATTTTCTTTAAATTTTTATTTTCAATTTTTATTATTGATGTGCTTTTATATTCTCTTTCTTCAATAGGGAATTGATATTTCAATCCCATCAAAGACTCATTTATTTTTGCGACCTGACATAGTTCATTAGCAGATTTAGGATAAAAACCTTTGGCTATATCCCAAGAGTAGTAAAGCCAAACTAATAATATTGCACTACTTCCTAAAATTACCCAGTGCGAACCTCCCTTGGCTCTTTCAGGATTACCAAAAACTGCATCAACTTTTTCTTTTTTTATTAATCTTCTACCGTAAAGAATACATCCTATAACTGATACAAAAATTAATGTTGTTATAATTTGAATGAACATTTAATTATCTTGTCCCATAATTTCTTCTTCCATGTTCCAAATCATTGATAATATTTCTTCCCTTTTTGAAGAAAACTCCATGTCTTTTTTAATCTCTCTCAAGTCCTTTTTTAGGCCCATTTCTGCAAATGGTAGATTATATTCTTTATGTATTCTTCCAGGTCTTGGTGCCATGACGTATAATCTTTCACCAAGCAATAAAGCTTCTTCTACAGAGTGAGTAATTAAAATAATTGTTTTTCCAGTCTCTTTCCAAATTTTTAAAACTAAAGACTGCATTTTTTCTCTGGTTAATGCATCCAGTGCGCCCAGTGGTTCGTCCATTAAAATTAAATCTGGATCATTAATTAAACATCTCGCGAGAGCTACCCTTTGTTGCATACCACCAGATAATTGATATGTAGGAGTATTTCCAAACCCTTTTAAACCAACTATTTCAAGCCACTCTTCAACTTTATTTGCTGATACATCTGGACTTTCTTTTTTCATTCTTAATCCAAAGTTTACATTTTCATTTACAGTCAACCATTCGAATAAAGCTCCTTGCTGAAATACCATGCCTCTATCAACTCCTGGGCCATTAATTTCATTATTGCCTAAAGTTATAGTTCCAGATGTTGGCCTTATAAAACCAGCTGCAATATTTAATAAAGTGGTTTTTCCGCATCCCGATGGTCCTAATACCGTTAAAAGCTCACCTTTTTTTATTGTGAAATTTAAATCTTTTAAGGCATGAACAGTTTCTCCTTTTGGAGATTTAAAAATCATATTAAGATTTTGAGAAACTAAATCACTCATGCATCATCTTATATTAGAAATTTATTTAAAAAAATAGGCACCAATTAAATTTTAATTGGCACCTATTATAATTATTATTTACCTATTTTTACAAAGGTAAGAAACTTGTATCTACATTTCCACTTGGAGTTCCCATTCCTTTTAAGAATGCATCCAGGTTTCCACTTTCCATAGAGTTTTTTGTCTCTTCTGGTGTAAGAAATTTGAAACCACTTAAAGTTTCTTTCATATCTGCAACTTTCATTTCTGATGCTTTAGACATAGAATTCATATCACTTTTTCCCGATCTATATCTTGCATTAGCTTCATGAGTTACCTCTATAAAGGTTCTAAGCATTCCAGGATTTTCCTTCATAAATTTTGTAGTTACTGAAGTAATATCTATTCCAAGTATTCCAGCATCTCTAGCTTCTTGAACTGTTAATAGTCTAGAACCAACTGCTGTTGCAGCTTTAATGGAATTTCCACCAAATAAACATGCCATTACAACATCACCACTTACTAAAGCAGCAGCACCTTCCTCAGGATCCATTTGAATTATATCCATTTTTTTTCTATCTGCTCCAACTACTTTCATACTCTCATCAAATACATACTCTGCCATTGTTCCAAGTGGAACAGCAACTTTTTTTCCTTCTAATTCAGTAGCGTTTGCTTTTGTAATTCCAGAAGCATTCGAAGTAACACAAGTAGTTCCTCCCATTCCATATTCCATAGCAATATCAACTAGTTTTATTGGTGCTTTAGACTTTACTGCATTTATAAATGGTACCAGTCCTTGTGAGTAAGAGATATCAATATCTCCTGCTAACATTGCATCAGTCATTGCTCCGCCGTTTGTAAAATTAGTCCATTTTACTGGAACACCCAAAGCTTTCTCAAAAGTTTTCTTTTGCATGTCCTCTAAATTAGGTGACGGCCACTCTAAAAAGTATGCAACCCTAACTTCGTTTGCAGCAGCAAAAGCTGATACAGAGAAGAATAGTGTCATTACACCTGCGAGAACAAGATTAATTATTTTTTTCATTTTTCTCCTTGTTAATTAAATTTAATTATTCAGATTAAATTGTAAATTAATGAATAAGTAAATAAGTTATAATTGTTTAGGGTCTAGCAAATAACAATCTTTCAACCAAGAGTTGCGCTCACTTACCACATCCCATGTGTTAAAATTATCTAGTTAAAAATTGTAAATAGTCTAAAAGAAATAATTAACAAAAAATATGAGTTCAGAAAATAAAAATAGCATTCCAAATTCTCTTAATGAGCATTGGATGCCATTTACATCTAACAAAGATTTCAAGGAAAGACCAAGGTTAATCACAGAAGCTAAAGGTGTTTATTTAAAAAACCACGAGGGGAATACCCAGATAGATGCGAGCTCTGGACTTTTTTGTAATCCGCTCGGACATGGGAGGGTAGAAATTATTGATGCAATAACTAAACAACTTAAAACTTTAGATTATGCTCAGCCATTCCAGCAAGGTTTTGGAGGTTCATTTGAATTAGCAACGAGAATTTCAAAACACACCCCGGGAAATTTAAATAAGATTTTTTATACAATTTGTGGATCAACAGCTGTCGAAACAGCAATTAAAATAAGTGTTGCTTACCACAAGGCTAGAGGTGAAGGCCAAAGATTTAGATTTGTAGGAAGAGAAAGAGCGTACCATGGTATGAATATTGGAGCCACTTCAGTGGGTGGAATGATTAATAACGTTAAGGCGTATGCAAGTATTCTTATGCCAGGAGTGGTTCATATGAGACATACACATTTAGATGAGCATAAATATATATCTGGGCAACCAGAAACGGGCGCAGATATTGCAAATGATTTAGATAGAATTTGTGCAAACTTTGGCGCTGAAAACATTGCAGCATGTATAGTAGAACCAATTGCAGGATCTACGGGAACATTGGTTCCACCAGTTGGATATTTACAAAGATTAAGAGAACTATGTGATAAGCACAATATTCTTTTAATTTTCGATGAAGTTATAACAGGCTGGGGTAGAACAGGTTCGGCCTTTGGTGCTCAAGAGTTTGGAGTCACACCAGATATTATGACAATGGCAAAAGCTACAACAAATGGAATTGTTCCATTTGGTGTTGTTGCCTGTAAGGAAGAAATTTATGATGCAGTGATTGATGCATCTCCAAAAGGTGCTGTAGAATTATTTCATGGGTACACATATTCAGGTATACCCATATCTGTAGCTGCAGCTTTAGCTGTGCAAGATATTTTTGAAAAAGAAGATATTTTTAAAAGAGCTAAAGAATTAAGCCCATACTTCCAAGATGGTTTGTTTTCACTAAAAGATATCGATGTAATTCAAAATATAAGAGGCTATGGAATGATGGGCGGTATTGATATTAAAATGGATGGAAGACCTGGTAAAGCTGGACTGGCAACATTTAAGCATTGTTACGATGCAGGAGTAAATTTCAAAGCAACTGGAGACTGTTTAATTATTGCACCTATGTTTATTTCAGAAAAAAAACATATTGATGAAATTATTGAAAAATT
>CENX01032461.1_pt1 | contig 13504 bp, 10 predicted proteins | sample 361321 | NCBI WGS metagenome assembly CENX01 (sample SAMEA2619678, study PRJEB7988) | marine metagenome | isolation source: saline water (ENVO:00002010), including | reverse complement strand
TCAAATTAAAATCCGTTCAATCAGAGGCTGAATTCTTTCAACTAAGATCTCAGTATCTTGGTAAAAAGTCCTTTGTCATTTCCTCTTTTGCTGAATTAAAATCTCTTAATCATGACGCTAAGGTCTCAGCTGCTAAAGAGTTAAATATCCTGAAAAGTAAGTTAAATCGTTTATTTGAAGTTGCATTAGAGGCTATGCAAGCTCAAACGGATGTGAGCCTTCTTGATACAACTCTTCCAGCAGATCCTTATTTCGTTGGAGCCGAACATCCGATCTCAGAAATTTCACATAGAGTGATTAATTATTTCTTGCCTTTGAACTATAAAGTCTTTTCGGGCAATGAAATTGAAACTGATTTCTTTAACTTTGAGGCATTAAATTTCCCTGAAAACCATCCAGCCAGGCAGATGCACGACACTTTTTATTTAAACACAGGTAAAAAATCTGAACACTTATTAAGAACTCATACCTCTAACTCTCAAATTCATGCAATGCTCAGAGAGCCGCTGCCTTTGTATATGCTTTCTCCAGGGAGAGTGTATAGGTGTGATTCAGATACAACACATCTACCCATGTTTACTCAAATCGAAGGTTTGGTTATTGATGAAGATGTAAATTTTGGAGATTTAAAAGGAATTATCATTAATTTTCTAGAATACTTTTTTAATGAAAAAATGGAGGTACGATTTAGGCCTTCTTATTTTCCTTTTACAGAACCGTCTGCTGAGGTTGATATTAAATTTGGTGATAACGGCTGGTTAGAAGTTTTGGGTTGCGGCATGGTTCATCCGAATGTATTAAAAGGCTGTAATATTGATACGCAAAAACATCGTGGTTTTGCTTTTGGCATGGGAATTGAAAGACTTGCCATGCTGTATTATGGGGTAGATGATATTAGAGATTTTTACGCATCTAATTTAGATTTTTTAAATCAATTCTCATTATGAAAGTTCAGTATTCATTCCTAAAGGATTATTTATCCACTGATCTTTCGCAAGCAAAACTCACAGATGTTTTTACAAAAGTTGGTTTTGAATGTGAGTCTGATGGTTCAATAATTGATTTTGATATCACTCCTAATCGCGGAGATGTGTTGTCTTTAAGGGGTTTGCAGAGAGAGTTTCAAGCTCAGCAGTCCAAGGTCTTCAAAGATAGATTGCATTATAAAACACTTACTTTTAAAAAGGATAAAACTATTATTAATAAAATTGATAAGAGTGGATGTGGTAGTTATCAATTAATGCTAGTTCGAGGACTCCATTCAGTCAAAGAGTTAGATAAAAAGAAGCGTAATTTTCTTATGGCAGCAGGCGTTCCTCTTATTCATCCCCTTGTTGATCTAGGAAACTATGTGATGCTTGAGATGGGTACGCCAATGCATGTATTTGACTTAGATCATCTTGAACTTCCTCTAAATATCCTTTTCCCCGTTTCAAAAAAAACATCATTCCAAGCCATTGGTGGCGATACCAAAATTGTTGAACCTTCATCTCTAACTATTCAGGATCAAAAAGGTATTCAGGCTATTGCTGGAATCATAGGAGGACAAGAAACCTATGTATCAAAGAACACAAAGAGCATCGCTGTAGAGGCTGCATTTTTTAATCCAGATAAGATAGCGAACCAGGCAAGAAAATATGGACTAGCAACTGATGCCTCTCATAGATTTGAAAGAGGCGTTGATCCTGAACTTCAACAGCAAACTCTTGCAAGATTTCTTTTTCTACTAAAAGGTATAGCACAATATGATTCCATTGGGTGCTATGAGGGAAGCTCAGTAAAATTAAAACCTAAAGTTATTTCATTGAGTGTAGAGAGATTTAATAATTTCTCGGGACTTTTATTATCCGCCAAGAAGATTAAATTATTTTTAGAGACCCTAGGCTTTACTTCCATGCATACCAAAACTGCTCATCTTAAATTCCAGGTACCAAGCCATAGATTTGATATGGAGCTTGAAGAAGATTTATATGAAGAGATTCTAAGGTGTTATGGCTATGACAATATTCCAATCAATCCTCCTAAATCGGGACCAGTAGTAAGAGCAACTGATTATTCTGCATCCGAAAAGTTAAAAGGTGGTTTAGTTTTTGGAGGCTTTCAAGAGCTTATGCATATGCCATTTGTATCAACTGAAACCTTTAATGCATTAAATTCAAATGATTGGAGTCCAGCAGAACTATCAAACCCCATCAACGAAAATGAGCCATTAATGCGTGGCAGCTTGTTTAGCTCGCTTTTTTCTGCCATCAATCTCAATGTAAAGAAGGGATATTCAGCAATGAAATTCTTTGAACATGGCAATGTATTTCATAAAATAAACAATGGTTTCGTTCAAGAGTCTAATATCTCAGGCTTGATTTACTTCCATGAATCACAAAAAACATGGAGTGATAAATCTCTCCAATATGATTTTTATTCTTTGAAAGCAGAAGTATTGAAATTGCTTGAAACCCTAAGAGTACAGTCTATTAAGTTGGTACCTAATTCTACATCGACGATTTTTACTGCAAATGCTATGAACGTTTTTGCAGGCAAGAAAAAAATTGGAATGCTTGGGGAGATAAATCCTACTGCAACTCAAAAGCTTATTAAGAATCCTGCTTTTGGCTTTGAAATATATCCAGAAAAAATTTCTACCAAATCTTCAAAGCTAAAATTAAAACCTATTAGTAAATTCCCATCATCCAGTCGTGATTTAAATATTTTAATTAATCAATCTTATTCGTATGCTGAAATTGAGACAGTTTTACTAAATAGCAAGATTCAGTTTCTTAATATGCTGGCTCTTGCTAATACTTTTCAAGGAACGGGCATTCCGGATGGCTTTATCAGCATGACTTTACGCTTTACGTTTCAAAGTCCAGTTAAATCCCTGAAAGAGTCTGAGATTAACACGTCGATGGATAAAGCATTCCAACTTTTAAATAAAGCGTTTAAAGTAAAGATTAGATCATGAGTCTAGCCAAAAAAGATCTCAGTCAAAAGCTAAAACAAGAATTAAACTTAACTCTAGATACAACCGATTTATTGGTTGATGAATTTTTTAGTACAATTAAAAAATCACTTCGGGACTCCAAAATAGTGAAACTTTCAGGATTTGGAACCTTTGAAGTTTTTCAGACCAAACCAAGGTTAGGCAGAAATCCAAAGACAATGGAAACTTTTCCCATTTTATCTCGGAAAAAAGTTAGATTTACAGCAACAACAAAAGCAAAGGGCTTTTTGAATTAATTATGAGCTCCTCTATAAATTCTTTTAATAAATCAGATTTAATTCTTCAAATGGAGAGAAAATTCTCGCACCTTAATCAAGAAACTGTTGTTGAGGCAGTGGATATCTTGCTTCAAGAAATTATTAATCATGCCGCTCTGGACCAAAGAATCGAAATTAGAGGATTTGGTGTTTTTTCTAAGAAGAATATTAGGCCAAGGAAATTTGTTAACCCTAAGACAAAGGGAGTCTCATACCTTGGTGAGACATCAACTATGCATTTCAAACCATCACATCAATTGCTCGCGAGTCATGATTGACCCTAAGATAATTGTTGCCATTGATACCTATGACTATAGAAAGGCTATAGCCCTTCTGGATCAATTGAATCCAAAGCTTTGCAAGGTAAAGATAGGAAGCGTAGTTTTCAATGCATTAGGAAAAGATTTTCTGAGATTGGTTGATCAGCGCGGATATAAAATTTTTCTTGATTTAAAATTGCATGATATTCCTAATACTGTCCATGAAACCATATTGAGCTTTGAGGACTGCAGTATTGAGCTACTGACTATCCATCTATCTGGCGGTAAAAAAATGATAACTTCAGCTATGACTGCGGCAAAGATTATTAAGACAAAGATAATAGGAGTATCTGTTTTAACCAGCCTGAATGATGAAGATACCTCAGTATTATTTCAAAGCACGACTTCAGATCAGGTTGCTAGGTTATTTAAGCTAGCGATTGAAACTGGGATAGATGGAATAGTTTGCTCTCCATTAGAGCTAGATTTAGCCTCAAATATCCTCTCTCCTGAGATGCTTAAAATCACTCCAGGTATTCGAGACATCTCGGTAAGCGATGATCAGTCTAGGATCATGACTGCTAATGAAGCCATTAAGCATGGTGCTTCATATCTGGTTATCGGCAGACCTATTTCTGAAGCCTCAAATGTAGCTGAAGCCTTAAAATATTTTGATCAATCTATCAATGAATAAAAAAAGAGCGCAGCAAATATTCAATGCCTTGAATACAACCTCTAAAAAAACTATTCAAAAGAAAAAATTTTCTTTTTCTTATAACTCAGATTTTTTAGACTATAAATCTTATTTAAGTGATTTTTCAGCAGTACAATACCAGCTGTTTGATGATTTGTTCAATGAGTTAGCAGTCCAAGACTCTATTCAAAATCTTTTTGCTGGAGGAATGGTTAATTATACTGAGAATAGACCAGCTCTTCATCATCTATATAGGGCCCACAATCCAATTCCAGAGTTTAATTTTAGAAAAATATGCGCACCATTACTTCAGCAAATTAAAAAAGCAAAATATCAAAATATTATTACATTCGGTATTGGAGGCTCTTATGAAGGCCCAAAGCTTCTCCAAGAATTCTCATTTAATCCTTCGTCTAATATAAGCTATTCTTTTGTATCTGGACCAGATAAGGATGAATTCAATACAATTGTTAAACCTCTATTAGGTCAAAAGAATTTATATATTTTTGCCTCAAAATCCTTAGCTACTGATGAAACTCTTTCTTGTCTTAAGTGGCTTGGAAAAAATAGAACTGAAAAAAATTCAATAGTCATTACTGCTAATGCTAAGGGCGCTAGAGATTTAGGATTTGCTCATAAATCAATTGTTCCCTTTTCAGAGTCTGTTGGAGGGCGATACTCTATTTGGTCTCCTATATCTCTGACAGCAGCCATAGAAAATAACTTCATGGGGTTTCTTCAAGGAGGAAGCCTTGCTGATAGACTAATATCCAGTACTTCGTTAGAGGCAAGAAAGTATCAAAAATTAATTAAAACTCTAGCTTTTTCAGATATCTGGTTTAGTAATTTTTGTGATAAAAAAAATAGAGTAGTCTTATCCTACAATTGGAAGCTCAGGTCCTTTGCAAACTATATACAGCAACTTGAGATGGAGTCTCTTGGCAAACCTTCTAACGCAGAGTCTATTTTTCATAAAACTGGACAAACAATTTTTGGTGGATTTGGCTCAACAGCTCAACATTCATATTTTCAGCTTCTTCATCAAGGCACTTCTCAATGCTCAGCTGACATTATTTATAGTCCCACCGCTCAAAGTCCTCTCACCAATGCACAGGCGAAGGGTCAAGCATCTCTTTTATCCTCATCTCAAAAGGAATCTTCTGACTTACGGGAACTGACAAATGGTAATATCCCAGTTAATTTATTTGTTTTACCAAAACTATCATTAAAAGAATTAGGATTTCTTCTAGCAACTTGGGAGCACAGAGTATTTGTTACAGCTCGTTTGCTGCAGATTAATCCATTTGATCAATTTGGAGTTGCAGCTGGAAAGGCAGTTGCACAAAAATTTCTTAAAAAATGACGCTTGATCTCAAGCAAGTTCCTCAAACTCCTGGAATCTATAAATTTTTTTCGGGCAATAAAATTATTTATATTGGCAAGGCAATTAATCTTAAAAAGCGAGTCTCTTCTTACTTTGGATCATCACTCAAGGATCGCAAAACATCTCAGATTAAGTTATTGACCGATAGAATCGAGACTTTTTCTACTCAAACTGAGGCTGAAGCTTTGCTATTAGAGCAATCATTGATCAAAGAAAATTTACCTCGTTTCAATATCCTACTTCGAGATGACAAAACTTATCCATATATTCATTACTCAATGAGCGATCAATTTCCTAGTATTAGTATGAAGCGCTCAAAACATCCTGTTTCAAAAGATTATTTTGGTCCTTTTATAAGTGCTTATGCTGTCAAATCTACAATTAAAGATTTGCAAAAGATCTTTCAAATTAGGAACTGTAGTAATAGCACTTTTAGAAATAGATCTAGGCCTTGTATAGAGCATCAAATGCAAAGATGTTCTGCACCTTGTGTTAAGTACATAAGTGAAATAGATTACAGCACTGATATTTCCTCTTCCCAGAATTATCTTGCCTCCACAGGCAAAAAATCTAGAAATCTTATGCTGTCACAAATGAAAAAGCTTGCCAATGATTGTAATTTTGAAAAAGCTCAAGAGCTCAAGCAAAGAATTGAAAATTTAGATATTTTACAGCAAGAACAGGCTTTCTCGACCAATCTTTCCAGTATCGACTTTTTTGCTTGTGTAGAAAAGTACGGCAGCACTGGTGCCTGCATCTTATCTGCGCGAGATGGAAAAATACGCGGCACGAAAACATATTTTTTTAAAGAAAATTTATTAGGTAAACTAGATACACTTCTTCAAAGTCTGGTGTTCTCTTATTATCAAAATAGCTTCTCCCTGCCAGACAAAATAATCTTTATGGCTAAGCCAAAAAACTTAAATTTGATTGGTGAGGCGATAAACCTGAAATTTCAGCAATCAATTAAAATTTCATGTACTACTCCCCCTGGCACTAAACAGCTGGCGAAATTGGCGATATTTAATGCCAATCAAGTTATAGAGAATAAAATTAGAAAATCTGACAAATATGATCATGCCATTAAGAATCTTGCTAAATATCTTGGTCTCAATAAGACTAATCTTTTAATTGAGGGTTATGATGTCAGCCATCACGCTGGCAAGTATGCTGTTGCCTCTGCAGTAGCATTTTCAAATCATGGCCCTGACAAAAAAGCCTATAAACTTTATAACATAGATCCTCTTTATGCTGGAAATGACATTGGTTCAATTAAGCATGTATTAGAAAGAAGGGCGCAAAAGCAGAGTCAATACCCTTTACCTGATATCATGTTAATCGATGGAGGGAAAGCCCAATTAAATGCAGCATTAGGTGTTTTTAATTCATCACATAGCTTTCAACCTATCATACTTAGTATTGTGAAAGGTACTAAAAGGGTGAGGGCAACAGAAACTATCTTATCAATGCATGGTATTTTAGAAATGCCTTTAAATAGTCCAGGCTTTAACTTACTTCAGCAAATTAGAGATGAATCTCATAGATTTGCGATTTCAAGTAACAGGAAAAAGAAAAATAAATCTGTTCAATATTCAGATCTTGATAAAATTCCTGGGCTAGGCCCCAAGCGCAAACAGATACTTTTAAAGCAATTTAAATCATTAAAGAATATTCGCTCTGCAACACTGAATGAAATATGCATGACACCGGGAATAAGTATTAAACTAGGCAAAGAGATTGCAAAACATTTACTAAAATAATGAATCATTTTATTCAACTCCTTACTTATTTTCGCATTATTGCTGGTCCTATTATATTTATTTTAATATTGATCCCTCAAAGCTATGGGGTGGCCTTAGCAGTTCTTTTGTTAGCAAGCGTATCAGATTACTGGGATGGCTTCTTAGCTCGAAAATATGCACTCACGTCTGAGCTAGGAGCTGTTCTGGATCCGATAGCAGATAAAATATTAATTACCTTTGTAGTGATTGCGCTTTCATTAAATCTTGAGAGTATTTATATTGGTTTTCTTGGAAGTTTGATGCTTGGAAGGGAATATTGGGTGAGCGCCTTAAGAGATTTTAATGCAAGAGAGGGGAATGTGGGCGCAACAAAAGTAACTTACCTAGCAAAAACTAAAACATTTGTTCAGCTTGTAACATTAATTTTATTTTTACTAGGCCTTTTCTTTGGTAGCGCACTGACTCTTTTTGTAGCAGATTTCTTTTTATTTTTAGCACTAATAATTACTATGCAAACAGGGCTTTCATATACAATTGCTACATTTAAACAATAAGGCTGGATGGCAGAGTGGTCATGCAGCGGCCTGCAAAGCCGTTTACGCCGGTTCGATTCCGGCTTCAGCCTCCATCACGCAAACCAGAGTTTGAAAAAGTTTATAATAAATTAAATTAAAGTTTATAGATCATAGATAGTTAAAGAGACTTAATTTTTTAGCATAGCAGTAGTAAAGAAGGATAAAAATTTAAGAAAACTCACTCTAAATTGCCAGTATAACTTTCCTCTTTAATCTTTTTTTGTATAGCTCGCAAGACTTAACGGGTATAATTTAAATCTAACTTTGCTATAATTTTCCAATGAAAAAATTACTTATAAGCTTTATTTGTCTCTATGGATTTGTTCTCTCTAATGCAGTGACTTCTCAAGAGCTAGATGAGAAGTTCCTTAAAAGCTTGCCAAAATCTGTCCAAGAAGATTTTTTGAACCTTGCTGACACTGATGAGTCCCTATCTGAAAATTTCAACGACAGACCTGAGACACGCATTAGAAAAGCAGAGCAGAAAATTGATGAGTATAAGGATCAACTCGAATCTCTCGAAACTCAATTGACCAGAGATGATACAAAAGAAAAAGATGATCTTATAATTTTTGGCTCAAATTTTTTTAATTCATATCAGAGTACTTTTGCTCCAATTAATCAGCTAAATTTTTCAGCAGACTACATCATAGACGTCGGTGATGTACTGAACATTCAATCGCTCGGTACTGCTGGCATGGGTGGCAGCAAGGATAAAATTGTTGTTGCTAGGGATGGCTCCGTAAACATTCCAAAAGTAGGGCAGATCAATGTAGCAGGACTGGCTTATGACGAAGCAATCAGCAGCATTAAAGAGTTTGCGAAGTCAAAGTATCTGAATATGGATTTATATATTAATCTAGAGCAAGCAAGAGATATGAGCATTCTTCTTATTGGCAATGCAACTAAACCTGGAATTTATACGCTTCCAGGTGGCTCAAATATTCTATCTCTTCTCCATGCTGCGGGAGGTGTGAGTGCGGATGGAAGTTACAGATCAATAACCCATAAGAGAAATAATAGAATCATCCAAGAAATTGATTTATATGATGTTTTAATTAAAGGGAACTTACTTTTTAAATCCCCGTTGCGAAGTGGTGACTCTGTAATTATTAATCCACCCCAAAGACATGTTGCCATCTCTGGCGGTGTTAATAACCCAGCTATATATGAATTAAAAGACAATGAGACACTTGATGATCTAGTTAATTTAGCACAGGGATTATCAGTATCCGCCGTAGATGAAATATTCATTTTTAACTCCACAGGGAGTACTCTGCAAGTATCACCCGAAGAGATGAATCTTACAGAACTAAACCATGGTGATAGTGTAAAAATCCCACTTTTCTCTCCAATCACTTCAAAAATATTAACCGTTACTCTTCAAGGTGCTGTAAAAAAGCCTGGGGAGTATTCCTTTAATGAAGGCACAACACTTCACGAAATCATTGCCGAGGCTGGTGGATACACTGACAATGCCTACCCTTATGGAGGTTTATTATATAGAAAGAGAGTTGCAGATATTCAGCGAGAGACGTTTGATAAAACATATGCCAATTTAATCAACTTCCTCGCATCCAATTCGAATGTTGGTTCAGTGGCAAACTCTACAAACTTACAAATTATCTTAGCTGAGCTCAAAGCATCAAAGTTTGAAGGCAGGTTATCCGCAGAATTTAGTGAAAGAAAAGTCAAGGAGGACCCATCACTAGATACTATTTTGGCTGATGGTGATAAGATTGAGATTCCTTTATTTACTTCAGATGTGTTTGTTTCAGGAGATATTCTAAATCCAGGCGCCAGAAGATATAACTCAGAATTGAAATCTAAAGATTACATAGCACTATCTGGCGGCTTAGGCAGATTTGCTGATAAAGACAGGATTGTTGTAATTAAACCAAATGGGGATGCTGAGGTGATCAAAGCAAAACTATTTTTTTCCTACTCAGGTTCAACTATCTACCCTGGCTCAATAATATATGTGCCCAGAGAGATTGGAAAACTAGAGGGTATCGCATATACAGCAACCCTTGCACCAATCATCAGCAGTATGGCATTGTCCCTAGCATCTTTGAATAGTATTAATTAAATATTAATCTTCAATGTGTTCGTTTTTTTGGCGTCTGAAATTTCTACGTAAAGCTTTTTTAATCTGCATAGTTCTTATCTCCAATCTTCGAGCTGCCCCAGATGACTATATATATCCATTCAAAGAATATAGCTTCTCAAACTATGGAACCATCGGCCTTATTCAAAATCCTAATGCAAGGTTTTTAGATGAAGGTACTTTAGGTTTTTCGTGGAGCCACAATGAACCATATTTGAGAGGATCATTAATTGCATATCCATTCAGCTGGCTTGAGGTTTCTTATCAATATGCAGACATCAATAATCAGCTTTATAGTGAATCTAAAGAGTTTAGTGGATCTCAGTCATTAAAAGATAAAAGTTTTGATGCAAAAATTAGGTTAATCAAAGAAACTTCATTGCTGCCGCAGATAGCAGTGGGGTTTAGAGATTTAGCAGGTACTGGCTTATTCAGTTCTGAGTTCATAGTAGCAAGCAAGCATCTATCCAAAGGTTTAGACCTAACAATGGGCGTTGGTTGGGGAGATTTAACGGGCCAATTAATTAGAAATCCTCTGTTAGAGATATCTGATCGCTTTGCAACTAGAAGCTCATCCACAGGTCTTGGCGGCGACTTTAATGTAGATGATTATTTTTCTGGACCTGCAGGATATTTTTTTGGTTTTGAGTACTATGTTCCAAGATTTAGAGGTATGAGGATAAAGTTTGAATATGATGGCACAAACTATAAAACTGAGAGTCTTGTTCCACTTTCACAAGATAGTAATTTCAATTTTGGAATTGTTTTTCCTCAATCAAAAAATCTTTCATATAAATTAAATTTCACTCGAGGAAATACAGTGAATTTTGGCTTTTCTTATAAGCTTAATTTAGGTAATAAAAATGCTCAAACCATATCTAAAGAAAAACGATCTCGAATTAGAAATAGCAATGCCATAAAAATTGTTACATCAAGATCTGATGAAAATTTATATAAAGCGGCCTTACTGTACTTGAGAGATGAAAAAATATCTCTTCAGCATGCAAATATTAATGATAATGAGCTTGAAGTAATTTTTGCTCAAATAAAATATAGAAATCCTGTTATTGCTTCTGGAAGAGCATTGAATATCTTAGATCAAATTGCTCCGAATAATATTACCAGTTTTAAGGTTAGTGAGATTAATGGGGGGATGGGTTTGTACTCAGTAGCAATTAATAGAAATACATTTATTAGAGATCGGAAGCTATTTTTACCTCCAGAGCCTGACAGAGAGATAAGCGTGGAACCATTCTTATTAAAAAATGAGAATAATAATAATAAAAACTACAAATTTAATCCTGAAACAAAGTATCCAGCGCTCTTTCATACAATTGGTCCAGATATAAGATCGCAAATTGGTGGTCCTGATGGGTTTTTCTTTGGTGATCTGAAGCTTAAATCACGCTCAGAGCTTTTGCTTAAAAGAGGGTTATCGCTTAATTCTGTGATTAGTTATGGTTTGTATGACAATATGGACGATCTTAAGCTTGCTTCTGATAGTGTGTTACCCCATGTCAGGACTGATATTGTTAAATACTTAAAAGAGAGCCGAAATTTGAGTATTCAACGCATGCAATTAAATCAATTAGGCCAAATATCTCCCTCTATTTTTTATAAATTTTCTGCAGGCATATTTGAAGATATGTTCTCTGGATACGGCAGTGAAGTCTTATTTAAACCTTTTGATAAAAACTACGCAATAGGTGTTGAGGCCTGGAAAGTGTATCAAAGAAACTACGATCAAATGTTTGGAATTCTAGATGATGTAGATTACCAAACCACAACTGGTCACTTATCCTTTTACTATCATGAGCCTATGACTAATATTATATTTAAAATGAAGGGTGGAAAATTCCTCGCTCAAGATTCTGGAATATCTTTTGAATTCACAAGAGAGTTTTATTCAGGGTTCAGGCTAAGTGCTTTCATTACACGAACTGACATTAGCAAAGAGGAGTTTGGAGAAGGTAGTTTTGATAAAGGGTTTTCTTTTTATATTCCCCTAGAAATTTTTTCTAATTCCTTCAATAGCAGACATTTTGGCTGGGGTCTTAAACCAATCACAAGGGATGGCGGTGCCACATTATCGCATGGTTATAATCTCTGGGGCGTGACGCATAAATCTCATAAACATAAATTTAATAGGCACATAGCAGATTTTTATGATTAAGCGATATTTATTTATTTCTATATTTTGCACCTCTTGTGCGTCAATAGACTACTCATATTTTAATGATTTAAAAAATTATTATGCTAAAAATGAAATTTTGATTGATGAATCATTTATAAGTAAGCAAGATTATTCCTTTATCAAGGTGTCAAACTCAAAAAATGATGCAGTGTTTGTTCTTTCTAATATTGATCAATTTGGAGTGTATGAATGGATTGGAAGTAATTATGAGAGTATTAGAACTAAAGATGGGTTAATTATTGAAACCAAGGGCTTGCAATCAGATATCAAATTTTACTCTTATGATATTTCAATCTCAGAAAAGGCATCAAACTTTAACTCTCAAGTAGACTTATATAATCCTGATTTAATTTTTGCGAACATTACACTTAGAAGAAATTCTTCAACTACCTACAAGAACAGCAAAGGAAATGAAATGAATGTTTTTGAATATACTAGAATTGTTCCAGAAATTGGGTGGAAAGCAAAAGAGAGTTATACACTTAAAGATGGCGTGATATATAAATCAATTCAGCAGATTAATCCAATGCTTGACCCATTAGAAATAAACTTTTATTTCAAGTATTGATGTTACAAAGCCTTCTAATACTCACTAATATCACATTGAAGGAATTTCAAAGTATCGGATTAATCTTATGATTGACCCGTTAGAATTAAAAAGTTTATTTTAGGTTTAGAAAAAACCTTCCAATAGTGTATTAGAAGGTTTTGTAAGAAAGAAGGTTTATTATTGAACTCTAGTAGCCGTGTTAGAAATAACAATACTGTCTTGAACAACCTCTTCAGTTGGAACAGTTCCTGTTACTACATTGACCTGCTCAATTGCAACCTCAATTTCTTCAACAATCTCTTCTTCTCCAATAACTTCATTCGTTACTTCTTCAGTTACTTCAACTTCTTCAGTTACTTCAACTTCAACTTCAACTGTTACTTCTCCAGTTACTTCAACTTCAACTGATACTTCTTCTGTACCTCCCCCTTCTGCTGTAGCAGTAGCTGTTTGAGTCTGAGTGGATGTTGCAGTCGCAGTAGCTGTTTGAGTCGCAGTAGCTGTTTGAGTCGCAGTAGCGGTTTGAGTACTTGTTGAAGTCCCCACAACGACTGTTTGAGTCCCCGCAGAGACTGTTTGAGTCGCAGTGCCTACTGATGAAGTATTTGTGCTAATTACATCAGTACCTACTGCTGGAACTGTTGATGTGGTGGCGGCAGGTATTGTTGATGTACCTGTTACATATTCCTCAATGACTGTTGGTGCAGGTGTTGGTGCAGGTGTTGGTGCAGGTGTTGGTGCAG
>CENX01028536.1_pt1 | contig 13510 bp, 11 predicted proteins | sample 361321 | NCBI WGS metagenome assembly CENX01 (sample SAMEA2619678, study PRJEB7988) | marine metagenome | isolation source: saline water (ENVO:00002010), including | reverse complement strand
CGAAAAGAATATGATGTTAGAAGGGGAGAATATAAGAATCAGTCTGCAGTAGATTTAACATTAGACACTCATAATTTAACTACCAACTATAAATGGGGTGGTTCCATATGGTCATTTGATTCGGGAGCTTTCCTCCAAGTTCAGGATAATTATTCTAACCCAAACACTGGAATTAAAAGATTTATACCAGATTATATCAAAGCAAGATTTGAAGGCTATTTTACAACTAGCTTTTCACCTTCTAATCATTTTAACCTTGGCTTTGGAATTCGTTATAGCCATCATAATAATGAGGTAAAAAAATACTATCATTATAATAGATGGAGACAAGAAAATTATGAAGGAAGCCTAGGTGGTTTTGTGATTGGTGATTTTGCAGGGCAAAAGTTGATTGAGCAAAGGTTAATTTTTAACAACCTCTCTATGAGTTCAGGGGTTAAATATGTAATTCAACCGGATTTAAATTTGAGTCTTAATATTTTTCACACGGAACGCGCTCCTGATATCGCTGAAATGTTCAGTGATGGATTGCATCATTCCCTTGCTACAATTGAGTATGGAAATCCATTTTTAAAGACTGAAACGGTTCAAAAACTGGTCCTCAACTTTGAAAAAGTAAGTGGAAAATTTAGATTTAATTTTAGTCCCTATTTAACCCAAGGACAAAATTATATAATTATTGAGCCAAACGGAATTGAATATACCATAAGGGGTGCTTTTCCGGTTTGGGAATACAGGTCAGTTAGTTCATTGATACAAGGGTTTGATTTGGATCTGTCCTTACAGTTAGGTAAGAATCTTAAATTAAGCAACAATAGCTCATGGATTGAGGGATATGAAAAAGGGAGTAGGACTCCTCTAATTAGTATCCCCCCATTATCTACTACCAGTCAAATTCAATTTTCTCCTGCCCGATGGAAATCTTTTGTTATGGCTCTTTCGAATAAATATTTTTCTCGCCAAAATCAATATCCAAATCATAATTTTGAAACCTCTGTTGTTGAAAATGGTAATAGGGTTACTAAGCTGGTTGATATCAGTTCGCCACCCAAGGGTTATAATCTCCTGGGACTTGAATTCCATTTTGGGCCTTATCCACTTTTTTCTAACAAAATCAGTTTATCCCTTATCTTTGAAAATTTGCTGAATACTTCCTACAGGGATTATCTGAATCGTTTACGATTTTATGCTGACGAAATGGGAAGGAATATCATGTTGCAAATCAAAATACAACACTGACAAAATGCGTTTCAACTTTTTATTTTCATATGTATTTTTTTTACTCACACTTCTACCCGTTTTTGGTCAAGAATACGATGAATATTTAGTGCCCTTAAAAGATCCCTCGGCCGACGGACAACGTTTTTTTGTTTCAGATTTACTTGATATAGCGGGCTATGTTCCTGAAAAAATACAGATATACCAAACCCTTCCAAATAGAGCTAGGGTGTTCAGAGTAAAGTTGGACAGTGTCAATGGAGGTTTTGTTTTTGTGCGTTGGGATAAATCTAAAAAGGAAAACTATATTGCCAATAAAATGATCGATCCAGGTGTATATTATAATCTCAAAGCCGCCAAGGAAATCATGAGAAAGCAAACAAATAAAGCCAATTTTACTACAGATGATGTGGCGCTTCAAGCACCCGATCAAGATCAAATTAAAAGCACAGATCTAGATGAACTTAGGTCTGAATTTGATCTAAAAAACGAGGAAAAAAGGCTCATGGAGGAGGAAGCCCTCGCAAAAAAGAAACCCAAAAGGGAGAAAAAAGAAAAGAAAAATAAAAAAAAGTTTTTTAACTAACTTTAACGGTTAAAATATTTTCTTCAATACTAGTATCAAAGCAAGTTAAGGCACTAGAACAGTCATCACTGAATGACCTCCCGTGATTGGAACAAACAAACTTAGAATCGCTATGTGACCATTGATTATTTGAACCTTGGTGGGGACAAACGTTTGTAAAAGCTCTAATTTCAGAATCACTGATTCTCAATAATAACATGTTTTTACTGGAATAATTCATCCAACCTCCAATCTCAGTCAAATCAGAAAAACTAGAGCTTGTTAGGTCTATATTAACTGTATTGTCCACTTCGATACTACCACCCTCATTATTACCAGCCGGGGTAGCCGTTTCATAACCATCGTCACCGCCCGAACTACAGGCTTCAAGCAGGGAAATACCAAACATTGAAAAGGCAATAGGAGCACAGGATGATTTTAAAAAATCTCTTCTTTTATTTTTCATAAATAAATTTTATTCAAATTTAAATAATTTAGTTTAATCTTTTTATAAAATTATTAAACAAATATAAATACACTTTGAAAGTTTAGATTAATTTTACTCTAAAAGCGAATGCGAAAATTCTTACTATTCTTCCTACTTAATATTTATTTTTTAAAAGCACAAAATTCTGGACAGCTCATTGGTAGAATTTTAGATCAGAAATCCCAACTACCCCTTCAAGGGGTTACTGTTTTATTGCAGGGTACAACAATGGGAATGGCTACTAATGAAGAAGGTTATTTTAATTTTAAAGATGTTCCTACTCGTACATACAATTTGGTGATCAGTCATCTAGGTTACCAATCCCAAACAATTTATAATATAATCGTAAAAACATTTGGTACGCCTCCATTGCAAATTCTTCTAGAGGAGTCTGCCAATGAATTGGATGAAATAGTAATTTTCCAGAGTCCTTTTAGAACCTCTGTTGAAACTCCACTATCTACTCAAACTTTTTCAGCTGTGGAAATTGAAACTTATCCCGGTGGGAATAATGATATTACCAAGGTCATTCAAAGCATGCCAGGTATTTCACCCTCTATAGGAGGTTTTAGAAATGACATCATTATTAGAGGTGGTGCACCCAATGAGTCGGTCTATTATTTAGATGGAATCGAAATTCCCAACATTAATCACTTCAGTACGCAAGGCAGTGCAGGAGGACCTGTGGGGATGTTAAACGTCTCTTTTATCCGAGAAGTCACCCTTTCGAGTTCAGCTTTTGGAGCCGAATATGACAATCCCTTGTCAGGGGTTTTGTCTTTTGAACAAAGAGAAGGAAACCCAAATAGGTTTGGAGGTAATTTTAGGCTTGGTGCCAGCGAAGCTGCGTTAACTCTTGAGGGACCCTTGTTTAAGAAAGAAAAGGAAAAACCTGCTAAAACTACTTTATTGTTCTCTGTGAGGAGGAGTTACCTCCAGTTTTTATTTGAATTGATAGGACTACCCATCAGACCTGATTATTGGGATTACCAATGGAAAATAAATCATGAAATTGACGCATACAACACCCTTACATTTCTTGGCCTGGGAACTATTGACGATTTTTCGGTAAAAGCTCCTGATGATTTTGATGCATTGCAGCAGTCGACAATTGAACAAGTTCCTATCATTCGACAAAAAACCATTACGGTTGGTGTGTCCTGGAGTAGGAAATATAAAAACGGAAAGGGCTCCATGACCACTGCCATCAGCACTAACAGATTACAGAATATTTTTTCTCGATATCAGGACAACACCCAAAAAACAGGAGTCATTTTTGAAAATGATTCCTATGAGCAAGAGACTAAGCTTCGTTATCAGACCTTACATTATTTGGACCAGTGGAAATTGGCTACCGGAACTAATATTCAGTATTCTGACTATTTCAATGATACCCAAAGCATACTTTACAATATCAACTATAGTACGGGGATAGATTTTATAAAATACGGGTTTTTTGCCAAAGGAGAACGAAAATTTTTTAATGACAATCTTGGTTTATCATTTGGTTTTAGATTTGATACAGATACCTTTTCAAAGGGATCGAGTTTGATAGATAATTTTTCACCAAGAATGGCATTAACTTATAATCTTTCAGATGACCAAATATGGAAAATCAACGCATCGGTTGGAAGATATTACAAGATCCCTACCTATACCATGCTGGGATATCAGGACAACCTAAAAACATTTATAAATCAAAAGTCCAAATACACCCAAAGTGATCATTTCGTGATGGGAATAGAATACGCACCTGGTAATGCCTCAAGAGTTACCCTTGAAGGATTTTATAAAAAATACAGCCAATACCCAATATCACTAATGGATGGGGTGTCAATAGCAAATAAAGGAGGGGATTTTGAGGTCTTGGGGAACGAGGCCATAGCCACGGATGGACTAGGAAAAAGTTATGGTATTGAGGCATTGTACCAACAAAAACTTACCAAAAACTTCTATGGTGTTTTTGCCTACACCTATTTCTACAGTAAATTTACAGAGGCCACGGGGGACTATTTACCCTCGGTTTGGGACAGTCGTCACTTGATCTCTTTTTCTGGAGGATACAAGCTGAAAAGAAATTGGGAGATTAGTGCTCGATGGAGGTTTTCTGGGAAAACACCCTATGTACCTGTCAACCAAAATGCAACGCTCCTTGCCTATCCAGAGGTAGTTTTGGATTATGATCAACTGGGAAATGTCAAATTAGATCCTTTTAATTTGGCGGATATACGATTCGATAAAAAATGGAATTTTAAACGCTACTCTTTCAATTTCTATTTTGAAATTCAAAATTTCTTAGCCCAGGCAGTACCCATACCAGATGAATATGGACTTAACAGATCTGAAACAGGAGCATTGATACTGCCACAATCCTTGGTAAAGGTAAATACGGACGAAAATACTAATATTCCAATTCCCACTTTTGGGTTTGTAGTCGATTTTTAGGGATTATTTGAAAATATCCAATAGACCTTCGGGTAAATCGAGGAATATTTTTTCACTTTTTCTGTCTAATTCTTTAATAAAATTATCGTGAGCAGGGATTAAAATCTCAGTGCCATCGGAATCAATAATAAAAAGAGGTTGGGGACCGGAATCATTTACTGTTTTGATGGTTCCAATTTCAATATTAAATTGATCTATGGCAGAGAATCCAGTTACCTCATGATAATAAAATTGATTCCCTTTAAGAGGAGGAAGCATTTCCATAGGTAGAAATAAATCTTTTTTAAGTAATACTTCTGCCTCGTTTTCTGAATCAACTCCGTCAAATTTGATCCTAAGCAAAGAAGACTTATGTAAAAGACATCGGTCAATAAAGTAAGGAACCAAACCATTGGTAGTTTCTACAAAAATGGACTGAAGATCAACATAGGTATTGGGTCGGTCTGTGTCCAGTTTTACAAGAATTTCTCCTTTAAAACTGTACTTTGCAACGATCGTGCCTAAAAAGAAGCAGTCTTCTTTTAGCATAATTTATTGGGAAGGGATTCATTCTTTGAATTCGACTTACTCGGCTGGAGCATCTTCACTTTTAGTTTCCTTTGCAGAAGTCTCTTCGACTATTGGTTCTTCTGGAGAGGCTTCTGTTTCAGATAGAACTTCAGTAGGTGCTTCGTCAGGGGAAGCCTGGGATTTAGGAGCCGATGTTTTCTCAGTAGCTTCCGTAATCGGAGACTCTTCACTTGAAGTTTCCGAAGCAACTTCTTCCTTAGGTGCAAGCGTCATATCCGAAATTCTTTTTTGATTAACCGCTTTTTCAGCCTCGAGTCTCTGCGCCAAATTACTTGCTAAAACTTTATCTAACCCATCAATTTTGGCTTGGATTTTATTTTGTTTTTCCTCCAGCCAAGAGTTAAAGCGGTTGTCAGCCTCTTCTTGGGAGAAAGCCCCTTTTTTTACTCCACCGTTGAGATGATGCTTCATCATGGCACCCCGGTAGGATAATAATGTTCGAGCAGTATCTGAGGGTTGAGCTCCATTTTCAAGCCATTTTACAGCTTCATCAATGTTCAAATCCACAGTAGCGGGGTTGGTGTTGGGATTGTAAATTCCAATTTTTTCAAGGTAACGACCGTCTCTTTTAGCGCGGCTGTCAGCCACAACGATCCAGTAAAAAGGTTTACCTTTTTTTCCGTGTCTCTGAAGTCTAATTCTTACAGGCATATCACATTAATTTTTAGAGGTTCCCGACCCCTCGATTATTAATTCTAGGATCGCAAATTTAGTATAAAATTTTAAAATCAAATCATTGCTATTTATTTTATCTCGATTTCGAGTGAAAAAACTACATACTTAATAGGTTAAGTAGATTAAACAACTTGGCTAACCAGTTTTAAAAACGTATTTTTGCGCCCATATTTTTGCATATTCATATGAAGATCTCACGGAAAGATATTGATAACCTTAATACTAAGATCATTATAGATATAGAACAAAAAGATTTTGAAGGCAAAGTCAAAAATGTTCTGTCCGATTACAGGAAAAAAGCCAACATTCCTGGTTTTAGAAGAGGTCATGTACCTTTGGGAATGATCAAAAAAAAATATGAAACCGCTGTTATTACTGATGAGGTAAATAAATTATTACAACAAAATTTGGAAAAATATCTCAAAGATGAAAACCTCAATATTTTGGGCAATCCTATACCTATTATGCAGAATGAGTTGGACTGGAAAGCTGCTACGCTCTCCTTTACTTTTGAATTAGGACTTTCTCCTTCTTTTGATGTAAAGTTTACAGAAAAAAATAAATTGATACATTATAAAATTACTGCGAGTGATTCGATGATCGATGATCAAGTAAAACATTATCGCAAGCAATATGGCAAATTAGTAGCAAAAAAAAATGCTAAAGATAATTTTGAAATTACTGCCGTCATAAAAAATGAAGTAGCAGAAATTGACACGACACATACCTTTGACTTGAGTCAAATCAAAGGCAAGACTCAGCTCAATGCATTCAAAAAAGCTACCGTTGGAGATGTGCTTGAATTGAGATATAAAAATCTTTTTAAAGATGAGGCTACTGCAAAAAGAATTCTTAGTGTATCTGCAGATAAACTAAATCAAATAGGTAGTGAAATATTCTTTGATATTAAAGAAATTAATGAGCGGGTGTTGGCTGAAATGAATCAAGAGTTTTTCGATAAAATTTATGGACCTAATGTTGTAAAGTCTGTCAAAGATATGAGAGCTAAGGTTTCAGAAGGTCTCGAAAAACAGTTTGAACAACAGTCTGATCAAAAACTTCTCAATGATGTAACAGAGTACCTCGTAGAAAAAACTAAGTTCGATTTACCTGGTGAATTTTTGAAAAAGTGGATGCAAAACTCTGGGGAGCAACCTTTGACTCCTGAAGCGGCAGAAGAAGAATATGAGCGATCTGAAAAAGGAATAAGATACCAATTGATAGAAGGAAAAATAATTGCCGAACATGATCTTCAAATTAAAATCGAAGAGCTAAAAGAATTTGCTAAACAAATGATTTTGAAGCAAATGACCCAATATGGACAAGCAGGGTTACCCGATGAACAGATCGATGGAATAGTTGATAGAATGATGTCTAGTGATGAGGAGGCGCGTAAACTTTCGGAACAATTGATGAGTAAAAAGCTTTTAGAATTTTACAAGGTAAATCTTCCACTTAAAAAGAAAAAGTTGTCATTTGATGCTTTTGTAAAAGAAGCTTATCGTAAAGGCTAATTTTTTTGATTAATTTTATAGAAATAAACTTAAAAATGGACTTCAGAAAAGAGTTTAAAGATTTCGCAATAAAACATCATGGGATTAACTCCACGTATTATGACAAAATCGTTAGTAGTATGACCCCTTATATAATTGAGGAACGTCAGTTGAATGTAGCGCAGATGGATGTTTTTTCGCGATTGATGATGGATAGGATAATGTTTTTGGGAACGGCGATAAATGACAGTGTAGCCAATGTAATCCAAGCACAGCTTTTGTTTTTGCAAAGTACAGATGCAAAGAGAGACATTCAAATGTATATCAATTCGCCAGGTGGAGGAGTTTACGCTGGATTGGGTATTTATGATACCATGCAATTTATTACACCTGATGTTGCCACCATATGTACAGGAATGGCAGCTTCTATGGGAGCTGTTTTACTTTGTGCAGGAGAGAAAGGGAAGCGTTCAGCATTACCTCATTCTAGAGTAATGATTCACCAACCACTTGGAGGAGCGCAAGGACAGGCCTCTGATATCGAAATTACTGCAAGGGAAATTTTAAAACTCAAAGATGAGTTGTATCAAATTATTGCCAAGCAATCTGGACAAAGTGTGGATAAAGTCAACCAAGACAGTGATCGTGACTATTGGATGAAAGCTCATGAGGCTAAAGACTATGGTATGGTTGACGAAGTTTTGGGCGGTGTAAAGTAAAATAAAATGAGTAAAGAAAAATTAAACTGCTCCTTTTGTGGTAGAGCCAAACCTCAAACACAATTGCTGATTGCGGGTTTGGATGCTCACATCTGTGATAAGTGTATTCTTCAAGCTTATGGTATTGTAAAGGAGGAAACTACCGAAGAAAAAGGTGAGGCTAAGCTTGACCTAGAGTTACATCCCCCCAAAAAGATCAAATCCTTTTTAGACGATTATGTAATCGGTCAGGAATCTGCAAAAAAGATACTTTCTGTTGCGGTATACAACCACTATAAACGCATTAACCAATTAAATGGTAAAAGTGAAATTGAAATCCAGAAGAGCAATGTTATCTTGGTAGGTCAGACGGGAACAGGAAAAACCCTTTTGGCACAAACTATTTCTAAACTTCTCAAAGTACCCTTAGCAATTGTTGATGCTACGGTTTTGACCGAGGCAGGCTATGTAGGTGAAGATGTCGAAAGCATCCTTACCAAATTACTTCAAGCAGCTGACTATGATATTGATAAGGCCCAGTATGGAATTGTATTTATTGACGAAATAGACAAAATTGCTCGTAAGGGAGACAATCCCTCTATTACCCGAGATGTTTCTGGAGAGGGCGTCCAACAAGCACTTCTAAAACTTCTAGAGGGTACTAAAGTAAATGTACCTCCTAAAGGGGGCAGAAAACATCCCGATCAAAAATTTATTGAAGTTGACACTTCCAATATTTTGTTTATTGCTGGAGGGGCATTTGATGGGATTGAACGTGCCATCAATAAGCGTCTGAATTTACAAGCCATAGGTTACAATACCAAAAAGGAGTTGGAAAAAGTAGATGCTAAGAATGTATTGCAGTACATTACTCCACGAGATATAAGGTCTTTTGGGTTAATCCCAGAAATTATTGGACGTTTACCCGTCCTAACCTATATGAACCCTTTGGATAAAGAAACACTTAGTACCATTTTGACTACCCCCAAAAACGCACTGATAAAGCAATATATTCAACTGTTTGAAATGGACGGAATTGAGTTAACCTTTACGCTAGGAGCCCTGGATTATATAGTTGATAAGGCTTTGGAATACAAGTTAGGAGCTAGAGGTTTACGCTCACTTTGTGAAGCAGTACTAAATGAAGCTATGTTTGAATTGCCTGAGTCAGATGTCAACGCTTTGAAAGTGACTAAAAGCTATGTTGAGCAAAGACTTGCGAAAATTGAGTTGCCTGCATTAAAAGTTGTTTCTTAAATTACTGGTTATTTATTTTAAGTAGTTCTTCCAATAAATCTCTTTTATTGGATAGTCTTGGAACCTTGTGTTGCCCCCCTAATTTTTTTTTTTGTGCCATCCAATTATAAAATAGGTTTTTTTTAGCGATGTCCAGTTTGGGCAGTGAGAGGGTCATATTTTTGTATCTTTTAGCTTCATAATCAGAGTTTTCCTCTTTTAAAAATTGATCGAGTAAGTTTATAAATCGCTGCCTATCCTTGGGTGGAATTTTGAATTCAATCAACCATTGGTGTCCCCCTTTTCTATCTGTCCTCATAAAGATGGGAGCAGCCGTATAGTCTACAATACTCAAATCCATAGCTCTAGCAGCTTTGCTAAGTGCTAACTCTGCATTTTCAATCATCAACTCCTCCCCAAATACATTGATGTGATTTTTTGTTCTTCCAGTGATTTGAATTCTGTAGGGACTCAAGTTTGTGAATTTTATAGTATCTCCGATTTTATAACGCCACAATCCTGAATTGGTCGTGATTACCATTGCATAGTTTTTTCTCAATTCTACCTCACTTAGAGGAATGATTGTCTCCGTTTCATCTCGTTCAGACTTATCCATGGGTATAAATTCATAAAAAATACCATAATCCAGCATCAGTAACAGTTCATTAGAGTCATTTTGATATTGCATTCCAAAAAACCCCTCGGAGGCATTATAAATTTCAAAAAATTTAAGATCAATTCCCTTGAACAAATTTTCAAATTGCTTTCGGTAGGGATGAAAACTTACCCCTCCATGGAAGTACACCTCTACCATAGGCCAGACCTCGGTGATAGTGGCTTTTTGCTTTTTTTTCAATACATTTTGCAATAAAACAAGCATCCAAGAGGGAACTCCCGCTAGGCTAGTTACACGCTCCTCCAATGTTTCTTTGATAATGGCCTCCATTTTTGTCTCCCATTCAGACATGAGGGACACTTTGTGACTGGGTGTACTTCCAAGCTCCGCCCAAAAGGGAAGGTTATCAATTATAATGGCCGAAAGGTCCCCGAAATAAGTATCTGTATTTTGATACAATTCGCTGCTACCACCTAATCGTAAACATTTTCCCGCCAAGATTTGAGCCTCTTCATTGTTGTTGTAATATATAGAAAGCATGTCTTTTCCTGCCTTGTAATGACAATCTTCTAGTGACTCGTGACTTATGGGAATGAATTTACTTTTAGCATTGGTAGTGCCGCTAGATTTGGCAAACCATTTGATATTAGTGGGCCAGAAAATATTTTGCTCTCCTTTTCTGCACCGTTCTATTTGATCAACAATATCTTCGTAAGATACTATGGGTAAACGGTTTTTGAAGTCGTTATAATTTTTAATAGAATCAAAATCATTTGATTTTCCTAGTTCAGTTTTCGTGGCACTATTCAAAAGACCGTGTAACAATTCCTGTTGTACTTCGTTGGGATACTTCATAAACAATTCCATCTGATGAATTCGCTTCTTAAGAAACCAAGATGCGACAGAATTGAAAAGGGGAATTGGCATAATAATATATGTATCTTTAAAAACAAAAGTATAAACTTTAGACAAAATATGTTCAAAGGAGTTTTAAAGAAAATGATTGCGGAAATTGGAGAGCCTATTCGTTACTTTCTTAATTTTCAAAATGACTTTTTTGAGGCAAATCAATTCTTGGATGAAACTATCAAACTGGATTTTGTTGGAACTCAATGTTTGAGTTGTCAAGATTCAAAACCTATTTTCCGACAGGGTTTTTGTAAAAATTGTTTTTTTGAAATTCCTTCTGCAGGAGACTGGGTGATGCGACCTGAATTAAGTAAAGCCCATTTGGGAAAGGAGGACCGAGACTTGGAATATGAAAAAAAAGTTCAGTTACAACCCCATTGGGTTTATTTAGCACTCAGCAGTCACCTCAAAGTGGGCGTTACCCGTAAGAGTCAGATTCCCACGAGATGGATTGACCAAGGCGCTCATCAAGCCGTAGGAATTTTGGAAGTCCCTAATCGTTATTTGGCAGGTGTTGCTGAAGTAAGTCTAAAAAAATATTTCTCGGACAAGACGAATTGGCGTAAAATGTTACAAAATGACTACGAGGAAGTCCAGTGGCAGAAGGCTATTAATCAAGCTATCGATGGTTTACCCAAGGAGTTAAAACAACACCTCTTTCGAGATCACGAGATTACTGAATTAAAATTTCCCGTTTTGCAATATCCTAGAAAGGTTCAAAGTTTAAACTTGGAGAAAGAAAATACTTTTACAGGTGTGCTAAAAGGAATAAAGGGACAGTACTTAATATTTGAGGATCAAACGGTTTACAATATTCGTTCAAATGAAGGAACAGTAGTGGAAATAAATATAAGTTAGTTTTTTATTATAAGGTCCAAAATGAATCTAAATTATGTCTCAGCAAAGCTATAATCTCTATTCTTTACAATGACTTTGCCTACTCGATTTTATAGAAACTCAATTTCTGATTTATGGAGCACCCACCAATCGGTCCTTAAAACTATTTAAGTATATCAATCGAGAAAGGTCTGTTTTTTGGATACAAGTCATTATTTCTGGGTTCACCTATATTCACAATTATTACACACATCGCCCAAAGTCTTTTTTCGGTTATCTGTTATGTTTTATTTATTCACAGTAGTTCTGATTTTTAAACTCAAAAAATTAATACACATTAGAGTTTTGGCATTTGTATTTTTAGCGTCAAATAGTTCAGCTCCAATTATTAACTCAACACTTTGTAAATAAAAAAATGAACTCAAATAATAAAAATATCCGATTGGTTTTGTCAGAATATGGAGGAGGGTTAAAAAATAATACCACAGGTTACTTCAGAATTGAGGATACTTAGATCATATTTCAAATTCTTGGCCATCATTAACTTTCGACATTTTTAATCATTTTATTGAATAAGTTAGAAAGGTGAGTCTAGACAGTTTTTGAAGATTCGTTAAGTAGTTGTTTGAGTTTCATTAATTCCTCTGGTTTGAGGTAGCGCCATTTTCCCACTTTTACGTCCAATTTTATATTCATGATCCGCACCCTTTTAAGATTGGTTACCTTGTAATTCAAGTACTCGCACATCCTGCGGATTTGTCTATTCAATCCTTGGGTCAAAATGATTCTGAACTGGTTTTTATGGGTTTGTTTCACAAAACACTTTCTCGAAACTGTATCCAAAATGGGAACACCATTACTCATTTTATGGATCAAATCTTTGGTGATGGGTTTGTTGACCGTAACGATGTATTCTTTCTCGTGATTGTTGCGGGCACGTAGTATTTTATTGACAATGTCCCCATCGTTGGTCAAAAATATCAGTCCCTCACTGGGTTTGTCCAACCTTCCGATGGGAAAAATTCTTTTCGGATAATTGATAAAGTCAATAATGTTGTCTTTTTCCGCACGGTTATCGGTGGTGCATACAATGCCTTTGGGTTTATTGAAAGCCAGATAAACATTTTTGTTTTTGGATTGGTTGAGCATTTCTCCATTGACAGAAATCTTGTCATTTGGACTAACCTTAACTCCCATTTCAGCTTTTTTTCCATTGACCAAAACCCTTCCAGCTTGGATCAAACGATCTGCCTCCCGTCTTGAGCAGTAGCCTATTTCACTCAGGTATTTATTGATTCGGGTAAGGCTAGGATTTTCCAATTTATAGCTTGATTTCTTCCCCCGGTTTTAAGTCAAATTTTTTTCTGAAGATCCATACAAACAAATAAAGTAGTGGGGTATCAAATGCGGCTACAATAACTTTAAAAACAAATCCTGAAATCACCAATCCGGTAAACAAATCCCAAGGTAAAATTCCAAAAACGCTAAGCAAGAGTACTACAGAAAAAGTATCTAAAAACTGTGAGGTAAAAGTAGAGAAGTTATTCCGTAACCACAGCATTTTCCCTTGGGTTAATTTTTTCCAATAATGGTAAATCTTTATATCGAAGAACTGGGCGAACAAATAAGCAATCATAGACGCTAAAACCGCTAGGGGGGAAAGTGAAAACACTTTAGTGAACGTGGCATCGTCAACAGGTGAACTTTCCAAAGCAGGTACGTAATCTGCCACCAGTAATATCCCTATCGAAAAGAAAGAGG
>CENX01131475.1_pt1 | contig 13520 bp, 12 predicted proteins | sample 361321 | NCBI WGS metagenome assembly CENX01 (sample SAMEA2619678, study PRJEB7988) | marine metagenome | isolation source: saline water (ENVO:00002010), including | reverse complement strand
TTTTCTTTGAAGCCTCTAAAAGTAAATAAAAGAATTATTCTAGGACCTGGTCCATCATCTGCTAATCCAGATGTACTTAATTCTATGTCAAATCCTATACTTGGATATCTGGATCCAGACTTCTTCAAAATTCTAGATGAAGTAAGATCTGAGCTTAAAAATCTCTACAGAACTAAAGATCATGCATTTGCTTTGAGTGGTTCGGGATCATCAGGGATGGAAGCTGGCCTTACATGTCTTGCAGAAAGAGGAGATAAGGTAATAATTTGTAGCTATGGATATTTTTGTGAAAGACAAATTCTTATGGCTGAAAGATTAGAATTAGAAATTATTCCTATTAGAACTGAATGGGGTAAACAAATGGATCCTTCGCTTTTAGAAGATGCATTAAGAGAAAACCCAGACACAAAACTTGTTGTAGCAACACATGCTGAAACAAGTACAGGTGTATTACAAAATATTGAAGAGCTTGGAAAAATAGTTTCTAAAACAAATGCTTTATTTATGATTGATTGCGTAACCTCAATAGCTGGCACTGAAATACTTTTTGATGATTGGAATGTTGATTTTGCATATTCAGGATCGCAAAAATGTCTTGCCTCTCCCCCAGGATTATCACCCTGTGCTATGTCGGAAAAGGCCTACCAATATATTAAGAATAGAAAAACAAAACCTTCGTCATGGTATTTAGATCTCTCATTGGTAAATGATTACTGGGGTAATAAACATGTCCCTCAATATACTGTTGCTGTAAGCTCAATCTATGCACTTTATGAATCCCTTAGACTTCTTGAAGAAGAAGGTATTGAGAATAGATGGAATAGGCACAAAATAAATGCTGAAAAACTACGAAAAGGATTGACTGAAATTGAGCTTGGTCTTCCAATATCAGCAGAAGATAGGTTAGACCAATTAACAGTAGTTACAAAACCTGAACATATTGATGATGTAGAATTCAGAAATAAACTGATTTATGACTACAATATTGAAATCGGTAGGGGACTGGGTGACTTCGCTGGTAAAGTATTCAGAATAGGTCTTATGGGTGAATCTTGTAAGTCAGAGTATGTAGACCAAATATTGGATGTATTTAGAAAAGAAATGTAAATTTTTTATCTGAATCTAAGATTTTTTCTACTTAATTCTTCAATATTAGTACAACCCATTAACTTCATGTCTCTTTCTAAAGCAGTTTTATATAGACCCAAAGCTTTTTCAACTCCAGCTTGACCTGCAGCAGCCAAAGCATAAAGATACAATCTACCTCCCGCTACAGCCTTTGCGCCAATTGATAGAGCTTTTAGCATATGAGTAGATCTTTGTATGCCGCCTTCACATATAACATCGATTTTATCTCCAACTGCATCAACGATATCTGTTAGAACATCAAAGTTAGCTACTTGTCCGTCTAATTGTCTTCCGCCATGATTTGAAACTATAATTCCTGTACATCCTATATCTACAGCTCTTTTGGCATCTTCAACACTCACTACACCTTTAAGAGCAAAGTCCTTACCCCAATCAGAAGCAAGTTTTTCAGCATCATCCCAGCTCATTGATTGATCAAGCATAGTTGAAAAATAACTTCCTATAGAAGTAGAGACATTCGAGAGTTCACTGACACTATCTTTTAAGAGTGGTAATTCAAATTTATCTCTAAGAACATAATTTAATCCCCACATTGGTTTTGAAACAAAACTATATAAACTGCCTAATGTAAGTTTTGGAGGAGATGTAAAACCAGTCCTTAAATCTCTTTCTCTATTTCCTGAAGTGATAGTATCAACTGTCAATGCTACTACGTCAAAAGAAGATTCTTTTACTCTATCTAAAACAGCATCGTTTATACCATGATCTTTATGGTAGTAAAATTGAAACATCTTAGGTGTATTAAACTCACTTAATTCTTCAATTGGAACTGTTCCAATTGTAGATAAACCAAACATTGTGCCATACTTTTCAGCAGCTTTTGCAACAGCTCTTTCACCTTGGTGATGAAATAATCTTTGAAGTGCTGTAGGTGAACAATAAAAAGGAAGAGCTAATTTTTTCCCAAATATTGTAGTAGAAAGATCAATATTTTCTACTCCTCGTAGTACATTTGGTATTAGATCAACATCTTCGTAAGCACTAGTATTTCTTCTATATGTAGTTTCATCTTCTGCAGCTCCGTCAATGTAATGAAAAATAGGAGAAGGAAGTTTCTTTTTAGCTAGCTTTCTAAAGTCGTGAAAATTTTGACAATCTTTTAATCTCATAATTAATTTATTTTTAAATTTATAATTTAAAATATTACAATAATTTTGAGTTGGAGAGTCCTTTTTTTCTTTGATTATTTTTTGTTATCAGAGATAATTCAATTAAGGATTCAAAATGCAAAGCTACTCATTAAAATGTTACAAGTGCAATGTTATTCAAAATGATAATTCTATAAAAAGAATCTATTGTGAAAAAGGTTGTAATGAACTTTTAGTTTGTGAGGATATATCTGAAAAACGAATAGATCCTCTCGTTTCAATTAAAAATGACCCAGAATCATTTTCTTTAGGAGAAGGTAACACTCCAATAATACCACTGCAAAAGATTGGCAGGAAATTGGGTTTAAGTAATCTTTTTGCTAAATTAGAATTTATGTCACCAACTGGATCTTTTAAAGACCGAGGAAGTTCATTAGTAATAAATGTTGCAAGAAAAGAAAAAGTATCTCAATTTGTTGAGGATTCTTCTGGAAATGCAGGTGCATCACTTTCTGCATATGCGGGTGCTAGTAACATAAATGCTCATATTTTTGTTCCTGAAACAGCAGGGCAGGGAAAGCTTGATCAAATATCTATATTTGGAGCTGAATTACATAAAATTTCAGGTCCAAGAGAAAATTCTACTACTGCAGCAAAAGAATTTTCTGAAAAAAATAAGATTCCATATTTATCGCATAATTTATCTCCATATTTTTCTGAAGGAATGAAAAGTTTTGCATATGAAATATATTCTAATTTGGGAGAAGTTGAACATATTATTTTTCCGACAGGAAATGGATCTTTGTTACTAGGTACATGGAGGGGATTTTTAGATATTTCAGAATATAAAAATGTTAATCTTCCGAAACTTCATGCAGCTCAATCAAAAGCTATTGAACCAATTGTTGCAGCATATAACCATACTAAATGGACTTTTGATACTAAAAATACAACTGTTGCGTCTGGAATATCAGTCTCCAATCCACCTAGATTAAACGAAATAGTTGATACTCTAAAAAATAGTAATGGTTCAGCTAGCTCTTCTTATGATCAAGAAGCATTAAAGTGGCATGAAATATTAGCAAAAGAAGAAGGTATATTTTCAGAAAAAACATGTGCATTTTCTTTTTCTTCACTTGAAAAGCTTGTTACAGAAAATGCTATAAAGAAAGATGAAACAGTGTTAATTCCTATTACAGGATCAGGATTAAAGGAATCTAATTAAAAGAATTAAATGCTTTTTTAAATCCTGTAATTGAACCCTCTAAAACCCAGTCGTCAACACTGTAAGATATTCTAAGATATCCATTTAATCCAAATCCTCTACCAGGAACAGTTAATACTTTATGATTTTGAAGCTCTTGTACAAATTTAGCATCATCTTCAATTGGAGTTTTTGGAAATAAGTAAAAAGCGCCTTGAGGTTTTACGCATTCATAACCAATATTAACCAACTCTTTGTATAAAAAATCTCTTTTCTTTTTATATACATTTATATCCACAGATTCATTTTGAATATCTTCAATGGCTTTTTGCATAAATGCTGTTGCATTTACATGCCCAAGAGTTCGTAAAGAAAAAATAATTGCATCAAATAAAACTTCCTTATTTTTATCTTTTGGAGAAACTACAATATATCCAATTCTTTCACCTGCTAATCCAAGATCTTTAGAATGGGAAGTAACAACAATTGATCTATCATGATACTCAAAAATAAAAGGATATTTTGAATCATCAAAAATAATTTTTCTATATGGTTCATCTGAAATTAAGTAAATTTCTGTTCCTAGTTTTTTTTCTTTTTCTTGAATTATTTCTCCTAATTTCTTAATAGTTTCTTTTGGATAGAGTACGCCAGTTGGATTATTGGGAGAATTAATAATGATAGCTTTTGTTTTAGTTGTAATTTTACTTTTTAGGTCTTCCATATCTGGCACAAAATTTTCATCTGTTTTTACAATTACTGATTTTCCGTTGTGGTTTGAAACATAAAATAAATACTCAACAAAAAAAGGTGCAAAAATAATAATTTCGTCATCAGGGTTTAGTAAAGTTTTTAAAACAGAATTAAGACCTCCTGCAGCACCTGTAGTCACAATAACTTCTTCACTAGATACGTTGATTGAGAATTCATTGTTGAGATTTTCTGCAATAGCTTTTCTAGTTGAAATAAACCCAGGATTTGGCATATATCTGTGCATCCCTTTTTCTTCTGAATTTGCAAGATTAATAAGTTTTTCTTTAAACTTTTTTGGAGGTTCTAATAAAGGATTACCTAAAGAAAGATCAAAAACATTTTTTTCACCATATTGTTCTTTTAATTGGATTCCTTCCTCAAACATTTTTCTGATCCAACTAGATTTTTCTAGAACGTCTAAGATTCCTTTTGAAATACTCATTTTTTCTTCTCCGTTTTAGCTTCTTTAATAACTAGAGTTTCAAAAAATATATCATACCAAGCTCTATTTTTTTCATCTTTAATTATCCAAAATATACCAATCAAAAAAGGCAATATAGAAATAAATTTGCCACCAATTTCTCTAGCAAATGCTGCCCCTATACCTATAGTATCTCCTTCTGGATTTACTACTTTTATTCTTAATGCCCATTTACCAATTGTTTTACCATATAATCCTGTTGGAATAACGAGATAACAGAAACAAGCAATAATGATGAGGTAATCAAATGCGAAGTAAGTGATCCCTAAAATATTTTTTCCTACAATATTTAGCCCAAAATATAATAATAAAATATAAGAAGTATCGACAAATGCTGCCATGAATCTTCTGAATATAGGGGCTATGTTTTTTTCTTTTTTCATAATCATTTATTTAAATTAAGTTCTTATAATGGTATATAAAATTCATTTATAGGAATATATTATTTACTTAATTATTTGTATATAGGAGATTTATATTGTCACGATTAGAGGGAAAAGTAGCTGTTATTACGGGAGCGGGCTCAGGAATTGGAATGGCAACATCACGACTTTTTTTAGAGATGGGATGCAAAGTGATTTGCTCAGATATTAGTGATCAATTTTTGAGTGAGCTAGAAAATGAAATTTCTTCTTATAAACCAAATTATGTGATTTTAAATTCAGATGTAACTAAAAGATCAGATTGTAAAAAAATTGCTAATGAAGCTATAAATAACTGGGGTAAGTTGGATATTTTAGTTAATAGTGCAGGAGTTACTCCAAGGCATGCACCAGCAGATTGGGATTTTGAGCAAAAGTGGGACTTTGTTATGGAAGTCAACTTAAAAGGTTCAATGCTGATGTCTTATGAAAGTGTTGAGCAGATGAAAAAAAAACCAGGAGGTTCAATTATTAATTTATCATCAATAATTGGTCTAGTAGGTTATTCAGATACTTTAGGATTTTCAGACGGATTCAATCCATACCCTCATTCAAAAGGAGGAGTAGTTCAAATGACCAGAGATATGGGAGTAAATCTTGCAAAATACTCGATCAGAGTTAATGCACTCTGCCCAGGATTTGCTTATACTAATCTAACTAAATCTATTACTGATGATGAGACTGTACACAAAAAATTAATAGAATTGCACCCTATGGGAAGACTTGGAACTGCTGATGATATTGCAAATGCAGCCTTGTTTTTAGCTAGTGATGAATCTTCTTTTATCACTGGGACAGCTATACCTGTAGATGGTGGATATACAGCTAGATAAGGAGTTTTAATGCTTATTAGATTAGATACATTAAGAGAAAGGCTTCATGGTGTTGTTCTAAATAAAGGAGAACAAGGACATGATATTGAAGGATTACAGAATGAGTTAGATTCTTTACCTGATAGCTATGACGTTTTTGTAAACTTTACTAAAAAATTAGCTAACTTAAAAATTAGAGCTGATTGGGCTTACATAGAACCAAGTTCTATAAATGATATCTTGAATGAAATGAACCCCACAAGACCAAAGGGACAAATTGGAGAAATTGATTTGGAAGATAGCTCAAAAAGAGTAGAAGCAGCTTTTATAGCATCTTTATGCGGCTGCATGTTAGGAAAGCCTCTTGAAGCTATGTTTACAGGTCATGAAATAAGAAAAGCCTTAGAAGACATTGATGAATGGCCAATGTCACAATATATTTCCAAAAATATTGAAAATGTTCTCCCTAGAGTTCATAGATCTTTCCCTGAGACTGCTAGGGAGTTTATAAATTATGTTGCTCCAGATGATGATATTAACTATACAATCATGGGAATGCTTATTTTAGAAAAATTTGGTCCAGATTTTAATCATGAGAATATGAAAGAACTTTGGATTCATCATCTGCCTATTAGTACTACATTTGGACCTGAAAATACAAAGTTACTAAAGTCAGGAATGGATTTAAAAATTGATGGAATGGATAGAGCTACTTTTTTGGAAAAAGGAGGTAATGGCCCAAGAAATATTTTGCCTACAAATAATCCAGAAGACTTGATTGATGTTTTTAACGATATATTAAACCCTGGAGACGAATTATGTGGAGCTGCAATAAGAGCAGATGCTTATGGATATGCCTATCCTGGGAACCCATCTATGGCTTCGGAGTTAGCATGGAGGGATGCAAGTTTTACACATAATCGTACTGGAGTTTACGGGACAATGTTTATAGCAGCAGCTATTTCATGCGCTCAAATTATGGAAGATAGAGATGAAATAATAGAAACGGCTCTTAAGTTTGTACCCCAAAAGAGTAGGTTTTATGAAAGAGTTTCTGTTTGTTTTGATGATGTGAAAGCTTCTAAAACATGGGAGGAAGCATACGATAAAATTAGTGATAAATATGGAGAATACGGCCATTGTAGAATTTATCAAGAAATAGGAATGTTAATAAATTCTTTAAAGTTTGCTAAAAATGTAGGTCATGGAATTTGTATTCAAGTAAGCCAAGGGGCCGATACAGATAGTTTTGGAGCTACATCAGGTTCTCTTCTAGGTGCATATTTCGGTCCTGGTTTTCTTGATGATAGTTGGGTAGAACCATTTAATGATGATATTCATACAGGATTAGCTTGGTTTTTCGAAAGGTCTGTTTCTAAATTAGCTAAAAGAATGGCAAACCTTCCTAAAATTGTAAGTAAGGATAAATTTTAATAATAACGAAATACCCTTTATATTATAAAATAGCTTTTGATTATGGCATGCCCGGGAGGATTCGAACCCCCGACCTATTGGGTAGAAACCAATCGCTCTATCCAACTGAGCTACGGGCACACGAGTACTTACCATTATAAAGTTGAAGTTTACTTATTGGCAATATTTATTTTGATTACTATGACTATAACTAATAAAACTTTTATTATTTCTTAAAGTTTGCAGCTTCTTCCGATCCACCTGTTGCACTTCCTTTAGAATATGAATGTGCTCCCATTCCAGCCAAGTCGCCATCCTCAACTATAAGATATTCATTTCTAATATTTTTTCCTTCAAAAAAACATTCTAGAATTTCTCTGACTCCAGCTGCATATCTAGCTTGAGCTGATAAAGATGTTCCGCTGGTATGAGGTGTCATTCCATGATTTGGCATTTTTCTCCAAATATGATCGTTGGGAGCTGGCTGAGGAAACCAAACATCTCCAGCATAACCACTAATGTGTCCAGATTCCAACGCTTTAGCCATTGCTTCTCTATTCACAATCTTGCCTCTTGCGGTATTTATAACATAGGCACCTTTTTTACACTTACTAATAAGCTCTTCATCAAAAAGGTTTTCAGTTTCTGAGTGTAATGGACAACTTATGTTAATAACATCACAGACCGAAACTAAAGATTCTACAGTGTCATGAAAAGTTAAGTTTAATTCTTTTTCTTTTTCTATAGGTAATCTATGTCGATCATTGTAGTGTAGTTTCACGTCAAAAGGGTACATCTTTCTTAAGACATCGTATCCAATTCTTCCTGCTGCAATTGTTCCTACATTCATCCCCTCGACATCGTAAGATCTCTTAACTGCATCAGCTATATGCCAACCACCATCATTAACTATTCTATGTTGATTATGATAATCTCTAACCATTGCTAGAATCATCATTACGATATGTTCAGATACTGATCTTGAATTACAATATGTAACTTCTACAACATCTACTTTATTATCAATAGCCGCTTGTAGATCAACATGATCAGAACCAATACCAGCTGTAATTGCCATTTTTAAGTTTTTTGCTGATTCAATTCTTTCTCTGGTTAGATAATATGGCCAGAAAGGCTGAGAAATTACTATGTCTGCGTCTACTAACTCTTTATCCGCAATACACCCTTTTGAGTCTTTATCTGAAGTTACTACCAAAGTATGTCCATTTTCTTCTAAGAATTTTCTAAGACCTAACTCTCCTGAAACACACCCCAGTAACTCTCCGGGTTTAAAATCTATAGATTTTGGATTTGGTAATGTCATTCCATCTGGATATTTATCTAAATGAGGAAGTTCGCTCATAGGATATGACTCAGGCATTCCATCTGTTGGGTCATCATATAAAACACATAAAATTTTCATAAATATTTCCTAAGATTTGTATATTTATTAATAATATACATTTACGTTTTAAAATTTTTTTATGCTAATGACTTATTTTTTGAGTTTATAAAACTTTATTACAAAATAAAATAAAATCAGTATAAAAATTATTATCAACAAAGGTAACTTAACTGGGTCTATATATACTGCAATATTTTCATAATTTTTACCTAATTTATTTCCAACATAAATATATAAAAGATTTGCGGGAAAAGAAGCGGCAAATGTAATTAATGAATATTTGTAAATATTCATTTTATAAATCCCTGCAATTATAGAAGTTAAAGGTTTTGGAAACAAAGGAATAAATCTAGTTATGAAAAGAAAGTAATATCCATATCTTAAAAAATAAGATTCTGTTCTTTTTATATCCTTTTCGGTAATGAAGAAATATTTGCCAAATTTACTTATTAACCTTAAACCAAACTTTCTTGAAATATAGTATTCAATTAAACATCCAATTAGAGTCCCAATTGTTGCGATAGTGCTTACATAAAACAAGTCATAATTATTATTAACTAATAGCCAACCAGCTAAAGTTAGTATAATTTCTCCTGGGAAGGGGAGAACAGTAGGTTCAACAACCATAAAAAAGAAGATTCCTGGATATCCAATGGTTTCATAGGAGTTAATTACCCAGTTGATAATGGTGTTTTCTATACTGAACATCTGTTTTAAGGCCCTTTAAAATGAATATCTAATAAAAAGTATACATAATTAATATAGCCCCCTTTAAATTAAAATATTGTAAACTCTAAGTCAACTTATGAATTTCATCAATAAAGAAAATTTAATTACATATATTTATATTTTTTATCAAAACTTTTGATTTTTTTACTAAATTTAAAACCCGTTATTTGAACTTGAATTAATACTATGTCTTGAATAAGTTTTGAACTTGTTCAAATTAATAACTGAAAATGTTTTATACAAATTCTGCTTGTTGTGTTATACTTTTTAACATGCCGCAAGATGTAAAAAAAACAACAAAAATGAAAAGTCTCGAAAAGAAATTCAAGAGAGATCTTGAGGTTATAATCCCTGAGCTTGTTAATGAATATGGGCTTTCTGGAGCTGCAAAAAAACTTGGTTTAGGTGAAAGTGGCAAATCAACTTTGTCGTACTGGATGTTGAAATTAGGAATTCAGTTTAGAAAAGTTGCATTAGCTCCTGGTGAGATTATTGAAATAAGAAGAATTTCTGATTAATCGTTATTTTTTTGTCTTTATTTTTTATATGACTTCATTTACATTTAAGTTGAAGAGAAAAACAATCTAGCTATAATCTCGGATTATGAATAAAAAATTTATATTTCTATTTTTTGTAATTTTAATGTCGATAACTTTAATTTCGTGTCGTGAAGTAACTGAAGTTCCTTCAGACCCGATTGTATTTAATCCTACTCCTGCAGCCAAAGAAATGGTTATGGCAGGTGCTGCTCCTGTAGTAGAAGTTGTTATAGTCGGTGATCCTTCGTCAGGTTCAGAGTGGTTTATTAATGAAGGTTGTAATGCTTGTCATTCAACTGGTGCGGATAAAATTGTAGGACCTGGTTTTGCTGGAATATATGATAGAGGTGCAACACGAGTTGGTTATAGTTCATCAGATGATTATATTGAAGCGTCTATAAGATACCCAGGAGAATATATAGTTGAAGGTTATTCCAATCTTATGCCTGCTAGTTGGGAAGAATCCGAGAAGCAAGAAATTGCAGATATTATTGCGTACTTGAAAACACTTAAATAAAATAGTTACAAGCTATTTTAATGAACAAATTAACGGCTTGCTATTAATCCTGCCTGATACCCAGCAGAAAATCCAGCATCAATATTTACAACTGATATACCTGGAGCACAAGAATTTAACATAGTTAATAGTGCGGAGTATCCTTTTTCACCTGTGCCGAATCCCACAGAAGTAGGCACTGCAATTACTGGTTTATCTACTAATCCAGCGACTACTGTAGGTAAAGCACCCTCCATTCCAGCTACTACAACTATACAGTCAGATTTTCTAATTGATTCAACTTTACTAAGTATTCTATGAATTCCTGTAACCCCTACATCATTTATTGATTCTACCTCTACACCCATAAGAGTTGCTGTTATTTCAGCTTCCCTAGCAATTGGAATATCAGATGTCCCTGCATTCACTACTGAAATTTTTCCAGAAATCTTTTGTTCTTTTTTTGTGCAAAATATCATTTTTGCTACTTCATCATATTCAGCTTCCGGAATTATTTTTTGTACTTCAGTATAAGTTTCATCATTAGTTCTAGTAATTAAAAACAAGTCAGATTTTTTATAAATTTTTTCAGCAATTAGTGCAGATTGCTTTGGAGTTTTAGTTTCGCCAAAAATAACTTCAGGAAAACCAGTTCTCATTTCTCTATCAAGATCTATTTCGGCAAAATCTTTAGTTTTATCATTATTATCATTCATATTTTTATCTTATATCAATAAAATTTCTAAAGTCATTATAATTCATCCTTGTAAATTTACTTCTAATTTTTATACTTTACTTATAAGTAAATTATTATTTAGATTTATAAAGGGATCTCATGAAATTAAGCTGTATTCAATCCAATTTAAGAAAAGGATTAGCAACTGTCAGTAGAGCTGTTGCTACAAGATCTACCATTCCAGAAACACAAAATGTCCTTATGGCTACTGACAACGGACGATTAAAACTAACTGCTACAAATCTTGAGATTGCTATTACGACTTGGATAGGTGCTCAAATTGAAGAAGAAGGTTCCGTCACAATTCCAGCAAGAATGTTATCTGACTTTATAAACACATTACCAGATAAAAAAGTTGATATTGAAACAGTGCCGAGTCCTACAGGAATGAAAATACATTGTGCTAATTTTGATGCTCAAATGAATGGAATTGATCCAGAAAATTATCCACCAATACCAAATATTAGTGATGGTCCTAAGGTTTCAATTTCTTCTTCTGACTTCAAAAGTTCTCTTTCTAGAGTAAGATTTGCAGTTGCATCAGATGAATCTAGACCAGCATTAACCGGTGTGAAAGTAGATGTTAAGGGTAATGAGCTAACATTAGCGTCAGCTGATGGTTTTAGATTGGCGATAGAATCTGGTTCATGTGAATCATCCGTAGATGAAGATGTTTCAGTGATTGTTCCAGGTAGAACTATGAATGAAATTTTTTCCTTACTTGGAACAGATTCAGGAATGCTTGATATGACAGTTACAGAGCAAAAAAGTCAAGCTTTGTTTAAGTTTGGAGATGTTGAAGTTGTAACACAATTAATTCAAGGAAATTTTCCTGATTATGAAAGATTGATTCCTTCAGAGAAAGGAACAACTTGTAGAGTTAATAGAGAAGATCTGCTTCAAGCAACAAATGCTGCGTCAGTTTTTGCTAGAGATGGAAGTGGAATAATTAGAATGGTTTCAGATGATTCCGAAGAAGGTTCAGTAAGAATAATGTCCCAAGCTGAAGAATTAGGTTCAAATGAATCTAGAGTTAAGGCTAGTATTGAAGGCGAAGAAACTAGAATTGCTTTCAATTCAAAATTCTTAAATGAAATCTTGAGTGTTCTAGACGGAGACGAAGTAGAAATTGAAACAATGAGCCCTTCTAGTCCTGGGGTATTTCGATCAGCTGCTAACTCAGGATACATTCATATAATAATGCCTATGTTTGTTCAGTGGTGATAGTAATTAATGGTTTAGACGTATCAATTTGTATTTGATTTAAATTGTTTTTTTTCCATAATTATTTCTTTCAATTGAGAAATCTAATTTATAGGCTTTAAAATCTTGAATTGCTCTGATTCAGGAAGATTTAAAAATTCCTCAAAAGTTACATAAAATTCGTCGATGGTAAATCCAAACGCATTTTCAAAGGCTTTTTCTTTTCCAAGATAAAAAATACTAGGGATATATTCTTTAAAAAAATAATCCATAGATGTTTGATTTATCAGTAAAACTGTTGCCAGACTTGATGTTTCAGACTGGAGTTTCCAGTAACATTTTAGACAATCTTCTTGAAGTTTTTCAGAAGTTCCATCATCTTCTAAATCTTTAATTGTTAAGCCTGGATTATTTTCACGTAATTCTCTCGCTATTTTAACACTATCGTTTATATATTCATCATATTTTCCAGCAAGAAACATAGCTAATAATTCTGCACTACCTTCTTCAATCCAACCTGGTATTTCATCGTCATCAGTGATATGAGCATGTTGATATATATGAATATATTCATGCATAGCTACTTTGGAGCCACCGATTAATCCATTGTCATCCGGATCATATGGAGGATTGCCTATCGTAATTGCCCGCGTTGGGGTAGAGAGTTCTCTACCATCAGTCTCAGCATAGGCGCCGCCCGAATCATATTTGGCCAGGTCTCTTATTTCAATTCCCTGTTCGTCATCGAAACATTCATCAATTCTTCCTTGACCTTCGTATGTCCACTCGCAGAACTCTCTTGCAACCACATTTGTAGCTTCAATGTCAGTGCCAATAATAAAAACCTTTAGAGGACCATAATTGCCTAAATACTCTTGAGCTTTAGTTATTCCAGCTTGTACGACTTGCAGTGATTCTTCATCTAAATCAGAGGTCATAACATAAGTGGGACTTATATTTGTGGGTTGATTCCAACCTGCTTCAATTAATCGATCACGATCGCTACATGCAACAGTCATTAATAATGCAAATAATCCTAAAATAAAATATAGTTTCATAAATTTGAAAAACTCTCTAATTCTTTTTCTGT
>CENX01122843.1_pt1 | contig 13520 bp, 14 predicted proteins | sample 361321 | NCBI WGS metagenome assembly CENX01 (sample SAMEA2619678, study PRJEB7988) | marine metagenome | isolation source: saline water (ENVO:00002010), including | reverse complement strand
TTATTTTATCTTATGGGTGGTCCAAACTATGAAATCATAAATAATTCTGAAGATTTAGGGATAAAAACATACGATTTTAGACATGAGCAAGTAGCTGCTATGGCAGCTCATGCATATTCAAGAGTTACTAGAAAACCAGGAGTGACTACTGCAGCCTCTGGGCCAGGAACATTAAATTTATTAACAGGTCAATATAATGCTTTTATTGATTGTGCTCCGATGATTACTTTAGGAGGAGCAGGTCCTGTAAAAGATTTTTACAGAGGAGGGTTCCAAGAAATTGATCAGGTATCAATTTTTGAAAAAGTTTCAAAAGCTACATTTAGACCCACTTTTGCACATCAATATCCACAAGTAATATCTCATGCATTTAGAATAAGTCAATCAGGAAGACCTGGACCTGTTTATATAGATTGTAATGAAGATGTGCTATATGAAAAGATAAATGAAAAAGACACCTCTAAGGCTACACGATCTGAATTATCTTCTGGTCCATCTGGAGACGAAAGCATTATAAAGCAAACTATAGAGTTATTGAAAAATTCAAATGCTCCCATTATCTTTGCGGGTGGAGGATCTTTTTGGTCGGATTCATCGAAGGAACTTAAAGAATTTATTGATAATTCTGGAATTCCTTTTTATACAACTCCCATGTCAAGAGGAATTGTTTCTGATGATCATCAATATTCATTTCCTGCAGCTAGATCAAGTGCTTTCAGAGAAACTGATTTTGTGTTAGTTTTAGGTACAAGATTTAATTGGATAATGACCTATGGTAATAGAATTAATCCTGATGCTAAAATTATTCAAGTAGATATATTAGAAGAAGAAATTGCCCATAATAGGGATGTAAGCTTAGGCATTGTTGGCGATTGCAAGACAGTAATTTCACAGTTAAGTGAAGAATTTAAAAATAAAAACCTAAAATCTTCTAAATGGGATAAATGGAGAGAACATTTATCCAACTTAAATAATGAAAGACTTGAAAGAGTAAAACCTTTAGAAGAATCAAATCAAATACCTATACATCCATTAAGACTTTGTAAAGAACTAAGAGATATTATGGATAAATCCTCCATAGTTACTATTGATGGTAATGAAATTCTTCATTATGGGAGACAAAGTATTCCTTCTTTTTTCCCAGGTCATTCTATAAATTCTGGTCCCACTGGTTGCATGGGAGTTGGCCTTCCTTATGCTATTGGAGCAAAAATAGCTAAACCTCAAAACCAAGTTTTTTCTCTTCATGGTGATGGATCTTTAGGAATGAACATACAAGACTTTGATACAGCAGTTAGACACAATTTACCGATCATTATTTTGGTATCAAATAATGAAGGATGGACAGCTAGAGTCGAAGGTATTCGAAAACCTGGTAGAGAGCTTGGATTTACTAGATTTGATTTGATTGCTGAATCATTAGGTGGCTATGGTGAAATGGTTGAAAAACCAGATGAAATTAAGCCAGCAATTGAGAGAGCTATTGATTCTGGTTTGCCTTCTATAATCAATGTTCATACAGATCCAACAGCAAGAGCCATTTCAAAATTTGTTGGTTCTAAAATGGAATAAATAAACTTATGTTTACATGGATTAATCATAATTCTCTTTACATATTGATTTTTATTTTTCCATTTGTAATTTCAACTTTTACATATTTTTATATCTCAAAAAATAGATTATTTATCTTATTAATATTTATTTCATTAACCGCATTTTTTATTTTAGTTAGATTGATTTTTGCTCCTCAAGAACCATCTCAACAAGAAAAAATTGAATTAAGTTCAATCGAACAAAATGGAAAGATCGTTGTACAATTTTTTTCTCCTAATTGCTTAGGATGTGTTCTTAGTGAAAGAGCTATAAACAATTTTAAGAAAACATATTCAGAAGAATTTAAGGTAATACAAATAAATATTGCAGATAATGATTATAGTGACATGGTGAAAAAATATAATGTATCAGTAGTTCCTACTTTTATATATTTTAATGATGGTATAGTTGTAGAAAGTTATAAAGGTACACTTAGAAGTTCAGAAGATTTATACAAAAAATTTACTATTCAATAATTTCGTTTAATTTTTCGGCAATTATCTCTATATCAATTTCTTCAAGACTATGAACAATTATGTAAATTTCATCCTTAAATGCATGGCCATCATTTAAACCTCCGCCAACATATATTTTAGGATCATTTTTTGATAATTCTTCCATAATTTCTTCTGATTTTGGCCCCTTATAATCATCTTCAAAGGTCATTACAACCGTTGGCCCTTGTCTATTTGGATACTCATCGTCAATATAAATATTAATTCCATCTTTTGGATTGATTTTATCTTTTAATTTTTGAGCTTTTTTGTACCAAATATTTTGCTCTATGATTTCATCATCTTCAATGAATAATTTTAAAGCGGTTATAAAACCTACAATATTTTCTTTTGTAACCTTCATTGGTCTGCCAATAGCAGATTTTGTAGTATGTAAATTTTGAAAACTATGAATTTTAGCAGCTTCCATGATTTCTCTTTTCCCGGTAAGTATTCCAGTTGATTGTGGACCGCCAATACCTTTACCACCACTAAAACCGACTGCATCTACTCCAAGAGAAATAAATTTTGTTAAGTTTTCTCGCGGAGGTAATTCTGCTGCTGCATCAAGAAGTACCGGAAGGTTATTTTTATGTGCAATATCTATCGTATTTTCTAATCCAATACCTTCATCAAAAAATGGAGCAATTATGTAAGCTACCGCACATGTCTTATCATTAATCATTTCTTCTATATTATGATTTTCATACTCAACAAGTTTTCCTCCTGGAATCTCAAATGCTTTATCATAATTATTTCTTTGTCCTTTATGAATTAATATTTCATTTTTCATTCCTTCAGTATGTGGAATTTTTGAAATTTTATCTTTATCTTTTCCCGTAATACTTGCAGCAGCCATCAGAACAATCGAAGCTGCGCAACCACTTGTAACTATAGACATTTCAGAACCACAAACATTAGAAACAAAATCTCCTGCAGTTTCGTGTAGTTCTTCCAAATCAACAAATACTGAACTAGCTTCTTCTATTGCTTTGATAACTTCTGGTCGCATAATACTTCCACCATAAATTGTTACCCAACTCTTTGCATTTATTACTGGTTTTATTCCTAGTTCTTTATAAACATTTGGCCAATTTTTTTCCATATCAATTTTTCATCCTATATATAATTAGAAATATTATATTTTTTTTATGATAAATAATAACCTAAATTTATATCAATTAAACAGACAAATTTCATTATTTCTTATGGGATGGGGAGTATCTTCTATGATTTTAGGAGCAACTCTATTCTTTTTTGATAATCAATTCTTGAGAGCTATTTCAATCCAATTCTTATTATGGGGATTGATTGATTTCATTCTGGGAGTAATACCAATTGCTAGAAATAAGATATCTCAGAGAAAGAAACTTTATAAAATTTTATTTATTAACTCTTTTTTAGATATTATTTATATTATTGTAGCCTTAGGTCTAATTTTTGAGTTTATAGCAGAGGGAGAGTCTATAATAGGTCATGGATTTGGAGTTATAATTCAAGCTTTATTTCTCCTGATATTTGATACTTATTATGGTTTTAGAGCCTATAAATTACCGGAATAATTTATTTATTTAAACCCTTAATCATTCCTCTTATATAAGCTATTTGACCAAGATGTTGTGATTCTTCAACTAAAACATGTCCAAGAATCCAATATCCTTTTTTTAATTCACCAGTTAATCTTTTATAATCTTTATCTAAATCTTCTTCAGTTAATTTATTTATAACTTTTAGACTTGCTTTTCTTTGATCTAAATAAAATTCTAAAAGTTTATCTATGTTCATTTCAGGCAAGTTAGAAATATCTTCTTTTCCATAACCTTTCCCATAATCGCCATCATCTAAATATATCTTTAGCTTTGATCCCCAATTATTTTTTTCCCAAATTGTTTCATTTCCTCCAATAACTTTATTTATCCAGTTATCTTCTACTCTAGCCATATGCCAGACAAGATAAATTATATTATTTGATTCTAGGGATGGTTGCCATCTTAATTCATGGGAATTTAAGTTATCTAAAGCTTTTAAGAGTGCTTCTAGATATTCATCTAAACCTGAAATTATGGCATCTTTAAAGTTTTTCATTTTAATAAGGTTTTATTTTTATTTAATTATATTCAAGAATAGTGGTTTATATACCACATTATTATTAAATTTATTTTATAATCAAATTCAATATGTCCTATATGGAAATTACTATATAAAAAAAATAGCAAAAAGGAATTTTAATAAGCTAAATGGCAATTTATACTAACAGCAATGAATTTACACCACAAATTTCAACTGGTGAAAAGATAAAAAAATATAGATTAAACAATAACTTATCTCAAGTTGATGTTGCTCGAATGATGAAAAAATCTCCTGTTTGGCTATCAAAAATTGAGACTGATCAAAGAGAAATTAAGGTTAATGATCTAGTAAAAATATGTAAGATTTTTCAAATTGATATATCAGAGTTACTAGGTATAAATAAGAATAATTCAGGATATAAAACTGTTCTTCAAAATGTTTTATCAAATTTGCCTAATGAAATTCCTGTCTATAGAACTCAGGAGTTGGAAAAACTTTTTATAACTAAAGAACCAGTTAACCCCACAATGTACGCTTATTGGGATCCTAATATCTTTACTGATGAAGCATTGGGGCTATTTATTGATGATGACTCAAATGCTCCTGAGTTAAACCCGGGTGATAGAGTTTATATAAATAGTGAATGGCAAAATAACGTACCTTTCGGATATGAAGACCTTCTTAGAAGAGTAAAAAATAACACTTTGTGGTTGTTAGAAATACTTCCAAGTTCCAAATCATTAATTTGCAATGATTGTGGTGGTAAACAAGATCATTTCAATAGACCAAAATTTGAAGAAGAATATTCTTGTTTATGTTCAAAAGGATTCACAATAGCTAGAGCAAAAAATGATGAAAAGCATCTTAGCTTTTTTAATAATTATATGAATCTTGATTGTTATGAGGTTCGTATGATTGGAAGGCTAGTACAAATAATTAAGGAGCTTTAATATGAATCCTCTTTATGACCGTCTGAACTAACTATTTTTTTATTCCATAAATTTTCTAATGTATAGCGAGGTTGCCATCCAAGAACTTTATAAGTCTTTTCGCTATTAAATTTTTTGTGCGGAATATTAGGAGAGATAAAAAAAGTTTCTTTATTTGATGCTAATCTTTCTTTTGAAACATCTACAGCGCATCTGACAGCTTCTCCACAATCAATCCATGATGTGGTGAAAGGGGTCATATCATTGTGTAACTCTGCCGGTTCAAAATCTGGAGTAGTTAAATCCAAATGATGTCGCATATTATAATAAAGTAGAGTTATTAACTGAATGCCAAATTGATCAGCATATCTTTTACATATTTCTTGACCCAGAAATTTACTAATAGCATATAGCCTCGTTCCTGGTTGAGCAGGCATATCTGGATTAAGATTGTAATCCCATTCTTCATAGGACTGACCAACTAATTGAAAGTGTGGGCCTGTGTTAATTACTCTTTTAATATTATTTATTCTTGCAGCTTCCATCATTGAATAATTACCTTTAGTAGATACATCAAAAGCAAGTTTTCTATCTGTTCTTAGGACTGATAAATTTACAATACAATCCATTCCTTCAGCAGCCTTAATTACTCCATCAAGATTATCTACACTTAATTTCAAAAAATCTCCATCATATGAATTCGGGGGTTCTTTAATATCAGTCAGTAAAATTTTATGTTTATCCTTTAGTGATTTTACTACCCATGGACCTAACATACCTGTTCCACCAAGAATTAAAACATTCATATTTTCACCTCAGGATCTAGCAAGCTTTTAATTTTTGAAGTTAGATATTTTTGACCTTCAAAAGAATCTTGTAGATGCAAATTTATCCAATTAGGGCCTTTTTTTCTAGCCGAAACAAATTGTTCATTTTGAGCTGCTTTTGCTTTTTCAAATTCGTCATTATCAAAATTTACTAGTTTTAAAAATTTATTTTTTAGTTCTGTTTTTGACAGATAGCTTTTATCTTTTTTCTGAATATTTCCTAATCTAAGATTAATTACTTCAAACACTTTATCTCTAGCAAATTCTTTACATACATTTTCGGCTAGATTAGCACAAAGCAAATCAATTTCACTAGCTGGATAATTTAGCTCCCAATTTTCAGTAACAGTTAAATTAGATTCAAGATTTTTGAATAAATCTAGGGTTGATATCGCAAAAACCTTATCCACGTTTTCTTTGCCAGCAGCAAAAAGAATATCGTAAGTAATTCTTGTATGATAATCAATCATTTTCATAGTATCGCTATGATTAAAACCTCCATGACAAAGATGGATATATATATTTACACCCTTAAAAATTTCGTTATATGATTCATGAGAATTTACGTCAATTTTGCTCAAATCTAGGTACTTAACATTAAAATCACTAAGACATTCATATAGCAATTCTGACAATTCTGAATCTTTTGAGGATATTAGTATATTTTTTTTGTTTTTCATGGTGGTATTTATTATATTAATTGTTAATGTTAACCTCATATGAATTTCTTTCAAATAATAAAAGGAAACTTTAATGAAGATTAATAATATAAATAGACCCAAAAAAGAATTAGTAGAAAAATTGAAATCTATAGGAACAGCTACTGCATCTGGAGAACTAAATAAATTAGGGATTAATGATCCTTTTATACAAGGTCCAGTAACTTACTCACCTGGAAAAATAATAGCAGGACCTGCAATAACTCTACAATTTTTACCAAAAAGAGAAGATGTTTATCTAGATGATCAAGAGATGGATCCCGAAGTTCAACTTCATAGGCACGCACTATATATTGCTGAAAAAGGCGATATAGTTGTAGTTGACGCTAGGGGAGACCTTAGAAGTGGAGTATTTGGTGAAATGATGTTGACTTATTTTCAAGGTAAAGGGGGAGAGGGAATAATAGTTGATGGCGTGATTAGAGATTTTACTCATGCAAAAGAATTAGATTTAGGAATGTGGTTAAAAGGTGTCACTCCTAATTATCATACTCAAGTTTCTATTTTCCCTAATGCTGTAAATATCCCTATTTCATGTGGGGGAGTATTAGTAAATCCAGGAGACATTATTATTGCTGATGATGATGGCGCAGTAGTTGTTCCAATAACACTTGCAGAACAACTTGCTGAGATCGCTACCGGACACACAGAATGGGAAGTTTTTGCAAGAAAAAAACTTTCAGAAGGAGGAGAGCTTAGTGAGTTTTATCCTAGAAATGCTTGGTCGGAAAAAACTGAGCAAGAATATTCTGCTTGGTTAAAAAATAATTAAGTCTTTTCTTGACTTTTTCTCTTCCATTTATATACTCAAGGAAAAATCATATATATATCTGAGGGAAAAATGAAGATAACTGATATTAAAATTTATGCAGCTGAGTATGCTCAAACATCCAAAAGTCTCACAAATAAAAAATGGGTTTTTCTTAAGATGGAAACCGATGAAGGAATTCATGGATGGGGTGAGGTTGGATCTTCAGTAAATGTTTCAGAGAATTTTATGGCTACGGCTATAAAAGAAGTTTCTCCTCAATTAATAGGTGAAAATCCTATGGATATAGACAGATTATGGAATAAGTTATTTAGAATGTTTTCATACATGGGGTCTAGAGGATTTACAACCTCACTAACTGCAGGTTTTGATATAGCTTTATGGGATATTAAAGGAAAGGTATCTGGACTCCCTGTTTATGATTTACTTGGTGGAAGATATAGAGATCCAGTAAGACTTTATTGTAATGCTTGGTTTACAGGATGTTCTACTCCTGAAGAATATGCAAAAGCTGCTAAATCTAATGTTGTGGACAATGGTCATACTGCTTGTAAGCTTGATCCATTTCTTGAAATGACTCAGTACCATACTATGTATCAGGATGGATTTATATCAGAAGAAGGCGAGCAATTAGGCTATGATATTGTAGCTGCAGTAAGAGAAGTTGTTGGCCCAGAAATTGAAATATTAATAGATGCGCATGGTCACTATAATGTACCAAATGCTGTTCGAATTTCTAATAATCTTTATGAAAGATTTAATATTGCTTGGTTTGAAGAACCTGTTCCTCCTGAAGGAATCAATGCTCTTAAACAAGTCAAACAAAATACAAATGCCCCTATTTGTGTGGGAGAAAGACTATATACAAGAGCTGACTTCATTCCTATTTTAGAAAATAATTTAGCAGATTTTATAATGCCAGATACTATATGGACAGGTGGAATTTCAGAAATCAAAAAGATAGCAACGATGGCTGAAGCTTATTATATTCCTGTGGCTCCACACGTTATTCCGGGTGGCCCCATAGAACTTATTGCAGCTGCTCACACTATGAGTTCTGTTCCTAATTTTTATAAACTTGAACACTCCCATACCTTCATTCCAGAACACAATAACCTTCTTGAAGAGCCTTATTTAATAAAAGATGGTCATATTCATTTGAACGGTAAACCTGGCTTAGGTTTTGAGTTAGATGAAGGAAAGCTAGAAAAAATAAGTTAAGTAAATTTTAAGTTAGGAAGCTTCATGAAAATTATATTAGCAGGAATAGAGTATGTTGGTACTACAACCATTGCAAATTTGCTGAAAGATTGGAAAGTTGAGTATACAGGAAGACCTTTCTATGATGGATTAATGCATGACCATATGAAAATCCCTCATACTTCAGGGCACCCTGATGATACAACTTTAGAAGAACAACAGCAAATTTTAAATTTATCACCGAAACTTATGGAGATGTATCACAGATACCATATGTACTATCATCTTCATCATTATTTTCAAAAAGATGATTTAACTGTTGGATTCCACATAGAGGAAGCTGTGCTTTCTAGAAGATATTACGGATATGGATTAGATGGAGAAGCATTTGATAGAGAAAAAATTGTATTTGAAAGAATTGAAAATAGAATTAAACAAATTACTAGTGATCCAATAATTATTGTTCATATGGAGGCAAGTCAATCTGTAATTGAGTCTAGGATGGATAAATTAAGTGATAATCATGAACATACTAATAGTCCCTTAAATAAAGGAGACATTATTGACGTAATGAAAGATTATAAACATTTTGTCGAAAAGAGTACTATTGGGCCTGTTGTCCATGTAGATACATCATCAGATTCTCCAGAAGAAACATTAGAAAAGGTTACCAATTTGATAATTCCATATTTGACTAAAGATGATTTTGAAAAATAAAATCATTCCCACTTAAATGTCTTAACACCTATAACAAATGCAATTATTATCCAAGCTAATATAATCCCTAATTCAGGAAGAAGTTCAAAAGTATTTGTGCCATAGAGAGCAGATTCTCTCAAGGATTCAACTAGAGGTGATAATGGTAATAAATCTGTAAACGTAGATATCGATCCTGGAAGAATGTCATTATCAAAAAAAACTCCAGATAAAAACATCATAGGGAAAGTAACTAGATTTGCGAATGGAGCAGCATAATCTTCATTTGGAGAGGCTCCTGAAATTGCTAGCCCTATAAATAAGAAAAGTATAGAACCAAGAATAGAAAAAATTCCAATATTGATCCATGCGTAGATATTACCTAACGCAATATTTATATCTAAAATTAACACTCCTATTATAAATAAAACCACAGTTTGTATGGTTATTATCAAAAGCCTGCTTATTAATTGCCCTATAAGAAAATGCCCTGGATTTATTGGGGCTGCTTGTAATCGTTTTAACACTCCTTGGCTCTTATAATTTATGATGGTAAAAACTACTCCAAGAATTCCGCTTTGCATTATTGCTAAAGCTACTATGCCAGGTACTAAAAACCCTTTATATCCTTGATTTTCATGTATGAATTTTTTCTCTAATACTTCAACTGTAAAATTATTTCCCTCAAAATCTCCTAATAAAAACATTGAAGTATCTTTAAATGAATCTGCTAATTCAGAATTTGATTTCTCATAATATATTTCTATTTTATTATTTGATCCAAAGTTTTCAGGAATTATAAGAACTGAATCTATTTTATGTTCCAATAATTTTTCTTCATAATTTTCACCTAAATTTTTATCTATTTCAATATATGATTTTTGTTCTAATTTATTAACAAATTCAGCAGATATACTATTTTCGGCTTGATCTATTAGACCTAGTTTAGGTTTTTCATACTCTCCAAAACCAAAAAATCCAAGCCCTACCATCATAACCACTGGAAAAAATAATGTCCAAAAAAGACTTTGGGTTCTTCTGAAATACATCTTTATTGTTGATGCGGCAATAATTAAGTATATTTTCATTAATATTCCCTAAGAGTTTTGCCTGTAAGATCTAGAAATACATCTTCTAAGGTTGCTTCTTGATATTTCTTTTCAGTGACAAATCCCGAATTAATTAGCTCAGCAATAAGATTTTTTGGAGAGTCTATTTTAACTATTTCTCCTGAGTCAATGATAGCAACTCTGTCACATAATATTTCAGCTTCTTCCATGTAATGTGTCGTCAAAATTATAGTTTTACCATCTTTTTTGATTTCACTAATTAAATTCCACATATTTCTTCTTGCTTGAGGATCAAGTCCGGTAGTAGGTTCGTCTAAAAATAATACTTTTGGATTATTAACTAGTGCTACAGCTATAGATAATCTTTGTTTTTGACCACCTGATAAAGGCTTATAATAGGATTTTTTCTTTTCTATTAAACCTACTTTTTCTAAAATAGAATCAATATCTGCAGTTGTGGAATAAAGAACTGAAAACATTTCGATTATTTCATATAAGGTTAATTTGTCAAAAAATGAACATTCTTGTAGCTGAACACCTATTATTTTTTTTACGCCATTTGAATTTTTAGAAACATCTATTCCGTCAATGCTTGCAATACCAGAGGTAGCTTTTCTCAAACCTTCTAAAATCTCAACAGTTGTAGTTTTACCAGCTCCATTTGGTCCTAGAAGACCGAATATTTCACCTTGTTTAACTTGAAAATCTACACCATTTACCGCAGTAAATTTATCATATTTTTTTACCAAGTTTTCTACATTTATAATATTCAAATTTTAGCCCTATTTAGTCTAAATTTCGGATTTTATTCTGCCAATCAATAGCTGAATTTTTTAGTAAAGATAATGATGTTATAGACAAAACTTTTGATCCTAGTTTATGAAAGTTTTCATATTCATTAAGTTGATCTGGCCCTGAATGAGTAGCTGCTGAAATTTTGCCTTTTTCTATTGTTTTTTTCACTACTTTATCTAGATGATCTTGTACATGGTCTTTACCTGGTAATCCCATTGATAGAGCCATATCTGAGGGTCCTAGCCAGGTAGCATCAATCCCATCAACTGATAGTATTTCATCAATATTATCAACAGCTTCTTTTGATTCAATTAGAGCGAACAAAATTGTATTTGAGTTAGCAAACTTATAATAATCTTCTGTATTTTCTATTAATGATCCGTATTTATTATTTCTTCCAGTGCCATAGTTAGAACCTCTCAATCCCAAAGGTGGGTACTTGGCTGCATTTCTAGCCTTTATAGCTTCTTCTTTATTATCTATATGAGGTACAACTATACCCTTAGCTCCTGCATCTAGCATTCTCAGGATCAAAAATGGTTCATTAGCAGAAACTCTAACAACTGGAGCCATATCATAGAGTTCTGCGGCTCTGATCATATTTTCTGCTTCAGAATCCGACATAGACCCATGCTCACAATCTATAAATACCCAATCAAAACCCATTGATCCAAAAAACTCAATCATATGAGTGGAATTTATATTTAAATTTAGTCCAACGGCAGTTTTATTTGACTTTATATTTTCTAAGATTTTATTATAAACCATAACTTTTTCACTCTACTTTTCATTTATATTGTAAAATTCAACTGCATTATCATGAAACATTGCAGCTCTCTCAGATTTAGTAAATTCCTTTGAGTACTTTTTGAAAGCGTTATATAAATTATTATAACTAAAAGAGACCTTATCAACAGGGAAATTACTTTCAAACATTCCTCTTTGAGGTGTAAATTTTTCTATACAAAAATCTAAAATAGGAGCCATGTCAGAAGCTAGTTCGTCTGAACTAACTGGAATATCTCTTGTATGCCAATCATATCCAAAGATAGGCATGCCTAAACCTCCTAATTTAATTTTTACGTTTGGACATTCTGATAAATCTGAAATATTTTTTTCCCAAATTTCCTTAACTTCTTCTTTTATATTTGAATACTTGCCTACTTGAAGTAATCCTCCAACATGATCTAATACAATGTTTAAATCAGGTACTTGCTTCGCAAGATTTAGAAGCTCTGGGAGTTGGTGGAAATACATCCAAGAGTCAAAAGTAAGCCCCATTTTAGCCAGCACTTTTGCACCTTCGATAAAGTTTTTTGTTGTCATTTGTTCTTTGAGATCATAAATCTGTCTCATTACAACTTCTGGGTCATCATCTTTAGCTACAATATGTCTTATTCCTCTAAATCTATTAGGACTGGCAGTCAATAAAGCTTCAAGAACTGATTCTACATCAGGTCCAAGGTTAAGATTTGCATGACCTATTATTGCAGCAGCAGCTCTGCTTTTTCCATATATTCCACTAGCACTTGCAGCTGATAAACCTTGAACAAACTCAACCTCACCAACAGACTGATAACTTTCTTCAATATCTATGTTGTACATTGCTCTAGCCTCAATGAATACTGTTGATGTAATATTATGCCCAGCAAAATCATCAACTAATTCATGAAGTAGATATCTACCATATGGAGTTCTTTCACTTCTAAGGTCCCAGAAGTGATGATGCGGATCACAAATAGGTAGTTCAGGTTCAATAGTCTCTTCTTTGTTTAAATCTAACCAATCATTTCCTCCATAAGGCATAATTATTCTCCGTTTTGCAAATATTTTTAACATATAATACTGAGGGATATAGATTGCTACCAGTACGAAGGAATCTCTAAAAGAGACAATATGAGCTTACAAGATTCAGAAAGAATAAGATTAATACTTAATGGTTCTATACCATCAATGTTATTTAAGTTAGCTACTCCAAATATGATTTCAGTTATTTTTATGTTGGTAATAACTTATTCTGAAATATTTTTTGCAGGTCAACTTGGAATTATTCCACTTGCTGCTGTAGCAGTTGTATTTCCTTTAGTTTCATTAGCTGGAATGATTGGACAAGGTGCAATAGGTGGGGGGGTAGTATCTGCATTATCAAGATCTATTGGATCAAACGATATTAATAGAGCTAATTTTGTTGTGTGGCATTCCATTATAATTTACTCAATAATCTCAATACTTTTTTTTATTTCTTTTGTGGGTTTTTCAAAACATATATTTTCTTTAATAGGAGTCGAAGAAGAAGTTGTTAATGAAGCCCTGACATACTCTAGAATATTTTTTGGGTTCTCTCCTTTTATCTTTTTA
>CENX01039911.1_pt1 | contig 13524 bp, 11 predicted proteins | sample 361321 | NCBI WGS metagenome assembly CENX01 (sample SAMEA2619678, study PRJEB7988) | marine metagenome | isolation source: saline water (ENVO:00002010), including | reverse complement strand
AAAGATAAGTAACTTTTTGCACCTTTACTGCTCGCATCATAGGTGATGATATCTTCTCCATAACTAGGAGCCTCACTAAGCCTAATGTTGCGTTGAATGATGGTTTTAAAAACCATTTTCCCAAAATGTTTTTTTACTTCATCCACTACTTGGTTTGAAAGGCGAAGACGAGTGTCATACATGGTGAGTAAAATCCCCTCAATATCTAAATCTGCATTGTGCAATTTTTGCACACTCTTTATGGTATTTAGCAGTTTTCCTAGCCCCTCAAGTGCAAAATATTCACATTGTACTGGAATCAATACCCCTTGAGCAGCTGAAAGGGCATTAAGCGTAATCAAACCTAGAGAAGGGGCACAATCAATAAGAATGAAATCATAAAAGCTTGCTACATCTCGCAATGCTTTTTTTAACATAAGCTCACGTTCTTCACGATCAATTAACTCAATTTCTATGGCTACTAAATCAATGTGTGAAGCGATTAAATCTACATTGGGTGATGCTGTTTCTAAAATAGTTTGGTTAGCTGGAATGGTATGTTCCAAAAGCTCATATGTTCCCCCATGGTCAGGGGCAGAAGTCAGTCCCAATCCAGAAGTAGCGTTGGCTTGAGGATCAGCGTCAATGAGGAGTACTTTTTGCTCTAAAACACCTAATGCTGCAGCGAGATTTACTGCTGTGGTTGTTTTACCAACTCCCCCTTTCTGATTTGCTATTGCTATTATTTTACCCATATTCTAGACTGCAGTAAAACTACAACTATTTAGAGTTTCATAAAAGAATGAAATTTTAATAATTAAATGGTTTTTAAACACCTTATTTTTCTGATATGTCCTCCTCAATGATGAAAATGGTTTCATTTTCTTTTTTATGCCCATAAGATTCTCTTGCAAAGCGTTCTAAACTGTCTTTATTCTCTAAAAATTCTTGCATTTCTTTGTCTTTTGCTATGCGTTCCTCAAGAGCATTTTTTTCTTTTTCTAACATTTCAATTTGATTGTTTAGTTCAGAATGAATTCGCCAAGAATGTGTGTCCAAAAAAAGCATCCAAATCAAAAAAAATAGTGATAAGGCAACGTAGCTATAAATACCTTTCTTAACTTTAATTTGGTTAATAATTTTTTTCAAAAGAGACATAGCATCAAGGTTTTTGTACTTTTTGAATTTGTGCTGTGGTTATTGTTTGAGAATATGTGTTGTCCCAACTATTCAAAATATAATTCATAACATCTGCAATTTCTTCATCATCTAATCCTTGATTTGCCATTAAGCCATTATAATTTTCTCCATTAACAACTATGGGCCCTTTGAGCCCGTATTTTATTCCTGCTATAGATCGTGTAATGTCTTCGAATAGATATTCTGATTTATTGAGAGGAGGAAAGGCACCCGGAACACCAACTCCCGTATCCAAATGACACTGGGCACAAAAATTTTGGTATATTTTTGCCCCATTAGTAATACTTTGTTGTCTGGTTTTTTGAAAAAAAGTGAACATAAAAAATGTCATAAAAAAGCCACTAACAGCTAAAAATACTTTCATTTAGAGGGTGTTAATTTAATTATTCCTTTTCCTTCTACACCCAAATAAAGATAACCATCAGGACTCTCTTTGACGTTTCGAACACGCCCAATTTTATCTAGTACTTTTTCTCTTTTAACGACTTTATCATTTTTTAGCACTAAACGCTCCAAGTATTCAAATTTTAAAGAACCAACAAAGAGATTGTTTTTCCATTTTTCATAAACTCCAGAGGTAGAGAAAGCCATGCCGCTAGGGCCAATGGAGGGCAGCCAATAATATTCTGGTTGTTCCATATTGGGGAGGGCTGTGTTTTTGGTGATAATAGTACCACTATAATTAATACCATAAGTTATTTTTGGCCATCCATAGTTTTTCCCCTTTCTAATAATATTGATTTCATCACCTCCTCTAGGGCCATGTTCATTCTCCCAAATAACTCCAGTTTTTGGGTGAACAGTCATACCTTGGGGGTTCCGGTGGCCGTAGGAGTAAACTGCTGTTTTTGCATCTTCTTGGTCAATAAATGGATTATCTTCAGGTATACTTCCATCTAGATTTAATCGATATACTTTTCCACCATCACGAGTCAAGTCTTGTGGATTTACATCTCTGTTGCCCCGATCACCAACTGTAAAATAGACATGACCTTCTTGATCAAAAACAATTCTTGATCCCCAATGCTGTCCATTTTTAGTGTTTGGGGTTGCTTTATAGAGTAATTTGGGGTTCTCTAATTGTAGCCCATTAAGTTTTGCACAATAAAGAGTGGTGTTTCCCCCTGGCGCTCCTTCAAGAGCGGCTCCTAAAGTTAAGTATATAATTTTGTTTTCATCATAATCTGGATGAAGTGCTACATCTAAAAGACCTCCTTGTCCTCTAACATAAATGTCAGGTAGCCCCTGAACGGCTAGTTTTACACCATTCTTAACCCGATAAAGTGTACCAGATTTTTCAGTAACTAATAACTCATCCTCATTAATAAAATCCATACCCCAGGGGATATCAATGTCATCAATAACTGTTTCATAGGTATAGTTAGATTTACTAGAGGTTTCAATTTTTGGCACATTTTCTTCTTGAGCACAACTCAAAAGAGAAAATGAAAACAAAATTAATACGGTTGGGAAATAATTTAGTTTCATAAAAATTTGTTTTTTGATAAGACAAGGTATAACTAACATAACAATTTTTTTAAGTATTCGAGGTCAGAGTTTACAAAAAGATGACTAATATTATCAATATTTTAATACTTAAATTTTAGGTTACCGATACGCATCAATTTAGCAATTTCAAAAAAAATATTATTTTGACTATTAGTGAACTTAATATAATTATAAACAAATATGATACAGTAAAAAGAAAATAAAGTCATAAAAACCTAAATTTAGAAAGTAAAACTTAATAATAATGCACGAAAAAAATAATACAAACGGACAAGGTAAATGCCCATTTTTGAACGGAGAAATGAAACAGGGCGCAGGAACAGGCACATCAAACCGTGATTGGTGGCCAAATCAACTGAATTTAAGTATTTTAAGGCAACATTCATCCGCTTCAAATCCAATGGGGCAGCAATATGATTATGCAAAAGCTTTCAATGCCTTAGACTATGAGGCTGTAAAACAAGACCTTTTTGATTTAATGACTGATTCACAAGATTGGTGGCCAGCAGATTATGGACATTATGGCCCTTTCTTTATTCGTATGGCTTGGCATAGTGCAGGTACCTATCGTATTTCAGACGGTAGAGGTGGAGCAGGGGCAGGAACACTGCGATTTGCACCTTTGAACAGTTGGCCAGACAATGCCAATTTAGACAAGGCCCGGAAGTTATTATGGCCGATCAAACAAAAATATGGTAGCCAGTTGTCGTGGGCCGACCTTATGATATTGACTGGTAATTGTGCACTCGAATCAATGGGCTTTAAAACTTTTGGTTTTGGTGGAGGTCGAGTTGATGTTTGGGAACCAGAAGAGGATATTTATTGGGGTATTGAAGGTGAATGGCTAGGAGATAAACGATACACTGGTGACCGAGAATTAGAGAATCCACTGGCAGCAGTTCAGATGGGGCTAATCTATGTTAATCCAGAGGGCCCTAATGGAAAGCCAGACCCGCTTGGATCGGCAAAAGACATACGTGAAACATTCGGCCGAATGGCGATGAATGATGAAGAAACTGTAGCACTGATTGCAGGAGGACATAGCTTTGGGAAAACCCATGGTGCTGCATCCCCTGACCAGTATGTAAATATGGAGCCAGCGGCAGCGGGAATCGAAGAACAAGGGTTGGGCTGGAAAAATACCTTTGGGACAGGTAATGCAGGTGATACAATAACGAGTGGTTTAGAAGGAGCATGGACCACTACCCCCACGCAATGGAGCAATAATTTTTTTGAAAATTTATTAGGGTTTGAATGGGAGCTCTCTAAAAGCCCTGCGGGTGCTTTTCAATGGAAACCTAAAAATGCCAATGGAAAAGGTTCAATACCTGACGCACATGATCCTTCCAAAAGCCATTCTCCTACTATGTTGACAAGTGACATTGCACTTCGTGAAGATCCCACTTATGAGGCCATCTCAAGAAGGTTTTATGAAAATCACGATGAATTTGCCGATGCCTTCGCACGGGCATGGTTTAAGTTAACACACAGAGATATGGGACCTAAATCACTTTATTTAGGACCTGAAGTACCTAAAGAAGATTTAATTTGGCAAGATCCTATACCAACATCAAATCATATTTTGGTAGATGGAGAAGACATTTCCTACCTAAAAAAACTAATTCTTGATTCTGACTTGAGTGTTTCAGAATTAATCTCAACTGCATGGGCCTCTGCCTCAACTTATAGGCATTCTGACAAAAGAGGCGGAGCTAACGGAGGCCGTATTAGATTTGCGCCACAAAATCAGTGGCATGTCAATAATCCAATGCAGTTAGAAAAAGTGTTAGTCGGATTAGAAAAAGTTCAAGTCGAATTTAACAGTGCGCAAGACAATGGCAAACAAATTTCAATGGCTGATTTGATTGTCTTAGGTGGGGCAGCTGCCATAGAAAAAGCTGCAATTGCGGCGGGGCATGATATTGAAGTGCCCTTCAGACCGGGTAGAGGAGATGCGTTAGAATCACAAACTGATGCCGCTTCTTTTGATGTCTTAGAGCCCGCAGCAGACGGTTTTAGAAATTATATGAAAACCAAATATACAGTGAGTGAGGAAGAAATGTTGCTCGATAAAGCTCAATTAATGACTCTTTCTGCTCCTGAAATGACTGTTTTAGTTGGTGGTATGCGTGTTTTAAATGCAAATTACGACAGTTCCCAAAATGGTGTCTTTACTGATCGACCTGGTGAACTTTCAAATGATTTCTTTTTGAATTTATTAGACAACAATTTGGAATGGAAAGCATCTTCTGAGGATGAAAGGGTTTTTGAAGGCCGAGACTTTAAAACAGGAACCTTAAAGTGGACCGGATCTCGAGTTGATATGATTTTCGGTTCTAATACAGAATTACGTGCCCTAGCGGAAGTATATGGTAGTAGTGATTCTGAACATAAGTTCATTCAAGACTTTATTGCTGCTTGGAATAAAGTAATGGAACTAGATCTTTTTGATTTAAAGTAAATATAACTTATTTCTTATTGAACTAATCCCTATCATCGGATGGGGATTTTTTTTGTTCTATGCCCTCTTTTATTGATTGCCAAAAACACATTTCAAAAATGTAAAAAAGAAAACTTGACGATCTAATGAGAATGGGTAAAATATAAAGGTTTTGGTGTTTTATAAGAGCAATATGGTCACTCAGAATATAGTTTGTTTTTAGGGCTTCTTCAATAAAAAAAGAACTCGAAAATTAGTTTTTAACAATTCACGAACAACAATAGTTTACTACTTAATTTAATTTTAATTTTAATTTTATGTTAAATAATTAACATATTTTTTAAATACTTAACCCCACAAAAATGAAACCCAATTTCATTTTTAACCTGCATTATTTCTCAGTTTTTCGATCAAAATTAATTTTTGACGTATATAAAGTCACTTTACTTAAATATAAAGTTAAAAGTATTTTTCTTAAAGTTTTCTTTAAGATGAATGCAAGGATAGATTATAAGTTTGTCTTAATCAAAAAAAACCTAAAAATGAAAAAAATTCTATTAATATTTACTTTACTCACTGGGTTAGCTTCTTTAGCTCAGGGGGTCTCAACCTCATCAATTGGTGGGCGGGTCTTAGATGAACAAGGTGCTCCCCTTTTGGGTTCTAATATTGTTGTAACGAACATCAACACAGGGGTGGTTTATGGTGTAGTTTCAGATGACGAGGGCTACTACAGAATTTCTGGCTTAAAACCTGGAGGACCATACAAACTTGAAATTTCTTACACTGGGTTTGAAAATTTTATTGTTGAAAGTATTTACCTTCAGCTTGGGCAGACAGAACGGTTTAACCCAGAACTAACCTCCTTCTTAAATGCGCTTGAAGAAGTAGTAGTCACGGGAGTAGATTACAGTTCTAATACGGGAAATGAAACCTATGTAAATCGTGAAAAAATTGATGCTCTACCTCAAGCCACAAGGTCATTGGGAGAATTTGTTAGAACCACTCCTTTTGCTCAGTTAGAAGAAGGTAATGATGGATTTGAAATTTCAATTGCTGGCCAAAATAATCGTTACAACACAATTTATATTGATGGCGCAGTAAACAATGATGTTTTTGGTCTGGCAGGATCAGGAACAAACGGAGGACAAACGGGTGTCAATCCGATTTCACTCGATGCCATTGAATCTTTTCAAGTTCAAATTTCACCTTTCGATGTGAAAGTTGGTGGTTTTGTAGGAGGATCTATAAATGCTGTGACACGCTCAGGTTCAAATAATTTTGAGGCTTCAGCCTACACCTATATCAAAAATGAAGGTTTGGCAGGAAAGGACTCTTGGGATACCAATGAAAAGCTACCCGAGTTTAACAATTTATTATATGGTGTTAGATTAGGAGGTGCATTAATTCAAAACAAACTGTTTTATTTTTTAAATTATGAAAGACAGGATGATGAAACACCTAATCCATGGAATGCCGCTAATTATGCAGGAGATTTAGGGGCAGGCATCAACAACTTTGCGCAACAAATTCAAAGCACTTATGGATATGACCCCGGAACATTAACGCCCAATTCAACAGTTCTTGAAAGTGATAAACTGAATATTAAATTAGATTTAAATGCAAGTGAAAATGACAACCTTTCCTTGGCTTTTAGATATACTGAAGCAAACAATGTAGAGGCTAGAACTTCAAATGATTTTAATGCACGATACCTTCAAGGTTCTGAGGCTTTTGTGAGTAAGAATACAAACCTTACATTTAATTGGAATCACCAAACTAGTAAATTGAACAATAGTTTGGTTTTCTCTTTAAATACAACTAGGGATGACAGAGACCCTCTCAATGATGATGCTGTTAAATTCCCAAGAGTTAGAATTCAAGATGGAGCAGGACGTATTGAATTTGGTTCTGAGCCTTATTCTACCTCAAATCTCTTAGATCAAGACATATTCACAATAACCAATAATCTTGAAATATATAAGGGAAAGCATACAATCACGATAGGTACTCACAATGAGTTTTATTCCTCAACAAACCTTTTTATAAGACAGAATTATGGAGATTATTTTTATGATTCTCCACAAGGGTTTATAGACAATAATCCTGATGAATTGGATAGCATGTTTAGATCTTACTCTTTATTGACAGATGCCTTAGGTGACGAAGCCGAGGAAAGTGCTGCAGTGACAGACTATGCTCAAATTGGATTTTATATACAAGATGATTATCAAATCACCACCAATCTTAAAGTTACTGGAGGATTGAGATTTGACATCCCTTTCTTTAGTGATAGACCTACCAATACTGATTTTAATTCAAGAACAATTCCGAATCTACAAGCTGCTGGTAAAAACTTAAGAGGAGCTGAAGTAGGTGGTACAATTGATACACAGGTTTATTTTTCACCAAGGTTTGGTTTTAATTGGGATATTAACGGAGATAAAATGACAGTTTTAAGAGGAGGTATTGGAGTCTTTTTATCTAGAATGCCAATGGTTTGGTATGCAGGTAGCTACAACAATACTGGTACAACTGTTGGAGGTGACGCTTATTTTGGCGGCATAAACTTCGAGCCTAATGTTAATAACCAACCACAACGTGTAGCAGCAGGTTCTGGAGGTCTAAGTGGTCAAATTGATTTATACTCGCAAGACTTCAAATTGCCACAGCGATTAAAAATTTCTCTTGGATTTGATAAGGTTCTTGATAGTGGATGGAAATTCTCTATTGATGGTTTGTTTAATGATGTCATTCAAGATTTTGCTTATCAAGGTCTTCATATAGGCAACGCTGTTGGAAGATTAAATGGAGCAGATGATCGTCTATATTACGATCGACGAAGCCCTCTAGATGATACCTATGGCAGAATTATTCTAGTTTATAATACTGATAAGGGATATTCTTATAATGTAGGGCTAACAGCCTCAAAAAAGTGGACAAGTGGTCTTGACTTTTCAGCCTCCTATTCTTATGGAGACTCCTATGCGATATTTGAACAAACATCATCTCAAAATTCATCCAATTGGAGAGGGCAACTTCATGTTAACGGAAGAAACTCTGCTTTACCTGTCGCTAGAACACGCTTTAGTCAAGGACATAGAATTATTTCCTCAGTATCCTATGCTATTGATTGGAACGACAATTTAAAAACTAGTATTGGTTTATTTTACGAAGGAAGACAAGGCTTGCCTTATAGTTTTACCTATAGAGGAAGATTGGCCAATGATGATAGCCGAACTGACAGAGCATTACTCTATGTGCCAAGAAATGCTTCTGAAATTACCCTTGAAGACCCTAACAATTGGGAAGCCCTCAATAGTTTTGTTGAAAACAATGACTATTTGAGTGAAAGAAGAGGAGACTATGCTCAAAAAAATGCTTTGATGGGACCATGGAGTGATATTATCGATTTTAGAATAGCTCAAGACATTAAGGTTCAAAAAAACACGCTTCAAGTTACATTAGATATTTTCAACTTCTCCAATTTTGTAAATAACAGTTGGGGTAGAAAATTTAATGTAGGCTCTGGAGGTCGTGTTTATCCTCTAACTGTTAGATCAGGCGCTCCTGATCCAATTTATAGCTGGAATGACGGTTCTGATAATTATAGAATCAATGAAGACAATAATATTGGTTCTCGTTGGGTAGGTCAGTTAGGTATTCGATATACTTTCAAATAAAGAAAAAACATTTTAAAAAAAGAATCCTATCTTTCGAGATAGGATTTTTTTTATCTGTCAATTAAACCCAAATAAAAATATACTGAAATGAGAATTTTTTTGTTTTTGCTTTTTTTGTCTTCACAATTAGTAGCAAATGGTTGGGGCAAAACGGGTCATCGAACAGTGGGTGAAATAGCATCACATTATTTAACAAATAAAACAAAAAAGGCAATTGAAAAATTAATAGGAGGCCAATCACTAGCTTATGTAAGTAATTATGCTGACGAAATTAAATCAGATCCTTCCTACAAGAAATATACTCCATGGCATTATGCCAACATCCCACTCGACAAAGAATATGAAGAAATTGTACCCTCAGAAGAAGGCGATATTCTACAAGCAATTAATCAGTTTGTTTTGGTCCTGAAGGACAAGACGGCTACCCTTGAAGAACAACGTTTTGCGCTTAAGTTTTTAGTTCATTTGGTGGGTGATCTACACCAACCCCTTCACATGGGAAGGAAAGAAGACAAAGGAGGTAATAAAATCAATGTAAAATGGTTTGGAAAAAACAGTAACCTGCATCGCGTTTGGGATAGCGAAATGATTGAAAGTTATCAAATGAGTTATTCTGAATTGGCTCAAAACCTACTCTCTATCTATCAAAAATCAAACCGCAACCCTGATCTTAACTTAAACCCTCTCTTTTGGGCAAAAGAGTCACAAAGGGCTGTTCGTGACATTTATAGAGACATTGAAAAAAATGATCGATTAGGTTATGCCTATAGCTATAAATATTTTTCTTTAGTCCAAGAAAGGCTTTATTTAGCAGGAAGGCGTCTTGCGGAACTTTTGAATCATATTTTTGATTCATAAAGCTTAAAAATTTAAAGTTGAAAAGTCGGGATGACTGGATTCGAACCAGCGACCACACGCACCCCATGCGTGTACGCTACCAGACTGCGCCACATCCCGAATTGGATAGGGTTATGTCGGGGTGGCAGGATTCGAACCTGCGACCTCCTGCTCCCAAAGCAGGCGCGATGACCGGGCTACGCTACACCCCGAAAAAGTTGAGGGCAAATATAAGCTTTCTCAAAAATAGAAGCAATCGAATCTCAACAATATTTAATTGCGTAAATGCCTTATTTATTTTTTTTTAAAGTGAGCAATCATGACATTGAAAAACTACATGACTCATTTGTTCAATTTCTTTTTAATGGCTGTATTTATGTCATGCATATTATATATGTATGTATATAACATAATATTAATTTAACATTTCTCCAACATTTTGAATCAAGGCATTCTATTAATTTAGAGAATTGATTAAATAAGCAATATGGGATATTCGCGAGGCTTGGTTTTTTATAAGACTGTCTTAAGAAAAGTAAGTTTTGACGCAACTCTTTTCCACAAAGAGTTACATAAAGCACAAGCTAACTTAGACCATGCAGAGGTATTACTTTTGAATACTTGGGTGCTTTGTTTTCTTAAACAAAATCCTCAATTAAATAATATATCAATTATTTAGGGGCAATAATACGCACTTCTTCTAATTGAATAAGTCCCCTAATCACCGCAGCGATTAAATCATGCAATACATTTATTATAGGGGTTTTTAATTGTGCCTTTGAAAAAATAAGACTAATTTCTCTAGCGGGCACAGGGTGCTCAAAATATCGTAAATTTTGTTTAGGTTTTACAGCCATATTGAGTGTTTGAAGATAGGGCAGAAGTGTCATTCCCAAACCTTGATCTGCTAGATGAACTAAAGTTTCAAAACTTCCACTTTTAAGATCGAAACGCGGATGTTGCTGTTTTTTAGTTTGACAAAGATTCAAGACATGTTGCCTAAAACAATGGCCATCTTCCAAAACTAACATTTCAGTATTCTCGATAGCTTCAACAGTTATTGTTTCATTTTTGGCCAAAAGATGTGAAGGTGGCACGTATCCTACAAATGGCTCATAATAGAGTGGTCTCTCTTTAATTTTGTCATGGTTGAGAGGTGTGGCCGCAATTCCAGCATCTAATTTTCCTTCCACCAAAAGTCTTTCCATATTCTTAGTGGTGTGCTCCTCAATTTTCAAATCTACTTTGGGATATTTTTTTATGAAGGTATTCAAAAAGATGGGCAATAATGAAGGCATTACAGTTGGAAGTATGCCTAAGTTGAAGGTCCCGGCGATGACTCCTTTCTCAATGGCAACTATATCTGCAACACGATGCGTTTCTTCTATAATTTTTTTGGCTTGCTCTAATATTTTCTCTCCAATAGGTGTAGCTTTTATGGGTTTAGCATTTCTATTAAAAATTCGTACTCCTAACTCCTCTTCTAATTTTTGAACCTGCATACTTAATGTAGGTTGCGTAACGAACGATTTTTCTGCAGCTAAGGTAAAATTGCCAAAACGTGATACGGCTAATGTATATTCGAGTTGTGTTATTGTCATAGTGTGCACTTATAATACAAACAAAGATAATAAGTATAAATTATATCATATCAATCTAAAGCGTTAAATAAACCTTAAAATTTAGAAAGATAAAACCTTCATAACTGAAATCTTATGGAAAATAAAAAATTATAAGAATATTCTATGTCTATTTATTTTCAACAATTTCTATTTCCATAAATATGTTATGAATGGGAGCTTCTCTATTGTCGATAGGCTGTTGATTGATTTTGTCAACCACTTCCATACCTTCTATCACTTTACCAAAAGGCGTATAGTTGCCGTCTAAATGGTAGGCTCCGGGTGATTGCACGACAATAAAAAATTCATAAGGAGACGCTAATTTATAAGGGTTTTCTATTTCGCTGCTGGGCACCGAAAGAATACCACGATGATGTGAATGACCTTTTCTTGTATCGTTAGGCAGCAAATAACGCCCTATGTTTCCTCTCTTTCGTGAAGTTTTATAATTATCAGAATTACCCCCTTGAATAATGAATTCAGGAACTACTCGATGAAAAGTTGTTCCGTTAAAATATTTCTTCTTTGTTAAATAAATAAAGTTGGCACGATGATAGGGCGTATTTTCAAAAAGCTCAATAGTTATGTTTCCAAATTGTGTTTTAATACGAACCAACCTTTCCGAATTTTCCTTAGCATAGTCAAAGAAAAAGGGAATAGCATTTTTGTCATCGAGAAGAATATAATCTTCTTCTTTCTCAATATCTACTTTTTTATCTTCTACAGATATTTTTTTTTGAATGTCTACTTTTTTTAAAATAGTTTTTTTGGGTTGTTGATTACAACTTAAGAAAACTATAGCTAATAAAAAGTGAATACTTATTTTTGAACTATACATGGAGAAAACTTTATTTCAACAATTAGCATTAAAATTACAAGATTTATCTGAAAAGGGTAAACCAAATATTGGAACTGCAGAACCCCCAAACAGAAAGGAACTTTTGTCAGATCCACGTTTAAAAAAATCTGTCTATAACCCTGCGGCCGTATTAATTTGTTGCTACCCTAACGCTAAAGGGGACTATTTATTTCCTATTATTAAAAGACAAGATTATTCTGGAGTTCATGCAAATCAGATGTGTCTTCCTGGAGGAAAACCAATACAACAAGATAACTCTTTATGGCAAACAGCCTTAAGAGAATGTGATGAAGAGCTAGGAATCAATTCTTCAAAAATCATTAGAGTTGGTACTTTATCAGATATTTTAATCCCTCCAAGTCAGTTTAAGGTGACACCTTTTGTAGCTCAACTTGATTTTGAACCAAATATTGTCTTAGACAACAGGGAAATTCAAAAATTCTATCAGCTGTCATTAAAAGAATTAGTAGGACTGGATATATCTCATAAAAAAATGATTTTGGATAAAAAAGAATTGCAAGTTCCAGGCTTTGAATTTCAGTCAGAATTTATTTGGGGAGCTACCGCTATTGTGCTTTATGAATTTAAGGAAATCTTAAAGGATTTGATAAAATGAATTTGATATATTTGGGCAGATATAAAAAGAATGCTCCTCTTAAAAAAAAATCCGTTTGGTCATTATCTAATACTAAAAAAATGGTTAATCAGGTATTTAGGTATAATGACGCACAGGCGTTATAGGGGCTTCAACCAACTGCATATTGAAGGCTCTGAAATTATAAATAATCTCCCTGATAATAATGTTCTATTTATTGCTAATCATCAAACCTATTTTGCCGATGTTGTAGCTATGTTTCATGTTTTCAATGCCAGTTTAAGCGGAAGAATAGATTCAATAAAAAATGTGGGCTATTTGTGGAATCCAAAGCTAAATATATATTTTGTAGCTGCAAAAGAAACAATGCGGGCTGGTTTGCTTCCTCGCATACTTGCCTATGCGGGCTCTATATCTATTGAAAGAACTTGGAGAGAACATGGAAAATCAATAAATCGGCCATTAAAAATGACTGATGTTAAAAATATTGGTGCAGCTCTAAATGACGGGTGGCTTATTACTTTTCCTCAAGGTACAACTCGGCCTTTTCAACCCGTCCGAAGGGGAACAGCACACATTATTAAGACCCATAAGCCATTAGTGATCCCAATAGTAATAGATGGTTTTAGAAGGTCTTTTGACAAAAAGGGATTAATGATAAAAAAAAGAGGGATACTCCAATCAATGGTTATAAAATCTCCCTTAGAAATTGACTACGACAAAGAAACTCATGAAGAAATCATAGAAAAAATTCAATATGCCATTGAACAACACCCTTCTTTTTTGAAAGTTATTCCAGA